>Ga0131853_10001366_pt1 | contig 43744 bp, 39 predicted proteins | sample TergutLab28metaG_FD_92764 | JGI IMG/M metagenome (GOLD analysis project Ga0131853, IMG submission 92764) | Labiotermes labralis P1 segment gut microbial communities from Petit-Saut dam, French Guiana - Lab288 P1 (version 2) (version 2) | ecosystem: Host-associated > Arthropoda: Insects >... | reverse complement strand
TGGGTACTTTCTATTACGGCTTACTCTGGGGTCTTCTATTACCCTAAAATATTCTAATATATTTCTTTTCTCTTCTTCCATTACTCCTTTTTACCATATTTCTTTTATATGCTCTAGCCCTGCGCTCACTCTTGACAAAAGTATCAATAAGCTGTAAAGTTAGTAAAGTTAGGGGAATTAGCTCATCTGGTAGAGCGGTAGCTTTGCAAGCTTCAGGTGATCGGTTCGAGTCCGATATTCTCCATAAAAGCCCCTTTTATAAAAAAGGGGCTTTTATTTAAATTAATACTCAAACTTTTTTATATAATAAAAAATTAGCTATTAAAACTATATAACTTACCTATTTATTGGCTTTGTTAAAATACAAGCTAAAATTACCCGATACTAATAGTGTGAAAAGTAATAATATAGATGATATCCTTGCGGTAACCTTTTTTGCTATTGCCGCCTTTTTTTTCTTAACCTTAATTATAGCCTCTATGGGTTTTGCCACTTTTGGTTTTGCTTCGCAGCTATTGCGAGGTTTTCATATAGCCGCCTTTTATCTACCGTTTTACTTTGCCGCTTTAGGTTGGTTATTTTATAACAAAAAAGCCACTGCCGAAAGTATTTTATTAGCTAACTTTAGCTTTATCCCCTTTATTACCTTAGCTTTACTCTTAAAAACTTTGCTTTTTGATGCCGACAACGCCAGCTTATTTGAAATACAGTTGCTAAATATTTCGCGTAATGGTGTCCCTTTAGTTTTGATGGCTCTTTTTGCCATAGAGCTAATAATTATATTAAAGCTAGCGCAGTCTACCAGCTTTGAGGCTAATAACGAACGGTCGGAATTAGTACACGTTAATAACATTAATACAACTAAAACAAATAATTACGAAGAGCTAAAACCTATCGAGTTACCGCCTAACCAAGATGATAACCAATCGGAAGAAGTTGGTAGTATTTTTTACAGAGAGGGCTCGGGCCTAAAAAGCCAGCTGGAGCAAATCAATAAACAGTTTAACGATATTAAAACAGTAGCATTTCCTCAGCCTGAAGTTTTTACCGGTGAAGAAAACGCTGAGCAACTGCTTACCGGCGATAAGCTAAAATTAAATAGCGATGCCGAATTTTTAAACGAGCTTAATAAAGCCGAAGATGACGAGCCTCCACTTGTTGATATTGCGTCCATCAATATTGAAAACGACTTTAAAAAACAAAAGGCCAAATTAGAAGAAGAAGGTGGTACCAACAAGTGGCTGCACGAAACCGACCCGGCTATTGCTATTTTAAGCAGCGATGATAGCTTGCCGCCGCATTTGCGCGGGAACTTGCTAAGTCCCGAAGAAACCGTCGCTTTAAACCAAATAGCCACCGATTTAGATGACGAAAATGAGATAAGCGAAGATACCCAAATAGTTAAAATAATTGAAGGAGCTACCAGCAGCCTTGACGAAGCCCTAAACAGCCCCTTTAAAATTAAGTCTAATGAAGAAGAGCCTTTAGCTAATAACCATATTACCCTAGAAGAAACCGATGAAGATGAACCTTATAGTAACGAAAATAACCAAGAAATTTATTTAGATAACATTAGTGAGACAGAGCCCGAAGTTACTACTACAAATTTAGAAGACGAACCGGTTTTTGATAATGTCCGCCAACAACAAGAGGCCATAAATGAAACAGAGCTACCGACGGCTACAAACGACGACGACGAAATAGCCACTTTTGAAAGCGTAGATGTAAAAAGTTACAGCTATGATGTGCCCATTAAGGGTTTGCTAGATGATTACCAGCAAAACGCTTATTGGCAAATAGACGATGAAACAAAAAATAAAGCTAAGTTATTAGAGGCCACCTTAAAAGAATTTAAAATTGAAGCCGAAGTAATTGCTATTCGTAAAGGGCCGGTTATTACAATGTTCGAGCTGCTGCCTTCGGCCGGTGTTAAGCTTTCGCGTATAGAAGCTTTAAGTGATAATATTGCCTTTAGACTAGCAGCTAGCCGGGTGCGTATTGTTGCCCCTATTCCCGGCAAACAAGCTGTAGGGATAGAGATACCCAACAAAAGCCGCTCGTTGGTAAGTTTTAGCGAAATTGTTGCCTCGCCCGAAATACATAGCAATAAAAATTATATTCCCTTAGCTTTAGGTAAAGATATTGAAGGGGCCAGCCAAATTATCGATTTAGCTAAAACCCCGCACTTGCTCATAGCCGGCTCGACAGGGGCAGGTAAATCGGTATGCATTAACGATATTATTTGCTCTATTTTGTATACCCGCAGCCCGCGTGATGTAAGGCTTATTTTAATAGACCCCAAAGTGGTAGAGCTTAAACCTTACAACGATATACCGCACCTTTTAACCCCAGTTATCACCGAGCCTAAACATGCCAATCAAGCTATCAACTGGTTAATTTATGAGATGGAACGCCGCTACCATTTACTAGATAGTTTAGGTGTTAAAAACATACGAAGCTACAACAAAAAAATTAAAGATGATAACTTAATGGTAGAGTCGCTGCCTTATATTGTGGTAATTATTGATGAGTTTGCCGACCTTATGGCCAGCTGTGGTAAAGAGCTTGAGATGGGTATTGCCCGTTTAGCCGCTAAAAGCCGCGCCGCCGGTATGCACCTTATCTTGGCTACGCAACGCCCCAGCACCGATGTTATTACCGGTTTAATTAAAGCTAACTTTCCTAGCCGTATTGCCTTTATGGTAGCCAGCAAAGTAGATAGCCGTATTATTTTAGATATTAGCGGTGCCGAGCAGCTGCTTGGTAAAGGTGATATGCTTTTTGTGAGCAGCTGGAGCCCCTTCCCTGTACGTATGCAAGGGGCTTTTTTAAGCGAAGAAGAAGTTGACAGAGTAACCGATTATGTACGTTCGTTGGGAGAGCCCGATTACATTGATGATGAAATTTTTATTGATGACGACACTGACGATATAGATATGGAAGCTGCCGATGACCCTTTATTTGATAAAGCCATCGAAATTGTGCGTGAGCAAAAAAAGGCCAGTGCCAGCTATTTGCAGCGCCGTTTAAAAATTGGTTATAACCGTGCCGCCCGCCTTATCGAACTAATGGAAGAGCGCGGCATAGTAGGTCCAGCCAACGGCAGCAAAGGCCGCGATTTATTGTAGGCAAAGTTAGTACGTAGTAAAATTATTTTTTATTTACCTAAACAAAAGCTGCTAAACATGGTGGTAATGGCATCTTGCCTAGCATTTTGCCCTAATAAGGCTGCCAAAGCTTCGCCGGCTTTTTTTAAATAAAAGCTTTGCTCACTTAAATCATTTATATAATTTAAATTAAACATAGCCGTTAAAGCCTCTTCTACCAACTGGTATTGTCGCAGCGAGCCCAGCATAACTTCGTTATTTAAATTATTTTGGCTGCTTAATCTATGATTAAGCTCCGTTATTAATTTCTCTAACCCGCTACCGGTTACGGCCGATACCGCTAACCCTTTGGCTTGTGTTGGCTTAAGGTCGCTCTTACTACCTACTATGAGTGTTTTAGAGCTAAAATTGATTAATTCTTCACTAAGTTGCTTATTATCATTGGTTAAATAAATTATAACATCTGCTTCTTCCAAAAGACTAACAGCTTTGTTAATACCTAGCAGCTCAATTTCGTCGGTTGTTGGCCGGATACCGGCGGTATCAATTAGCCTAATTAACTGGCCATTAAGGGTAATGGCAGCCTCAATATAGTCGCGCGTGGTGCCGGCCACTGGGCTAACAATAGCACGTTCGCTGCCTACCAATACATTAAAAAGGCTGCTTTTACCTACATTGGGCTGACCGGCTATAACTACTAAAGCTCCATTTTGTAATTGCTTAGAGCGATTATAAGAAGCCAACAGCTGCTGTAACTGAGCAATAATATGATGGTAGCTTATCGGTAAGTTATCTGTTTCTTCCAGTTCATCGCCATAATCTATTAAAACATTAACTGCCGCTAAACGCTCAATAATTAAATGATAGATTTGACTAACTTTTTTGGTTAAAGCTCCGCTTAAACGCAGCAAGGCCGCATTAGTAGCCGCCGTGCTGGGAGCGGTAATTAATTCGTGCACAGCTTCGGCTTCGGTAAGGCTTAATTTACCATTTAAATAGGCACGATAGGTAAATTCACCGGGTAAAGCTAATCTAAAACCATTGCGGCAAAGTAACTTGATTAAATTATCAGCTATATGCATATTACCGTGCAGGTATATCTCGCCACTTTCTTCACCAGTGTAGCTGTGCGGCGGCCAAAAAGGAGCCAGCATTACTTCATCTAATTGCTCGGTATGCTGTAAATTGTTATAAAGATGGCCATAAACCATTTGCCCGGTAGCAGTTTGTAATAGCTGCTTAGTTTTACTAAAAAAAGGGGCTAACAAATTAATACAATTAGCCCCGCTTAACCTAATCACCGCAATAGCCGATTGTCCTTGTGCACTGGCCAAAGCTATAATAGGGCTATTTAACTGATAGTTCATCTAGTTAGTTACGGTATAGCCGGCAGCGGTAATAAGCTGAATTAATTTATCACGCGGTACGGTACTTTCTACACTAGCAAAACCTAGTTTAACTTCGTTAATAGTTACACCATCTAGCGTCAAAGCCTCTTTAACGCTATCTATGCAGTGGTCGCAGCCCATACCATCTATATTAAATTGCTCGGTCATTATAAAATCTCCTAAGCTAACTTTAACTTATAAATGTAAAGCTATCAAGACCACCAACGGCTTTCAGATGATATAAATTAGCGAATATGGTTTTGCATATAAAAAATTAACGATACCACAAAAGAGACCAGCCCAAAGCCGAGTGCAAAATAGCTAAAAAATTTGTTGGTTTTTTTGCTTAATAAAGCAGTTAAAGCTAATATTATAGCAAGCAAAGGTACAAGCACCCACATTATGGGAAAAAGGCGGCCAAATAAGGTAATGGCACTTAATAAAATAGAGGTTAAAACTACTGTTTTCATAGCTTAATAATAAGAATAAATAACTAAAGTGTCAACTGTTAATAATTGTTTACTAACTATTCTTTTAGAGTACTACCCCCAAATTCTCTTCGCTGACAAAAAAGATTTGTAGGCTATTTTTATTTTTGGTATCTATAAGTGGATAGCTAGAACCAAACAAAAGCCCAGCCAAATGGTTGACAGCCAAGTGCTAAACTACTATAATTAAACTGCAACAATTAAATTGGTGCTATATGTAAGGAGAGCCTATGCGTATTAAAGATTTAAAACGTGCAAGCTACGAAGCCACTATAAATATGAAAAAAAATCATTTAACCGTCCGCAATTTAGGGGCAGTTAGTGTCTTTGATAAAGCTACCGGCTTGTTAGCCATAAAACCTGCCCATAGTTATTACGATAATTTAAAGTACACCGATATGGTTATTTTAAACCTAGACGGCCGGATAATAGAAGGCAAAAACCCGCCCGGCGAAGTAAAAACCCACCTTGTTTTATATAAAGAACTTAAAGATATAGCCGCTATTTGCCATAGTTACAGCCCTTACGCTACCGCTTGGTCGCAGGCCCGGCGCAGCATACCGGTTTATGGCACCACGCATGCCACTTATTTACCTTGCGATGTACCTATTGCTAACGAAATTAACGTAAAAAAGCTTGGTAATACCGATTACGAAACCGCCATCGGCGAAGCCATTATTAAGCTTTTTAGCGACAGCGAAATTATTGTTAATGGTGTTGGTTTTGGGATTGCCGCCTTAAACGAAAGCACCATTGTTAAAGCCCAAAGCTCGTTAAAACCGCTGGAAATACCTATGGTGCTAACTGTAGATAACGGCCCCTTTACTTGGGGTATATCCGCCGGCGAAGCCGTTAATAATGCCCAAGTACTGGAAGAAATAGCCCATTTAGCCTACTTAACCGAGCAAATCAACAGTAAAGCCGTAAGAATTAACGATAATTTACATAAAACCCTTTACAAAAAAGAGCTCACTAATAATTAGGAACTATCCATTTTATAAGGCCCTCAAGTCCCTTTTGCTGACATTACAAGCTTTGCCTGATTATAAAAAACCCCTCTTACGAGGGGCTTTTATTTTTTTTATAACTTACTATTACAAATTATCTTACGTTGCGAATGCGTTCTATTATAGGAGCAAATTGGGCATAGGCCGGTTGGTCATATAAAGGCATTAAAGCATCGGCAAAAAGCTGTAGTTCAGCCGGGGTAGGAACGGTAATAGTATTCCCGGCAGCCCTAGCTATGTTTTCGTAATGTTGCTCGGCCTCAAGCCATGCCCTGCGTTGTACCTGTGCGCCATGCAAAGCGCCGCGTTTAATTATATCTTGCTCGGCAGCGCTAAAGCTATTCCATAGCTGAGTATTAATTAAAAACATTTCGGGAGCAGCCATATGTTGGTTTACGGTAAAAAACGGCGCTACTTCAAAGTGAGCGGCGTTTACGTACGATGGCCAGTTGTTTTCGGCGCCATCAATAACACCGTTTTGTAAACTGGTGTAAACTTCGCCCATACTCATAGGAGTTGGCGAAGCGCCAAGCATACGCACCATATCCATCATTAAGGCACTTTCTTGGGTACGGATGCGTAAACCGGCCATATCGGCTGGGGTACGAATTTCGCGTTGGCTGTTGTAAAAGTTTCTAAAACCGGCATCTAACCAACTTAAACCCAATAAGTTTTGACTGGTTAAACTGGTTAACATTTCATCGCCAATAGGGCCATCTAACACCGAAAACATATGAGCCCGGTCGCGAAATAAAAAGGGCATCGATAAGGCATTCATAACCGGGTTAATAGCGCTTAAAGGGTTGGTACCAATACGCACAAAAGCCAAACTACCGGTTTGCACCATCTCCATTGTGGTACGTTCATCACCAAGTACGGCGTTATTAAAAACCTCTATACGGATAGAGCCATTACTTTCGCGCAGTACATATTCGGCAAAAGCTAACGCACCTACTACCGTTGGGTAACCATCGGCATGAATATCAGCTAACCTAAGAACGCGTGTGCGCTCGCCGCAAGCCAATAAAGATGCCGCTACCAGCAATACAGCCAGTAAAGATAAAATTTTTTTCATATACTCTCCTCTTTTTTATTTACTAATTTATAATTTACTAATTTATTTTTTTATAAAACAATATATTTTACAAATGTTGCTTACGGCGCAGGCTCACCTGCTAACTGCCAAACATTAGGTTAGGTATAGTCATGGTAATGGCCGGCACATAGGTAACCAACATTAAACCAATAAACATAACTACATAAAAGGGCAATAAGGCCCGGATAGTTTGCTCCAACTTAATACCACCAATAGCGCTGCCCACAAAAAGTACCGTACCAACCGGCGGCGTAATTAAACCCATACTTAAGTTGTAAATCATCATTACCCCAAAGTGGATAGGGTCCATACCTATTACCGGAGAGGTTACCACACCTATTAAAATAGGCGCACTAATGAGAATAAGCGGGGCCATATCCATAATAGCGCCCATCGCTAATAAGGCTAGGTTAATAAGTAACAGCAGCACATATTTGTTATCCGAGATAGCTAGCAATAAATTAGTTACCAGTTCGGGGATACGCAAAATAGCCATCATATAACCAAAAGCGCCGGCGGCGGCAATAAGCGACATTACTAAGGCAATAGTGCGTAAGGCCCTTTTTAAAATAGGCACAATATCACGCGCTTTAATACCTTTGTAAAAGAAAAGAGCTACCAGCAAGGCCCATAAACAGGCAATAACGGCCGATTCGTTAGCGGTAACAATACCGGCAAAAACACCGCCCATTATAATAACGATAGTAAAAAGACCCAAAAAACTATCGGCAATAATTTTAAGCGATTGTTTAAAAGAATACCCTTCACCTACCGGGAACTTTTTAATACGCGCCATTACGTAACAATAAATAAGCAGCAAAGCGCAAAGCAAATAGCCCGGGATAAGCCCGGCCATAAAAAGCCTGCTTACACTGGCCCCCCCAATAGCGCTGGCATAAATAATAAGGTTGTGGCTGGGCGGCGTAATAACGGCAATGGTAGCGCTGGTACAGCTAAGGGCTACAGCAAAAGGTGTTGGATAACCTTGTTTTTTCATCATGCGTATTTCGATAGGGCCCATCGAAGAGATAGAAGCTACCGCCGAGCCCGAAATCATACCAAAAAAGACGCTGTCTAGGGCATTAACCATCGCAATACCGCCTTTGCGTTTGCCTACAAAAACGCTGGCCATATTAAAAATGCGGTCGCTTATGCCGCCGGCCCCCATAATTTCGCCGGCCAAAATAAAAAAGGGGATAGCAAGCAGGGCAAAACTATCTAAGCTGCTTACCATTTGCTGCGTAATAGCGCTAAGCGGTATAAACATATACATAGCGGTAGCAAAAGCGCTAAAAGCTAAACAAAAAGCTACCGGCACCTTTAAAACTAATAAAAACACAAATATTCCTAGCAGTAAAGTAATACCGCCCACATCTACAAACATTTATAAGTCCTCTCTTTGTAGTTCTTCTACTTTTAGGGCTGCTTCAGCCTCTTTACTCTCTTTAAGGCCTTTTAGCTTTAAAGCCTGTTCTTCGTCGGTGCCAAATTTAAAATGGTCGTAAATTTGGTAAACACAAATTAACGCAATAATCACCCCAATGGCGGTAGGTATGGCATAAACCCATAACACCGGTATGCCGCTGCCCGGCAAACGGTTATACCTTAACCTTTCAAAGAGTAGGCTCATATTTACGCTCATCATTATCCCTAAAGTGGCAATAAGGGCTTTGCCAAAAATTTCGATAGGCAGCCTAATTTTATGCAACAAACCATCGGTAAAAAAAGTTAGGGCAATATGAATTTTTTCGCGTACGCCAATAGCTATACCAATAAAGCTAAAAATTACCATAAACTGCCTAGCCATTTCTTCGCTCCAACCGGGAGTGTTTCTAAAAACATAGCGGCCTACTACCTGTATAATTACAGCTACCACCATAGCGGCTAAACAAAAAACGGCTATATATTCAAAAAATGAAACGATTTTATTGATAATCTTTTTGTAAATATTCACGGTTTTTTCCTTTTAAATCATTTTAAAGCCATTATGGCTATTTGTCAAGCAAAAAATACATTTGTTAAAAATAAAAATTTTTTAATTATGATTGATTTTTAAAAAATTATTTTTAACATTTATACAAAAGATAGCTTGACGCTAGCAGCATAAAACTTTATTTTATAGATAAGGGTTAAATGTTTTTGTTTATTCTTTAGAGAAATAATTAACCTTTATTATAATTTTAAATATAAAATGTTTAAGGAAAGAGCCGTGCCAGAACAAGAAGCAAGTAATAATAATGACGACAAAGAAAAAGATGAGCTACAAAGCTTAAAGGAACGTATAGGCGAGCTGGAAGAACTTAATGCCGATTTGCAAGATAAATTTTTGCGTAAACACGCCGATTACGAAAACTACCGCAAACGTATGGTTAAAGAAAAAGGCGAGGCCATTTTATATGCAAATGCCGATTTAATGAAAGGTATGCTTGATGTACTGGATAACTTTGACCGCGCCGAAGAAGCCGCCCTAGCCGCTAATGATATTGAAGCCGTTAAAGCGGGAGTAGAGATGATTAACAAAAGTTTAATCGAGCTGCTTACAAATAAAGGACTGGTTAAAATTGCCACTATCGGCGAAGAGTTTAACCCCGAAGTACACCAAGCCATTGCAATGGCCGAAGATGAAAGCGGCAAACTAACCAAAGATACGGTGGTAGAAGAGTACCAATCCGGCTATAAACTTAACGATAGGGTGTTAAGACCGGCGGTAGTGAAGGTAGCAAAGGCTAAAACTTAGTTGATAGTGGAGAGTTAAGGAGGTGGTGCTATGATAGCAGAGGTGTTTATAAGTAACGGCTTACAAGCCATACGTTTACCTAAAGAAATACGTTTACAGGCAGATAAGGTTAAAGTTGAGCAGACAGCTAAAGGTATAGTAATATCTCCTGTTATTGAAAAGAGTGATTGGCATAAGATATTAGATGACGCTTATGGTTGTTGTCCAAATTTTAGTACAGAGCGAGAAACACTTAACGATACTCCGCGTGAGATAGAGCTATGAGATACTTATTAGACACGGATATTGTGAGTTTGTTTATACGTGGCTACTCAGAGAATTTATTGAAAAAGGTAGATAGCTTTAACTTAAAAGATTTGGCTATTAGTGTTATTACTTATGCTGAAATTGTGTTTGGTTTAAAAAAGAAAGGCAGCAAAATATTATATGACCATGTAATGTCCTTAGTTAGTAAACTGCCTGTTATTTATATTGATGAAAATACAGCTGAAGAGTATGCAGCTATTCGGCTAGATAATATGGATATGATGATAGCAGAACTGCAATAGCGAATGATTAGCAAATAATACGACACATTTTAGCCGTATTGCAGGGGTAAAGATGGAAAATTGGGAGAGAAAATAAAAATTAAAAAAAATGAAAGGTAAGCATTTTTCAGTTTTCACCTTTCACTTTTCAGTTAAATAAAATATAGGAGATAAACAAAAAATGGGTAAAATTATAGGTATCGACCTAGGAACAACTAACAGCTGTGTGGCCGTTATTGAAAATGGTGACCCCATAGTTATTCAAAACTCAGAGGGGCAGCGTACTACACCGTCTATTGTGGCTTATACCGATAAAGGCGAGCTGCTGGTAGGGCAAAGTGCTAAAAACCAAATGGTAACCAACCCCGAAAACACTATTTACAGCGTTAAACGTTTTATGGGGCGCAACTATGGTGAGGTAAGCGATGAGCTTAGCCGCATTCCTTATCACATTAAGGCCGGTCCCAACAGCGATTGCCGCGTTGATGTGCGCGGCAAACTTTACTCGCCGCCCGAAATTAGTGCCGCTATTTTACAAAAAATGAAACGCACCGCCGAAGATTATTTAGGCGAAACGGTAACGGAGGCCGTTATCACCGTGCCGGCTTATTTTAACGATGCCCAAAGGCAAGCCACCAAAGATGCCGGTAAAATTGCCGGACTAGATGTAAAACGTATCGTTAACGAACCAACGGCCGCTGCGATGGCTTACGGCCTAGACAAACAAAATAAAGACGAAAAAATTGCCGTGTACGACTTAGGCGGCGGGACTTTTGACGTAAGTATTCTCGAGCTGGGTGATGGCGTTTTTGAGGTATTAAGTACCAACGGCGATACCCACTTGGGCGGTGATAACTTTGACCAAGCTATTATTAACTGGTTAATTGACGAATTTAAAAAGACCAGTGCTATCGATTTATCAAACGACCGTATGGCTTTGCAGCGCCTAAAAGAGGCCGCCGAAAAAGCCAAGATTGAGCTTTCTAACAGTATGAGCACCTCTATCAATTTGCCTTTTATTACGGCCGATGCCAGCGGCCCGAAGCATTTACAGATGGAGCTTAGCCGCGCCAAATTTGATCAAATGACTGCCGATTTAGTAAACCGTACCAAAGGCCCTTGCGAGAAAGCTTTAACTGATGCCGGCCTTAAAGCCGGTGATATTAATGAAGTTATTTTAGTGGGCGGCTCTACCCGTATCCCGGCCGTACAAAAGTTGGTTAAAGATTTATTTGGTAAAGAGCCTAACAAGAGCGTCAACCCCGATGAAGTAGTAGCTGCCGGAGCTGCCATACAGGGTGGCGTAATTGGCGGTGATGTAAAAAATGTGGTACTGCTTGATGTTACTCCATTAAGTTTGGGTATCGAAACCTTAGGCGGTATTATGACTAAGCTGATTGAGCGCAACACTACCATTCCTACCAAAAAAAGCCAAGTATTTAGCACTGCTGCCGACAATCAACCGGCCGTTAGTGTACACGTGCTGCAAGGTGAGCGCGAACGTGCCGACCAAAACCGCACGCTTGGCCGTTTTGATTTAGCCGATATTCCGCCGGCCTCGCGCGGCACACCGCAGATTGAGGTAAGCTTTGATATTGATGCCAACGGTATCGTAAGTGTTAGTGCTAAAGATTTAGGTACCGGCAAAGAGCAAAAGATACGTATCGAAAGTTCATCGGGTTTAAGCGAGGCCGAAATTGAACGTATGGTTAAAGATGCTGAAATGAATGCCAAAAGCGACCGCGAACTTAAAGAACGCGTAGAAGCTAAAAACGAAGCTGATAATTTAATTTACAGCGTAGAAAAGAGCTTAAATGAGCACGGCGATAAAGTTGATGCTACTGAAAAGGCTGCCATCGAAGCTGCGGTGAACGACCTTAAAGCGGTGCTTAATAGCGAAAATGTGGCCGATATTAAAGCCAAAAGCGAAGCCTTAAAACAAGCCAGCCACAAAATGGCCGAAAAAATTTACAGCCAACAAGCTGCCGGTGGGGCATCAGCGGAAGGAGCTCCGCACGCTGAGGCTGGACCGCAATCGGAAGAAGCCGCAGCACCGCATAATGATAATGTGGTAGATGCCGACTTTGAAGTGGTTGATGACGATAAACAGGGTTAGCAGACGGCAAAACCTAAGATTGTGTACCCTTAGGTGGCGTTTACAAGGTTACTTTTATTTATTATGAAGTAATAAAACAATTAAAGAGGGCAAAAGCCCTCTTTTTATTTAAACCTAATTAAAGCAGCAATAATTATTCCTTTTTTACAGATACCAAAATGGCGGTAACTATCCATTTATAGGCACCAAGCAACAAGAACTCCCCTTCGCTGGTGAAAAGGAGCTAGCAGCAACGCTTTATCCACAGGGAGTGGATAAAGCGTTGTAAAGTTTTTGCTACCACCCACCTATCCCCGCCGTAAACGGCGAAGTATTACAGGGCGGGCTTACAGGTTTTCTTACGAAAACCGCCGCAAAACATTCTCAACGGTTACGCCCTTAAGGGTCGAGGTATTAGACCTGAATCCCTACGGGCATAAATTAATTACGCGGCCAAAAATATAAAGTAAGTAAATCCATCAGCGGTGCGGTGCGGATTAATTGGTCGGGCCTATTGTTGGTATTAGTATACCTAATGTGAAAAATAATACGGCCTGTACTATCATAATCTATGTAGCTAACGTTACGTATTTCGTATCTGTTATTAAGGCGCACAATCTCAAATTGGTAAATACGGTAATGCAAACCGCGTAAATCCATACGTTCACGGTTTTCGGTACCTTGTACCCTAAAAGCCGGGACAGGGTGGCTATTAACATTATTTACCGTAGGTGTGGTAAACACATTACCGTTATTTAAGCCGCTATGCCAAGCATTAGGAGTAGCATTGGGTGCCGGCGGGCGCGGTAAAGTGCCCATAGTAACCGGCCTCCAGCCTAGCCCTATCATATTACGGGCCGCACCGGTTTCGGTAGCGTTATTAAGAATAATATTAAGGCCTGAGGGCGGCATCTCGGTTAAGTTATATAAAGGCACACGTACGCTAAAGATAGCTCCTGCCGTTACCCCGCCATTAGTTATGGCAATATCGCCAATATGCTGCGGTAAGGCAAACATACCAAAATCTACTTCGCGGTGTGCGGTATTTTGTCTAGTAGCCGTTAAATTGTTGCTGGCTACTACACCGGTAAATAATGGTACTGGCCTAATTATCCTTTGCCGAACCGAACCATTGTTGTTACCTTCAGCCCATAAACTTAAAAAGCTGTTAATGGTACCGGTAATTTCGGCTAGTTCAGGAGTGCGCGAGCCGGCCGGAGGAAATTGCACGATGGGTGGTACTTCGCTTACACTAACATTTACAATAAGCTGGCCGTTATTGGGCGAGCCGGCAAAGTTAATTAAAGGGTTTACCGCCGTATTGTGCAATAACGAGTTTACATGGTTTACAATAGCCGCTTGGGCGGCATTGTTAGTTAAACCGGTACCAACAGGGGTAGTAAAGCCGGTGGTAAGGGTAATTCTGTTACGGGCAAAGTTATCTACCGTTAAGGTAATACCGGTAAAGTTGCCTGTACCGCTAAGACCGGTACGGTTTTCGATAAAACTACGCACCGCCAATACTAAGGCCGACTCAGTAAGCGGTAAAGTATAAACTGGGGTTAAAGTGCCTTGTGTAATAGTTACATTGTTAAAGCTGCTAAATAAGCCTCTTACGGCACTTTGTACATTACTCCAGTGGTTACTGCCGCTATGCCAGTAACTTATATTAATGGCGATAGGCGCATTAGCCAAAGCGTGACTGCCGGCAATATCGTTGCCATTAACGGTGTAGGTAATAATAACGCCGCCTTCTACCCCTACTTCAATTAAGTTGGGGGCCGGTATCGCTACACTTCTTATCCCTTCTATGGCGGTAATAACATTAGCTCTTGTGGGTAATAAGAATAACTCGGTTCCTACGGGAGTAACCGTTACGTTAAAGCCGGCATCGGTAAATAAGGCAGTAATGCCAGCCCTGATAGCATTAATAGGGTTAGTGCCGGTAAACTCGTAACTTAACTGCACGGCAATAGCGGGATTGGTGGTTATATCGGCATTAGCGCCATCGGTAACATTGTTGCCGTTTAGGGTGTAAGCGGTAAGGGTTACACTGTTGGGGCGGGCACCGGCGGCTTCGGCGGCGGTAATAATAGCGTGCCGTGCCGGCAATAACCTGATAGGGCTGGTGGTGTTAAGGCCGGTGGCGCTAAAACTGTTACCGCTGTTAGTAAAGCCGTTAAAGAGGGCCGCTATAGCGGCGGTAACATCGTTGCTATTTACCGTTTGCCCAATAGGCAGGGTGTAACTAAAAGTTACCTCGATGTTAATAAGGGCGTTCGCTAAAGCATCAACACTGTTGATAATGTTGTTACCGGCAGCGGTGTACGTTATAACGGTTACACTAGCGGAGTTGATAGCCGGGTCTACCGCCCTGATAGCTTGCTCTACTTGAGCACGGCTGGGTAAAGCCAGTAAAGAGGTACCAACTGGGGTAATCGTTACGTTGCCGGTAAAACCTGCATCGGTAAAGAGGGCGGTAATAGCGGTGCGGATAGCATTAACCGGGTTAGTGCCGGTAAAATGGTAACTTATTTCAACCACGATAGCCGGGTTTGTAGTTATATCGGCACTGCTGCTGTTAGTAACATTACTACCGTTTAAGGTGTAACCGGTAATAAGGACACTCTCGGAGCGGGCACCGGCGGTTTCGGCAGCGGTAACAATGGCACTACGAGCCGGCAGCGGACGTATTGGGCTGGTGGTGTTAGAGCCGGTGGCGCTAAAGCTGTTACCGCCATTGGTGAAATTATTAAAAAGAGCAGCAATGGCGGTATTAACGGCACCGGTATCAATTGCTTGGCCTATGGGTAAGGTGTAATTAAAGGCTGCCTCAACATTAATAAGGGTATTGGCCAGCACATTAGCACTGACGTTAATGTTATTACCGGCGGCGGTGTAAGTTATCGCCGTTAGCGTTATATTGGCAGCGGGGGTTACGGCTCTTATGGCAGCCTCTACCTCAGCACGGCTGGGCAAAGCAAACAGCTGCGTACCGGTTGGGGTAATGCTTACATTGGTAAAGCCATAGTTACTAAACAAGCCGGTAATAGCAGCCCTGATAGCGTCATTTAGGTTAGCCGTAGTAAAGTGGTAGCTTAGCTCCACCACAATAGCCGGGTTGGTGGTTGGGTCGGCCCGGTCGCGGCTGGCGCTAACATCTAGTCCATTTAAAGTGTAACGGCTAATATTAACGCTGCTATATTGGGCGCCGGCACTAAAAACGGCATCAACAATAGCTTGGCTGCTAGGTAAGGCAACGGTAGGGTCATTAATATTATTCCCCACAGCTTTAATGTTAAGGTTGTTAAAGCCGGTAAATAAAGCGTTAATAGCGGCCTCTACAGTGCTGTAATCTAGGGTTCCTATAGGTAAATCATAATTAAAGGTAACATCTACCACAATAGGGGTATTAGCAAAACGGTTAATACTATCCGTAACCTGCTCGCCGGCAGCTGTGTAAATAATAGAGTAAATATCTATCGCCGGGTTTACAGCTAAAATGGCAGCTCTAACGGTATTAAGGTCGGGCAAGGGGCTTCTAGCTTCACCGGTAATCTCAAATATGCGGTTGCTAAAGCCGGTGTATTCAAATAAGCTGTGCAAAACCCCGCGTATGGCCGATTTAAAAGCCATATCTTGGCTGCTGCCGGCTACTAAACCAATATCTATATTAATTACTAAATTAATACGGTCATCGGGCCTAGCGGTAGGGCCGGCCGGGTTATCATTAACGGTAAAAGATATAATAGCTATATCGTCATCGTTAAAGGAAATAGGATAACGGCTGCTTACTTCGTGCATAGCGCTGGTTACCGTAGCTAAAATTTGCTCGTGGCTAGGCAAGGAAATATGCCCGACGGCAGAAGTAACAGACCCCTCGCTGCCGGTTTGGCCTGCATCGTTGTTGTTGCTACTGCTGGCACTGCGGTTATTACAGGCAGCAAAAGCTAAAACCGTTAATAAGAGTAAAATGTGGTGTGTTTTAATTAGCTTTGTCATAGTTTTATCTCCTCTCTGATGTATTTAGTATTATAACTAATATTAGCTGCATTACTCAAAGCAAAATGGCACTGTACATTAATTTATCAACTACGTAAACCGGGGTACCGCTACAATTTTGATGCAAGCTATTGTAAACAAAGTAGTATTATATATTATTTGTTTACAATATACAAGTATTATAAGTCATAGATTTTGTAAAATAGTTGTAACATACAGTTTTATGGGTTTAAAGAGGCTCTTTTTAGCAGATAAATTTTTAAAAATATGTTGCCGGCTTTAGTTTTAAAAGCTACTTGCCTAGCGGCGGGCAAGCTGCTATAATAAAGTTCCATGAAATACATTTTTGTAACCGGTGGCGTAGCCAGCAGTTTAGGTAAAGGTTTAATTGTAAGTAGTTTAGGGGCGGTGCTGGAGGCACGCGGCTTTAAGATAAGCCTGCAAAAAATAGACCCTTATTTAAATATTGATGCGGGGACGATGAACCCCTACGAACATGGTGAAGTTTATGTAACCGAAGACGGTGGCGAGGCCGACCTCGATTTAGGCAACTACGAACGTTTTACCCACTTGGTAGTAACTAAAAATAATATTATGACTACCGGTCTTGTTTACGATACCGTAATTAAAAACGAGCGGCAGGGTGATTATTTAGGTAAAACGGTACAGATAATCCCGCATATTACCGATGAGATTAAACGCCGTATTAAGCAATGCGCTGCGGGGGCTGATATTGCCATTATCGAAGTAGGCGGTACGGTGGGCGATATAGAGAGTATCCCTTTCCTCGAGGCCATTAGGCAGCTGCGGCGCGAAGAAGGCCGCCACAACGTGGCTTATGTGCATTTAACTTTAGTGCCCTATTTAATGGCCGCCGAAGAAATAAAAAGCAAACCCACTCAGCACTCGGTGCGTGAGCTACGAGCGGCGGGGATTAATCCCACGGCGATTGTTTGCCGTAGCGCCTTGCCGTTAAGTGATGAACTTAAACGCAAAATTGCTCTATTTTGTGATGTTGACGACCGAGCAGTTATCTCGGCTTACAACACCCCCAGTACCAGCACCATCTACGATATACCGCAGATTATCGAGCGGCAAGGCCTAGACGAAGTGTTGCTGGAGGCCTTAAAATTAACCGGCCAAGCTCCTAAAGCGAACTTAGAAAAATGGCATAATATTGTTGGGATTGTTACCAAAAAAGATAAACCTACAGTTACCATTGCCTTAGTAGGTAAATATGTGGCTCATAAAGATGCTTATAAATCGGTAAACGAGGCTCTTTACCATGCCGCTATTACCAATAAAGTGCAGCTTAATTTAGTTAATGTCTCGAGCGAAGAGCTGGAGGCCGATAATAACAGTGCAGCGTGGCAAATGATTAAAGAAGCGCAAGGTATTTTAGTGCCCGGCGGTTTTGGCGAACGCGGCATAGAGGGTAATATTTTAGCCATTAAGTATGCGCGCGAGTTTAATATTCCTTTTTTCGGCATTTGCCTAGGTATGCAGTGTATGGCTATCGAGTTTGCCCGTAATGTGTTAGGCATTGCTGGGGCTAACTCGCTAGAATTCAATAAAAATGCTCAGCAGCCCGTTATTACTATGATGGAAGAGCAAAAAAAGATAGCCGGCTTAGGCGGTACGATGCGCTTGGGCAGTTATTCGGCGGCTTTAACGGCCGGTAGTTTAGCCTTTAAAGTTTATGGCCGGCCGCAAATTAGCGAGCGCCACCGCCACAGGTATGAATTTAATAATAGTTACCGCACACAATTTGAAGAAGCCGGTTTTGTTTTTAGCGGTATAAACGAGCAGCTTAATTTAGTAGAAATTATGGAGTTACCTAGCCACAAGTTTTTTATTGCCGGACAATTCCACCCCGAATTTAAGAGTAAACCTTTTGCAGCCCACCCGCTTTTTAATGCTTTTGTTAAGGCTGCTGTGGGTGATTTTGATAATGGGTAGCAGAAAATAATCTTAAATCCCTTTCGCTGGCGAAGGGGATTTAAAGTAGAGCCTCCCGTTTACTTAACTTCGTTTAACATCGTAATAGGCTGCAAGGTGCTTTCAATTACATCGCGCCATAGGCTGGATTGCGGGTTAATTTGGGCGCGTTTACGGGTGGCCAACTCGATAGGTACGTGCACATAAACCCCGTTCCACTGGCTTACCAGCATACCGGTTTTCCCGGCCATTGCGGCGTGCACGGCATTAGCCCCTAAACGGGCACAAAAGATAGAATCATTACTGTTAGCGGCACTGGCTCTAATCATGTAGCTGGGGTCGATGTAACGCACGCTAGATTCTAACCCTAAATTTTTAAGATAAGCTACTATTTTGCTGCGTAAAAATATGCCAATATCGTGCATAATTTTATTGCCTCCGGCATCGGTAGCTTCGATGATACCTAGCTCACGGCTCATTAATTCTTCGCCGGCCCCTTCGGCTATAATAATAACTAAGTGATTTTTACGGCTTAAACGTTTTTCTATTTGTTTTAACAGGCCGTTAGGGCCATCAAGGTCGAAAGGCACTTCGGGTACCAGTACAAAGTTAGCCTCTTGGCTGGCTAGGGCCGTTTGGGCAGCAATAAAACCGCTGTCGCGCCCCATTACTTTAACTAAGCCTACACCATTGTAAGCTCCTTTAGCTTCTACGTGGGCGGCATTAACAGCCTCTACGGCCCGGCCAACGGCGGTTTCAAAACCAAAAGAACGGCTGATAAAAGAAAAATCGTTATCAATAGTTTTAGGAATGCCCACAACAGCCAGTTTGTAGCCGCGTTTTTTGGCTTCGTTATTAATGGCCAGCGCCCCTTTTTGGCTGCCATCGCCACCAATAACAAAAAGAATATTAATACGGTAGTGGATTAAAGTATCAACAATTTCGGCGGTACGTTCACCGCTGCCGCGGGCACTGCCTAAAATGGTGCCGCCTTTGGCTTGAATATCGTCCACTAAATCGGGGTCGAGCGAGATGGGCGGCTCGGGGGCATCGGGCACTAAACCACGATAACCAAACTGAAAGCCCCATACTTTACGTACGTGGTAGCCCAACATTAAATTACGTACTAAAGCCCTAATAACGTTGTTAAGGCCGGGACACAAGCCACCGCATGTGCAGATACCGGCCGTTACTTGCTCGGGCTTAAAAAAAAGCTTTTCGCGCGGGCCGGCACGTTCCATACGGTTGTCTTCATTTAAAATTTGACTGTCATCACGCGTGGAGTCTTCAAATAAAAACGTGTTATAAAGGGTTTGGTCTTTTTCCGAGACAAAGTTGGCCGAGTAATCATCTTTATTATCGGCGTAAGTAAAAGGACTGTCGTAAGTGGCTTTGCCCAAACTTTCAATTTTAAAATTGACGGAATTATTAGCGTTTTGAGGTGGTAACTTTGCTTTCATACTTTATTATACATTAAAGATTAACTAAATTCAAGCAGCCATTAACCATCTTTTTGTATAATAGTCGCAAAGAATAAATCGGCCTTCAGGTTAATTTTATTACGCAAATAAAAATTGTCATAAAAATAATCATTTGTATTAAAACTATTGTACGGGCTTAAATTTTGAGCTAATCTCTCTTTAGCATTAACTAATTGGTAGTTACTGTGGTTAGTTAAAAACCATTCAATATTTTCTTCGTTTTCCCGGCGGCTAAAGCTGCAAGTTACATAAATTAATTCGCCGCCCTTAGCCACCAACTTAGCGGCTTGTTTTAGCAAATGACGCTGCGTTGCGATTAATTCAGCTAGTTTTTTATCATTAATGCGGTATTTATCTTCGGGGTTGCGCCGCCAAACACCGCTGCCGCTGCAAGGCGCATCAATAAAGACGGTGTCAAATTGCCGCTCTATCTTATGATAATTGAGCCACTTTAAACTTACGCCGGCTAATTGGGCTCGTTCCATTGTGGTTTCGGCTAAATGGCTGCGAATATCGTCGGCATAAAGTTTTAACTGTGGCCAAAAGGTTCCTATAGCTATGGCTTTGCCACCGTGCCCGCTGCAATAATCGAGTAAATCCTTACTTGCCGGATTAACCAGTAAGGCCGTAAGCTGGCTGGCTTCATCTTGTGGGTGAAAGAAAAGTTTATCATTTTTGGGTACTTTGCCTACTAGCTTAATCCCAGCCGGCGAAAGGTGGCTTACCGCCGCTTCAGTTATTTTGTTGTCATTATTAAATTGTTCAAGCAAAGTTTCGCGGTTGTTCCGCCTTAATAAGGTAAACAAAGTAACGCCGGCACGTTCATTTAGGTAGCCGGCTACTTTATTAGTTTCGGCGCCAAAGGCGGCCACAAGCTGCTCTTGCCAAAAGTATGGTACACTAGCTGTGTAATTTTCTTTAAGTTCATCAGTTAACTCTTCGTATTTATTTTGGGTCTCATCGGGTAAGCCTATCAATCCCTCCCCGGCTAAAGTTAAGGCGGTAGCAGCTATATCATTACTATTCTCGGTGTTAGCTAAAAATTCTACTAAGTTTTTGTGTCTTAAGTAATAGTAAAAAGCTTCATAAACTTCGGTCCTTTCGGCTTTTCCCAGCGGGTATTTACGCAAAAGTCCTTTAAGCAGTAAATCGGCTTTGGGTTTGCTTGCATTAAATTTGGTGATGGCTTCGTTAATAATTTGTAGTAACACTATTTTAGTTTAACTAATTAAAGGGCCTTTGGCAAGTAGCTTTGCCCTGCAGGTAACTATCTATCTGTAGCTACCAAATGTTTGCTGCAAAATTAAACCACAGGCCAAACTTTTATATTTTAGCTTTACTTTAACTCTAAACTATGCTAAACTAGAACTATAAAAAAATATTAATTATAGTTTTATTACTAATAGCCACAAGTAATATTTATGGGCAAGGTTTGCCGGTACCGGCAAATGCTACGCTGGCCAGTTTGTTCCCTGATGAGGATTTAAGAAGAATGGCGGCGGAAGTATCGGGAAGGGACGCTAACCTTACTGGGCAGGCGTTGAGTGATAGACTAGCTAGAGTGGAAATTTTTAATGTTAGAAGTCGAGGTATTGGTGATGCTACTGGAATTGAATACTTAATAGGATTAACTCACCTTGAATTAGGGTTTAATTGATTAACTAATCTGTCAATAGAGAATAATCTTGGGGATTATATAGATATAAGCGACAATGTTAATTTAATAAAATTCTTGCTATCTCCCTCCTATCCCCGCCGCAGAGTAGCGGAGTATTACGGCGGGCTTGCAGGTTTTCTCACGAAAACCGCCGCAAAAACATTTTAAGTGATTACACCCTAAAGGGTTGAGGTATTAGACCCGTGCCTACGGCAATAAAATTAAGCACAGCTATTCCTTTAGTATTAAAGTTTCTTCGGCTTTTAATTTCTCTTGTTTTACTTTTTTATACCATGCCTGCAAGGCCTTTACTAAAAAAGCCAAAACAATAACACGCAGCGTTATAGCACTAATAACGGGGTTTCCCATGGTTTAAAACCCCGCCACACTATTGGCAAACTCTATTATAAATGTTACAATACTGGCAATTAAAGCAAAAATTAACCATTTGTTGTAGTTAATCACCGCTACCAGTATAATTAAAGCTAAAACAAGCCAAAAAGCTATGGCCATAATTGCTCTAATATTAATCCAACCATCTAAATAAGGTATGGCTCTAATTACCAGCGAAGCTAGAAACCCGGCTCTCATCACCAGCATAACTAATAAAATTATCAGGGCGATACGCCCTCTTTTAATATGTTTGTTAAGATTATCTGTATTATCTTTCATTATTATTTCCTTAATAAGTTTTTAAAGGGTTATTCTTCTTTTAGCAAAATTTCTTCGTTTTTTAATTCTTGTTGCTTTAATATTTTATGGTGCCATCTTAAAGCGTTAATAATACCAAAAGTAATTAAGCCATAAACAACCAGCCAAAAAATAACTCCAAACACTCTCGCCGTATTCCCCTCAGCAAGCCTGCGAAATAAAGAATAAAGATAATTAAAAATACCCAGTAAAGAGATAATAGTACCAACTATTAAGGCCAAACTGCGGTTGGTTTTATATTTAACTATCGTTATAAAAAGAGCAAAAAAAGGAATAAAAGTAATTACGGTAACAAATATATTGCGTCTGCCAAATAAAGAAAATAAAAATACCACAAGTGATACCATTAATAGGGCCAACAGCGCTACCAACCCGGCCTTTAAACGAATGTTAATATCTTCCTGAGAAAAATCAGGCCTTATTTTCCGCCAATATTTAAAGGCATCAAAGACGGCAAGTACTAGTGCCATACGCATGAGCAGCCAAATTATAAACACTCCTCCCGAGTCATTGTCATTATTAAAAACCCTTACGTATAATGTAAATATATACCAAATAAACTCTAAGACAGCTACAATAAGCCCGGCCGTTAAGGCAAAATTTAACCACGAATTATATTTAATTACGGCTACCGCTACCACAATAGTCAACAAAAAATGAATATGAAAGACGGCTTGCCCCCTATTTTGCCATAATCCCACCACTATAGAAAATGTTAAAAGAATCAATAAAACTATAAGCGCGCTGCGCCCAGCCTTTAATTTATCTTCGTCTTCAAAAAAATTAAGCATAACTATTCCTTTAAAAACTAATTAATAATAATACTTTTATATTTTTTAGTTACTACCTGCCCAATAAGAGCGGCCTTACAGCAGCCGGCTTGTCTTAAGGCCATTAAACAGCTATTGGCTTGTTCTGCCGGCAAACTAATTAACAGCCCACCGCTGCTTTGAGCATCGTATAAAATGGCTTTTAGGTTAAAATCGCTTACGTTAAAATGGCAAAATTGCGCTGCATAGGCTTGGTTATTAAATAGGGCTGTATTTAAAGCCCCCATCTCAGCTAAACGATAAGCGTTATCTAAGACAGGCACGTTAGCGGCCTCAATTTGTAAGGTTACCTCACTGGCCAAAGCCATTTTGAGGGCGTGCCCCAATAAGCCAAAGCCGGTAATATCGGTAGCGGCGTTAGCCCGATGAGTCAGCATAATCTCGCCGGCCTTAGCGTTAAGTTGCTGCATATTAATAATGGCCTCTGCCAGCTCGGCCTCATTAATCAAACCGGCTTTAAAGGCCGCTAAATTAATCCCTGTACCTAGTGGTTTAGTTAAAATAAGTACATCGCCCGCTTTAGCATTATTGTTAGTAACAATCTTGCTAGAATTGATGATACCCACCACAGCCAGCCCATAAACCGGCACATTATTGGTAATGGTATGGCCGCCCAGCAGCACCGCCCCAGCTTCGGCCACTTTACTTTGGCCACCCTGTAAAATATCGCTTAAAACCGATAGCGGCCAGCCGGTGGGAAAAAGGGCAATATTTAAAGCCATTAAGGGTTTACCGCCCATCGCATAAATATCGCTTAAAGCATTGGTAGCGGCGATAGCGCCGTAATCATAAGCTTTGGGGGCAACGGGCGGAAAGTAATCTACCGTTACCACTAAGGCTTCGGTATCGCTAAGCTTATAAACCGCCGCATCATCGTGGGTTTCGGCCCCCACCAAAACTTTATCGTTAATTAGGGGCTTTAAGCCGTTTAAAGCTTCATCTAAGGCAACTGCCTCTAATTTGGCGCTTCAGCCGCCGGCCTCAACTAAAGTTAATAGGTTATCGTAACTATCCATAAATTATACCACCTTACAAACTAAACCACTACCCCACCCTTCGGGCGCCCCTTTTCCAAAGAAGAGGATTTAGAAGCTCTGCTTAATAACAAATTCTGTATCTATAAGCTGTTTACAGTTATCTAACAGGCTTTCGTCAACTTGTATCACAAAACCGCATTTACCAAAAATCTCTTCAGCACTCGCCACCACTTTACAAACCAGCCCATATTGGCTAAGTTTGTTATAGGCCAAAGTTAGATTGCGCATAGTATCAAAATAAAGATGATATTGGTTGGGCGAAGATGTTTTATCTAACCGGCTCATAGCACCTCTTCATCAAAGTAATCGTCCATCAAAATGCTTATCACAAAATCAAAAATACCCATTTCTACCAAAATTTTATTGGTTATGGCCCCCTCAGGCAAATTAGGGTCGCTATTTTCCCTCGCTTGTATACTGGTGGCATAGTTAAATAATAAACTGGCTACAATAAAATAATAATCCCTAACTGTAGGCTTTAAGGATTGCAACTCGGCAAATTTATATCTATATTCTGTAAGAATATCTATTCTTTCATTAGCCTCCGTATAAAGCTCTTCTCTCTTTAAAGCTATGGTAACCTTTGTTACAAAATAATCCATCTTTATATATTTTAGCTCTTTATCAGCTAATTTATATTCTTTAGTTTTAGGGTTTAGCATTAAATTTAGCACCATATCGGGCGGTTTACCTACTTGAGCTGCTACCGCATGTTTTATCCCATCCCACAAAAAATTAAGGGCTAAAAAATAACTATCGGTGCCGCTTAACCTGTTTGGCACCTCTATCCCTACCACTTTAGTTGGCAGCTCCAGCTCAAAGCAGCCCTTTATATAATCTCTATGTAATATTTCTCTTCTTGTCATAATTTTGTTACAACTCCAGTTAAAGCTTTTAATAATTGTTCTAAATCGTTATTGGTGGTAAAGGGGCCGTAACTAAAACGTACCGCCCCTAAGGTTTGTAAAGTTTGATGGGCCAGCAAAGCGCAGTGGTACCCGGCCCGGCTTTCGATAGCATAATCATCGTAAAGTAGCTGGGCTAAACGAGCGGTTTTAAAATTTTGATGGCTAAGACTAACTACCGCTCCCTGCCCACCGTCATCGTTAGCTTTATAGGTATGATAACCTAGTTTACCTACCTCTTTAATAAAGTCTCGCCACGTAGTTAAGCTTATAAACGGCGGCTCGTTAAAGCGTAAAGCCATTAATAACCCGGCAATGGCCGGCATATTTAAGGTGCCGGCCTCAAAGCGGTCGGGCATAATAGGGCTGACCGCTAACTCGTTCCAGCCGCTGGCATAACCTCCCAGCTTAGTTGGATTGACGGTGGTTTCATCTTTTAGATAAAAACCGCCGATACCCTGCGGCCCCAGTAATCCTTTATGGCCGGCAAAAACAACGTAATCGGCCTCGATTGGCAAATTGTTATAATTAGTTAAATATTGGGCACTATCCAACATTAAAGGGATATTAGCTAAAACCTCTTTAAGTTGCTTTATGGGCTGCATAAGGCCATTAACATTACTTACCATATTAATAATGGCTAAACGAATTTTTTTAACTTTAACTAAGTTACTTAAAGCCTCTGCATCTATTAAGCCATCGCTAAAGTGCGGCATAACCTCGTAGTTAATACCATAAAGCTCTTTTAACCGCTGCACAGGCCGCAGCACCGCATTATGCTCCAGCGGGCTTAGCAAAATAAGGTCATCTTTATTAAAGCTTAAACCATTTAAAATAAGGTTAATAGCCTCTGTTGCCCCGCCGGTAAAAATAATATTTTGGGGCTTATTAGTTAAAAACTTAGCGGCTAATAAATTGCGGCATTGTTCTACCATTAAGTTAGCCTGAAGCATCCGCCTGCCTAAGCCGCGCCCATAACTGCCGCCACTTTCTGTAAGGTAATTGGCCATAGCCGGCCCGAGCAAAGGCGCTTTAGGAAAAGAAGTGGTGGCATTATCAAAATAAGGCATAATTATTAAGGTTTTAATACTTTACGGCTAGCCATAGCTTGCACAATAGTCAGCATATTGGTAGTGCCAAAGGGCTCTACCGCGTTAGTAAGATTGTAAAAATTAACGCAAGCCCCACAAATTTGGATATTTACACCAAGTTCTTGCAGCTCACTTAACTGATTTTTAGTTGCTGCATTTTTTACTAATAAAGCCCCGCCATTATAAAGATATAAACTGGTTGGTAAAGGCACTAACTCTTTTAAGCTGGTTAAAAAGGCGCTCATCAGGGTTTTACCCAGCTCACTATCGCCCAACCCCAGTTCTTCGCTGCCAATAACAACAATGGGGCTAAGTCCTGCTTGTTCTTTGGCGCCATCACTGCTTAAAGTTTTATCACTTACCATAATATTGCCATTATCATTAGTAAAGGTATAGTTATTTTCGGTTAAAAAGCTGCTTACGTTACGGCGAACAATAACATCATCAATTAAAATATGTAACTGATGGCTATCTTGTAAAGCTTGTTTGGTTAAGATAATCGGTTTAGGGCACTGCATACCACGTACATCTAAGGTTTTCATAACTTAGTTTACCACTAGTTAATTGCTTTGGCAAGAGTTACTAGGCAAAAAAACTAGACAAAGCCCATAAAGTAAGGTAAACTAAGTAATGCCCAACGATGAAGAGTTAAGCGATATAGAAAAAAGCTGGCCGATTGAGACCTCGCAAAACATTATGAAGATAATGCAGGCCGTTTTAAACCACGAACTTAAAGTAACGGCCATCAGGCATCAACGCCCCATCCAAACCAGTACCCACGCTAAAATTCATATCCCGCCCGATGACGACCGGGCCGCTATCTTCCGGATAGGTGAAGACGGTATGGACCCTAATAAAACCGAGCACTTTTGGACGATTGGCCTTAACGAACATTTTGAGATATGTTTTTTAGACTTAATCGCTACCGGTAATGAAATTACCGTAACATTCCCCATTGTTAAGGCCTTTAGAGGTTTTATTTACTATGCAGCAACTCAAGCCATTTTTGTACATAACCATGTAACCCAAGAGCCGCCCCAATTTAGCGAACCCGATAAAAAAACCACCGTAAGGTTAATACGGGCAGGTCATATTTTAGGGATAGATGTTTTTGACCATATCGTAATAAACAGCAACTTAGAACCCATAAGTATGCTAAATGAAGATTTAATAGAAAACCTAAAAGGCCGGGCCGCTTTTGCCGAGCTAGAGATAGAAAAAGTCGCTAAAGTTGTGGAAAAACTAACTGAAGAAAGCGATTTAAAAGACGAAATGATTAACTTAAAAGATAAAATTCTTGCTAGAAAAGAAGAAGAAATAACCCGCTTAAAAGAAGAACTGGCTAAAGCTAAAAACAATTAACGGTAACACCCTAATCCCCTTTCACTAGCGAGGGAACTTGTTTTTATTGGCCGCTCCTAGCTGCCTAAAAAATCGCGCAAGCGGCGGCTGCGCTTTGGGTGGCGCAAGCGGCGGAGTGCTTTAGCCTCTATCTGGCGGATACGCTCGCGGGTTACATTAAAGTAAAGGCCAACTTCTTCTAGGGTTAAACTATAACCGTCTTCTAGGCCAAAACGCATCTTTAATACTTCGCGCTCGCGCGGGTTAAGACTAGAGAGGGTTTCACCCAATTCTTCCTGCAAAATACGAAAGCTGGTTTGGCTGGCCGGATTTTCTACACTTTTATCATCGATAAAATCGCCTAACAAACTATCTTCTTCTTCGCCAATGGGAGTTTCTAGGCTGATAGGTTCGCGGGCCACACTTTTAACATTTTTAACACGTAAAGTTGTCCAGCCCAATTTTTGAGCAATCTCTTCATCGGTAGGTTCGCGACCTTGCAGCTGCATTAATTGGCGGCTTTCGCGGGTAACTTTATTAATTTGCTCTATCATATGCACCGGCACGCGTATGGTTCGCGCTTGGTCGCTTATACTGCGCGTAATGGCTTGGCGTATCCACCAAGTGGCATAAGTGCTAAATTTATAGCCTTTACGATACTCAAATTTTTCTACCGCTTTAATTAAACCGATATTCCCTTCTTGCACCAAATCAAAAAAATGCAAGCCGCGATTGGTATATTTTTTAGCGATAGACACTACCAAACGTAGGTTAGCCTCCGTTAAGCGGTCTTTGGCGCTTTTCATAAGCTCTTTCCCGCGGGCTATTTCATCGCTCATCACCAATATTTCGCTGGTAGAGTTTTCAAATTCGTATTCTATTTCTTTGAGCTCTTTTTCGGTTAACTGAATTTGCCGGATAGTTTCTTTAATTTCATCGCTGCTTAGTCCTAGCTCGGCCTCGATAGCGGTCCGCTCTTCGGCAATAGCTAAACTGCGGCCAAGTGTTCTGATACCCCTGCTCCCGCTAATGCCCAGCTCGACCTCCATACGTGTAATATTTTGCCGACAAACAGTAATTTTATGTGCCACATTTAAAAATTTATCGGAAAAATAAAAAATTTCTTCCTGATGAATCGTTATTTCACCCAGTTTAGCTTTAAGCTCGTTATGTTCTTTACGCAAAGTTTCGTGGGTTAGTACATCGCCGTCTTCATCGGCTATCTTACTTTTTTGCTCAAGATGCGCTTTAAGCGCCGGGTACAGAGGCTTAAGGCTATCTTTATAAAAACTATTTAAACGCCGGCGTTCGGCTAAGGCATCGTTATTTTCTTTGCGTTCAATTTCTTCGGCTTCTTCGCGTTTTAAAAAAGCCCGGTTAGCCAGCTCGTAAAATTCGCTGATAATTATGCCCGATTTCTTTAAAACCTCTTTAATTATTTGTTCGCCGTCTTCCATCTGCTTGCTAAGCTCAACTTCTTCTTCGGCCGAAAGTAAAGCCTCTTTGCCTATTTCGCGCAAATATAACCTAATAGGGTCGTCGACATCACTTTCACTTTCGTTTAAAATTAAACTACGTTTTTTGCCGGTATTATTGCCTTTAGTTAAGGCCTCTTGCAAAACTAAATCTTGCGATAAATTTATCTCGATAGCCTCATCGGTCTCTGTACCCACCGGCTCGGTATTTACCACATCTTCTTCGATACTGATATTTTCGTTACCCAAAACAGAGAGTATTTCTTCCATTTTATCGCTATGTAAAATATTTTCTGGCAAAAGTTCGTTGAGTTCGTCATAAGTTAAACGTTTTTTTATCTTACCATACTCAATCAATCGTTTCATGCTCTCACTTTCTAGCTCTGACAACTTTACAACCTCGTTTTTAATATTTGTATTTTACTTGCAATAATCATTTTATCTTCCAGCAATTTAACCACCTCTTCGGCATTAGCTTCATTAAGGCTAGTTATTATCTGCAAAGCTTTTTGCTCTAAGCCGGCTATCTCTAAGCGGCAAAGCGCCCTTTGCGCCCGCTCTTCGTAACTGGCCGGCCCGGCGCTTTTTAAGCTATTTTTAAAAAAATCTTTTAACTCGGCCGCCAAATTACCTTCTTCAAGATAAACAAATAAATTTTCTTTATCGCTGCTTTTAAGGTAATTTACTACCTCGTTAAGCCTCTCGTCCGTTATATATTCGGTTAATAATTGATCGCCGTATTTTTGGTATAAATCGGGCCTAGCTAAAAAGGCTAACAGCAGCTCATAAATAGCACCGCCTTTAATGGCCATCGGCTTTTTTGGTTTAGCTACCTCACTTTTAACCGCCTTTAGGTTATGCTGCCGGCTGGGTTGAATATGGTTAGTTTTTTTAAAGTGTTCAAAGGCTTTAACTATGGCTTCGTAACTAATACCCATTCTATCGGCCATTAACCGCAAATAAGCCTCGTGCTTTATAGCCGATTTTACCGCCCGTATGTAAGTAAATAACTGTTTACTTAGCTCTTCCAGCCGTAAGGCCTTGTGGCCATCTTTACTCAGCGCCTCTGTTAAAAGATAATCAAAGATTAAGCTAGCATTATTTATAGCTTTTGTCAAGATATACCCTTCGTTTTTCTGTAAAATTTCGGCCGCATCTTTCGCTCCAACCAACTTACAGCCGTAACCTTCCAGTTCTTCTTCCTCACAAATAACCGCACTGTCCAACATCGCTTTTTGACCGGTTTCATCGTTATCAAATAACAGTAAAGCTGTATCGGCGTACCTTTTTAATAAGGCGGCTTGCCCGTTAGTAAAGGCCGAACCCAGCGGCGCTACCGCCTGTCCGTAACCTAATTGATGCAAAGCGCACACATCGATACTGCCTTCGCATAAAATAAACTGTTTTTGTTGCCTAATGGTTTCTTTAGCTTGATACAGGCCGTAAACCTGCTCTCTTTTATGATAAATTAAGGTATCGGGGCTATTAATATATTTGGGACTTTCTTTAGCGGCCTGCGGCAGCGAGCGGCAGCTAAAGGCCAGTACCTCGCCGTTAGTATTAACCACCGGAAAACTAATCCGATTGGTAAACAAACTATAATCGGTATAATTACGGCTAAACAGGCCGCTCTCAGCTAAAAAATCTTCGCTATAACCTTTTTTAAGCAAAAAGGGATACAAAAATTTCCCATCTTGATGGGTATAACCTAATTTAAATTTTTTAATAGTGGTCTCGCTTAAAGCCCTTTGCTGCAAATAAGCTAAAGCTGCTTTGCCGGAAGCGGTGTGCCACAATAAATGCTCGTAAACCCCGCACACCTTTTGATACAAATCCAGTAAGGCTGCTCGTTTTTTTTGCTCGGCCGCATATTTTTCATTATTTTGCTCGTTTAGTTGCACACCGGCCTTAGTTGCCAATAATTTAACGGCCTCGTAGTAACTTATTTTTTCTATCTCGCTCACAAATTTAAAAACATCGCCGCCGGCTTTACAGCCAAAACAATGATAAAACCCTTTGCTGGGAGTTACCGTAAAGCTAGGTGTTTTTTCGGCATGAAAGGGACAATTACCCCAATAGGTATCGCCTTTGGCTTTTAAATTGACATATTGGCCAATAATATTTACGATACTGATGTTTTGCCTAATGGCCTCGAGGATTGCTGGTGAGTACATAGTGGTTTATGATTTTTATTGAGTATTTTTAGATGCAAAAGTTCTTGCTCATACCTTCATTAAATTTTTTAGGGTCGTACCAGTAACAGCCTATACAACTACCATTATAGTTAGTTCCACCTTTTAACACAGGTTTACTATACCCAAGCTTGGTGGCATCAAAACGCACACCACTATCTTTACAATTTTTACAGTGCTGCCTTTTGGCATTATTAGCAGCTTTAGAAAGCGGCTGAAAATGGCTTATATCTTGGGTGTTTAAATTGGCTACTGTATTGTCATCGTATCTGCCATCTTTGTGGTCAACTTCGGGTTTAGAGGTAGCAAGCACCACACAGCGCTGCAAGCTTATAGCTTTTGTTATATCATTACGTATAGCTTTATTAATTTTTTGCTTCTTCTTTCCCTCTAGCCTAATAGTAGTAATTTTGCTGCCATTTTTTAGCCTTACAATGTTAAATTCATTACCCAGCGAACTATCATCTCTGCACCAACTCCCCCCGTTACCAAGCTTTAACTCAGCATATTCGCCTATAAATTCTTCTACACTTACTTCGTGTGAAAAGCCGTCTTCATCGGGATTAGCAAGTTGCAGAAATAAATCTTTCTTCGATTTTTTCATTTAAAGGTTCTCTTTTTAAAGGTTTACGCGCTACTTTAACCATATTTTCAATTCTATTTTTAGCAACATTGTGGTAATGTTCGTCTATCTCTATGCCAGTAAATCTTCTATTACAAGATAACGCCGCTACACCAGTTGTTCCGCTGCCCATAAAGGGGTCTAACACGACATCACCTTCGTTACTATGTTTTTTTATTAAATCTTTCATCAGCTCTAACGGTTTTTGGGTAGGGTGTAACCTTTTACCATTATTCTCAATGGGGTAACGATAATTACCGGTATCATAGGCCGAATTAAAAGTAGGTTTTGTACCTTTTATACCCAATAAGGCTATCTCGCGGCTATTAGTTAAATAGTTACATTTGCTATTTAATGGCACAGGATTACTTTTATCCCACACAATAAGCCTAATCATTCTAAATCCGGCGGTTTCCATCGCTTCTTTTAAATAAGAAATTTTCCAAATATCAAAAAAAATAATAACCGTACCGCTTTTTTGTAAACTATCATAAAAAAGCTTACACATAAGGGTTAAATTTAAATCATTCTTATCCCAATCACCAAAATCCATAGTTACGGCAAATCGTTCCACCCCATCTTTTACGCTGCTAAACCCTGTTTCTTTAGAGATAAGATAAGGTGGGTCGGTTAAAATAAGGTTAGCGCTATTAGATAATGAAGGAATTATTTTAAAACAATCATCGTTGTAAAATTTCATATCGTTTTTCATTTTAGCATATAAGCTTTAGTCTTGTAAATAAAGCGACTTAATGTATTTATCTATTATATTTTAGTTATTATTTATTAATTATCTAAAACTTTGCCGACTTAACGGCTCGGCAATACTAATACCTTCGGTTAAAAAATCTACCCGCTCGCTTTCTATTAAAAATTGTACTCGCTCTACGGTGGCAAACTCGGTGGCGGTATACACAATCTGCCTAAGTTCGGCCTCGTAGCCATCACGGCCAAAGGTGTTAAACCTAAAGTTTTCGTTAAAGTTTAAAATAGCGGTACCGTCTTCTACCCTAGCCCATATTAACTGCGACCCTTCGGGTATCATCGTTAAAAAGCCCCTGTTAGCCATTTCGGCAGGCGGGCCGGCCAATAAAATATTGATGGTGGCGCTTAACGGCTGCTGGTTGCTATAAGTTATAGGCACTACGGTACTTTGCAACGCCAGCCGGCCATCACTAACGGCTTGCACAAAAAAGAGCCGTCCCTCACGGGTGCGTTCGTTGTTAACGGCTGCCGGCGGCAGTTCGGTTATGGGTTGCACCATTTCGGCCACTTCGGTTACCGTTACGGCGGGCGGCTGTGTTTGCCCCTCAATGGGCAGCGAATCGGCCTGCGGCAAATAAGCTTCGGTAAGCATAGCCCGTTCGATGATAAGCTCTTCGCCATCGGCCATCGGCTGGGTAAAGCCATAACGTGAAATAAAACCCATAATGGTTAAAACTAAAAAAACTATTACTAAAATAACGGCACAGGCCAAAAAGAGGGCGTTGTTATTTTGTTTTTTACTACTTTCCATAGCTCTCCTTATTATATTATAGGCAAAAAGCAGGTAAGAATTTAGGCTTGTAAATTAGTTGAGAATGGAAAACTGCAAGTTGAGAATATTTTAACTTTCAACTTAAAAGGCCGCGAGAGCGGCCTTTTAATATTAACTCTAAATTTTAGCCATCGTCTCTTTGAGTAAAGCTTCGGCACGGTCTACACTGGCAATATCCAATCTTTCTTGCGGGTTGTGCAGGTCGTAAATAATCGGGCCCATACTAATAGCGCGCAGGTTAGGGTTTACCTTAAGTAAAAAGCCGCACTCTAAACCGGCATGCACCGGGCTGGTGTGGGCATCTTTGCCGGTAAGGCCTTTGTAAATAGCTTTCATGGTATCGGCTAAAGGGTTAACCGCCGCCGGCGCCCAGCCGGGATAAGGCGCCGTGTGGGTAGCCTCAAGGCCTTGCTCTTTAGCATAATTTAGGCAAGCTTGTTGTATCTCGACCACTTTGCTATCGATAAAACTGCGGCAGCTATAAGTTACCTCGATACTGCCATCTTTAATTTTAATAATAGCTAAGTTAGCGCTTGTTTCGACAATACCCTCAAATTGTTTGCTCCAAGTAATGACTCCGTGCTGCAAATGATTGACTAAAGCAATAACTTTGGTAGTAGCCTCTGCACTTAAAGGAGTTAGGCCGCTAACTTTGGTAAACTGCTGCCGGTAATTTTTTTCGTCAGGGTAATCGCTAATTTCGGTAATTAATAAACTACCGGCCTTTTCGGCCTCGTCAGCGCCGGCAAAAGCTACCACTACATAACCGGCATCGGCAATGGTGTTATGGAATTTACCGCTATTAATATCGGCCACTCTTAAATTAAGGCCGTTATCTTGCCATTTTTTAAGCTGATGAGCAATGAGCAAACTAGCCGAAGCTCGTTTTTCGTGAATTTGGTTACCGCTATGGCCGCCCATTAAACCTTTAAGCTCGTATTTAAATAGGTGGTCGCTGCTAAAGCTGCTATCGCTGCCGGCTTTAATTTTAAAAGTAACTTCGCCACCGCCGGCACAACCTACGGTAAATTGCCCTTCTTCGTGGCTATCAAGGTTAATGGCTAAGTCGGCGGTAAAAAAGCCGGGCTTTATCCCTTCGGCCCCGCTCATACCGCTTTCTTCGTCGGCGGTAAACAGTAGTTCGAGCGGCGGATGGTTATCCAGCTGAGCACAATAAAAGGCCATTGCAATACCAATCCCGTTATCGGCCCCTAAGGTGGTACCTTTGGCTTTTAAGTAGCCATCTTCTTCGTAAATGGTTAACCCATCGTTAAAAAAATCGATAGTTACCCCTTCGTTGGCCACCGTTACCATATCCATATGACCTTGCAGCATTACGGTAGGTTTGTTGGCTTGCGCCCCTTTGCCGGCTACTTTTACCAGCAGGTTACCGGCTTCATCAACTTGGTAGGGGTAGTTTAGCTCTTTGGCTTTGCCGATTAAAAACTCGCGCATTTTAGCTTCGTGCTTACTGGGGCGAGGAATTTTGGTTATTTCTTTAAAAAGATTTATACTGTAACTCATTTAATTTTCTCCTTATCTATTATTAGCATTGTAAACCGATAATGGGCTATTGTCAATCGTTAAAATAATTTGGCAGTGCTACAATAGCATAGTGTGCTATGACCATCACCTTTTCATCAACCTCTTTTACATAACGGTAGGCAGTAACTACCTAATAAGCGGCCTATTCTTCTAAAGCCACAGCCTTCCAAATAATATTCAATAACTTTCAGTTTAAGCTCTTTACTATAGCCTCGTTCTGTAGCTTTTGTAAAGTTACAGCCGCACTCTTTACATTTATATCTTGGACTACCTTTCATAAACCTGTTTTTACTATAATCTTTACTTTTACATTTTGGGCAATTCATCTTCACACCTCTTATAAAAGTAGTTTATCATACTTCTTTATTTTTATTCTATGCTATTGTAGCACTACCAAATTTTGGTACCTATAAAGGGATAGTTACCCTACCAAATTTTTTTATTGACAAACCAAATTATCCGGTTTATACTAAATTGACACATTATAAATTTTTGTAAAAATAATTTTAAAGGAGTATATTAATGAAAGATAATTTTAAAAAACCGTGGCAGCAGCTTGATGAATACCGCGGCAAATATTTTAGCGATAAATGGCCTACCATTCCGCAAATGCTTACGATTAGCGCTCATCGTTTTCCTAATAACATTGCTTTTAGCACCTTCGAGGGTGATACCTTAAGAACATACAGTTATACGCAAGGTAAAGAGCTAGTCGATAATATCGCTAGCTTTTTAGTTAAATCAGGTGTTAAAAAAGGCGATAAATTAGCGATAACCGGCGGTAATAGTCTAGAGTGGGCGATAACTTTTATTGCCATTATGCAGGCCGGCGGTATAGCTATTCCTATTGATAACGGTATGAGCAGCGAAAAAGCCATCGCTATCATGAAAAGGGTAGAGGCTAAAATGCTTTTTTGCGACTATGAAAAATTAAGCAAGGGGTTTGACCAAGCCGGTGTGCCCACCTACTCTTTAACACAAGGCAAAGAAGGTTATGTACTTAATTTAAAAGGTGATAGCGGTACCATCTTCCCGCCAAGCTCGATGGAAGATGTGGCGGCTATTCTGTTTACCAGCGGTACTACCGGGCAGGAAAAAGGCGTAATCCAAACTCACCGGGCTTTAATAAGCGATGTTTGGCTGGCCCAAAATTTAATTGATGTTTACAGCACCGATATTTTTTATGTGCTGTTGCCTATCCACCATAGTTATTGTATGACAGCCGTTTTTTTAGAAGCTATCAGCTGCGGCAGTCAGTTGCTGTTTACTAATAAAATGGCTATTACCAACATTTTGCACGACCTTAAAGAAGGCAAAGTTACTATGCTATTAGGTGTACCTATGCTTTATAACAAAGTTATTAACGGTATAATGAACAATGTTAAAAAGAAAGGGGCGGTAGCTCATAGCTTGGTAAAATGTATGATGACTATATCGCGTATGGTAGGGCAAGAAAAAGGCCGTAACTTGCCCATTTTAAAAGGGATACTCGAAAAAGCCAGCTTATCTACCTTGCGTTTGCTTATTAGCGGCGGCGGCCCTATTGCTCCGCGTACTTTAAAGTTATACAATAACTTAGGGTTACCGATGGTGCAAGGGTATGGTTTAACCGAGACCGGGCCTATCATTGCTTTAAACCCTATCAATGCCTTTAAAGAAGGTGCCGTTGGCCGTGTTGTACCGGAGGCCGATATAATTATTTTAAACGCTAACGAGCAAGGTATCGGCGAAATTGCCGTTAAAGGGCCGATGGTTTTTGAGGGTTACTATAATGATAACGAAACAACGGCTGCCGCTTTTACCAATGATGGTTACTTTAAAACCGGCGATTTAGGCTGGAAAGATAAAGACGACTATGTGTTCCTCACCGGTCGGGCTAAAAATATGATTGTAACCGAAGGCGGTAAAAATGTTTACCCCGAAGAGGTAGAAGACGTTTTTCAGCTTTACATCGAGTTTGAGCAGCTGCTTGTACGTGGTTATATTATTGACGAAGCCAATAAAGTGGAAGATATTGAGGCTGTTGTTTACCCTAGCACCGATTTTTTTAAAGATAAAAGTAAAGACGAGGTTAAACAACGGGTCATCGAGGTTGTGCAGGAAGGTAACCGCAAGTTACACCCTTACCAGCAAATTAGACGCATTCGTTTAGTAGATAAACCACTGGAGCTTTCTAGTACCAACAAAATTAAACGCTTTACCACCGCTCGCGATGAAGGCGAAATAATTTTTGGGAAATAAAAACTCAAATAAAGCAAGCCGCCTTGTAAGCGGCTTGTTTTTTAATTAGCCTCATCAACTGTTATAGCTTTATTATTAAAAATATCTTTGTTTAAAGTGCCCTGCCGACCGATAATGCTGGTGAAATAGCCCAAATAATGTGCCGTATTTTAAAACGCAAAGTTCAGTACAGCCGACTGCCGCCCTTAAAAGAGGGTAAAAACAAAGCTAAGGTTTTAGCCCGCCACGAAAATATTTTGCACGATGTACTTACCGATGGTACGAACCTGCTGGACAGCGAAGCGGAACATTTTTAGACGCTGGGTTTACGTGCCGATTTACGGCTAGCTTTTATCGATTTGGTAAGTGTGAGCCACGCTACCAGCGCTATTATCGGTGTACCCGAAGCCTTTAGAGGTTTTGGTTATTACAATGCTCTTACGCTATATTTGTACACAACCATACTTGCAGCAGTACCAATTTTAGCGAAGGTGATATAACCGTTACCAAAAGTTTAATAAAGCGGTTACACCCTAAAGGGCGGGGGTATTAAACCCGTACTACGAAATAAAAAATTAGTCGCTGACAACGAAGAGAAGATGGCGCAGCTAATTAATAGTGCTATAGTTATGCTTAAGGTCGGTGTTACAGGTTTTACTGCGGAGCAAATTATTAATTTTAAAAATAGCTAACTCATCACTCTTATTTTAATCAAAAACCAAATTAGTTAAATAAAGTTCACGGCCCTGTGCCATAAGCACATACAACCGGCTATTACGTTGCTGGGCAGCTATAATGTTGTTAAAGTAACGCCGTTGGCCGTCTTCTCGGGTTATGGCTAAAATATGTTGGTTATTGTAACTTAACCAATAGTAGGCAAAGCTGCCGTCATCGGCTAGGTAAGGTCGTGAAAGCACATTAATATAACCGTGATAACGATTGTTATTAACTACTAAAACCCAGCGACCATTTTCGCGCCCCCAGTAGGCAAAGTCGGCATTTAATAAGCTAAAACCTAAAGTGTGTAAATCTTCAAAAACGGGGCCGCGCCGGCTGTTAATAACGTAGCTGGAGGTACGGCTACTGTTGCTAAAAACACCATAACCAATTAACGAGCCGCTGCGGTTAGTCGTTAAACCAAAAATATGGTCGTGGGCGAGGCCTTCTTCGCCGTTAATCACTACAAATTGGTGGTGATTATCTACCACTACCGCCGCCCATTGCCTGCCATCATTGGTTAGAGTAAAAAGCTCGATACTGGTAAAGGGGCGCGAGACAACCTCGTGGTTTTTAACCACCACCCAGCCTTCGGCGGTTTGGGCGGTGTAAAATAAATCGTTACTATAAAGACCAAAGCTGTAGAAGCCGTAATCTAAAAATGTGCTAAATTCTTCGTTATTTACTACTATGAGCTTTTGCCCTTCGCTGTTGCTGGCACTATAAGCTACGCTGCCGCTTAGGCTAATAACCGGGTCGCTTACTATTTGGTAGGGACGGCCAAGTTGGCCGTTGGTAATAACGGCCACGCCGTCATCGATAAGTACTTGATAGGCAATGGTATCGTCTTCTAGGTTGCTGGCAAAGCTGCCAATTTGGGTAAAGCCTTCGTCTTGCTCGATGTGGTTAACCACTAAAAAATCGAGACCGTTGCGGCTAGCCACCATTACCGGTTGCCTAATATGAGTAAGATAACCAAAAGCCGCTATTTCGTCATAAACAGTACCTTTTTCTTGGTTGCTTACCAAATAACTGCCGGCAGTGGTATGGATAAGCAAGTGGACAATATCATCAACTTCATTATAGATAAACCCGGCTAATTCTTCGCCAGCAGCTAAGTTATAAACAAGGCGGCTGTCGCCGTTTAGTTGGGAAAGAGTAAGATTATCGGGTGGGGTACCAAAAAAGATACGGCCATAAGCCGGCCAAATAAAAAGTAAAATAAATGTTAAAATAAGTTTTTTCATAGTTATCCTTGCTTAGCTTATTAGTATAAGTTAAGCTATATCCTCAAAGGTAATGCCGTTACCAGCCGTTATGGTGTACCTAGCGGTACGACCAACAATAACCGGCCACAATTTAGGCGGCAGGCCAACTTTTAGTTTTTTTTCGGCCCGGTAAAGAGCGGTATTAGCAGCAGTAAATAATTCGCCTTTATTTATATTATTTACGGCACATACAGAGCGATTGGTGCGGCCATAGTTAGCAGCCTCGCTGGGGGCTAATATTTTATGGCCGTTGCCTAGCACCGCCTCTACTTGCTTAGCCCCATATTCGGCAATTAAGTCATTAAAAGCCTGTTCTTTGTTATGTTGCATAGCTTTAACGACCTTAACCATCTCTTTAAATTGCTGCGGCTCTAGGGCAATAGGGTCGTCTAGGCCGTCATCGTTACGGCTTAGGCAAATATGTTTTTCTATCACCGTTGCTCCCATATAGGTAGCTAAGGTCGGTACCAGTTTGCTGTCTTTACTGTGGTCGGATACACCTACTTCTACGTTAAAGATGGCTTTAAGATGCGGCAGTAAACGTAAGTTGTAATCGGCCTCCGGTGCCGGGTAGCTGGTTACGCAGTGCAATAAAGTTGTGTTTTGAATGCCGACAATAGCTAAGGCCTCTTCAATGTCGCTTAGTTTGCTTACTCCTAAACTTAATAAGATAGGTCTGTCAAGTTTAGCCATAGCTGTAAGTAAGGGCAGGTGGTTAAGTTCTGGGCTGGCTACCTTGTAGCTATTAACTCCCAGCTGGTTTAGCATAGCTAAACTTTTAAGGCCAAAGGGGGTACATAAAAACTGTAAGCCGGCGGCTTCGGTAAGTTCTTTAAGCTGGGCATAAAAGCTAAGGGGTTGCTCCAACTGCTTAAAGCTTTGGTAAATGTCGATTTGCCCGCCCGGCAGCGGCACTTGGCCCACGTTTGGGTGGACAATTTCATCGGCAATAATAGCCTGAAATTTGACCACATCGGCCCCTGCCTCTTTAGCGGCCATAATTAAATTTTGCGCTAGGTTTAAAGAGGCCTTGTGGGCGGTACCAATTTCGGCGATAATTACCATAGCTTAATTATGCTCTTAAATGGTAATTTAGACAAGAGGGCTATCGGCGACTTTTATTAAACCTAGTTGTAATATTAACTATTTTATGATATATATAGATGGGAATACAAGATTTTCGTTATAATAAAAAAGGAGTTTTTATGGCTGAAGAAATGGCTAACAGCGATGTTGGCAAACGTTTAAATTGTACTTTAAAGTGGTACAATCTTTTATTAAGTGTGTGGGCTTACATGTTATTTAGTATTATAACTTTATTTATAGGTAGCTTTTATGCCGCTAAAAGGTTGCTTCAATATTTAAGCAACCATGTATTTTTAGGTAATTACGAAAAACGCTTTACCTTTAATGGTAGCGCAGTGCAGTTATTTTTAATTTGCTTGCTCTTTTTTGGTATTTATATGGGAGTGCTGGCTTTTATGGCAGTTTATAGTATGGCAACCCTCGCTGCCGACAGTGTAATTGCTCTTGGTGTGGCTATAGTTGTTAGTATAGGTATTATGCCGTTAATAGCGTATTTTATAGCTAAAATTATCCGTTGGGGAGTAGAAGGTTTAGCTCTAGAAGGCAGCACTGAGCCTAGCCTTTACAGCGGTAAAATGTTTGCTTTAGGCTGGCGTGTGTTAGGTTATGGGTTGCTATGGTTAGTTTCGTTTGGTTTAACTTTGCCGTTTATTTGCCGTAAACTTTTAAGTTATGTTTATGCTCACAGCAACATAGCCGGCTTAAAGCTGGTCTTTGACGGTAACTTTAAAAACTTTCCTAAAAAAATTTATTACCTGATTGTGATGATAGCCGGCATAGGGAGTATTGGCTTTTATTTAAGAATATGGGTACTTGGCCTGCACGCGAGGGCGCAGCTAACTGAGCTAACACTTAATGCTACCCCCGAGCAAATAGCAGCAGGGGAAGAAGCATTTGTTGCCACTATACCTGCAATAGTGGCAGGGAGCTGGGCTTATGGTTTAGCAGGAACTGTCATAACTATGATTGTTACTATAGCTACTTTGCATTGGTTAGCCCAACATAGTTATGTTGAAGAGGTAGTTAAAAGCTAAAACCATAACCTACCCTAATGGCTATAACAATGCTATCGTTGGCTACCCAGCGGGCCCGAACGGCGGCTTGGATAGGAAATTTAAAATCGGCGCGTAAGCTTAGCAGCCACTCGCCGCTGCTGTTATAGATAGGCAACCTTAAGCCGGCTTCGGCTACAGCCGCTAAAAGCGTCGTTGGGCGGTAAACCACCTCACCCAACGAGAGCTGCTGGTAATAAAAAGCCGGGCCAACGGTAAAGTAACCATACCCGCCGCCATAACCACCAAAAGGGGCCAATTTACCGGCGACTAATAATCCCGCCATAAAGTTATGGGCGGTGTAGTTCATATTTCTTATCTCGATGATAGAGCTATAATCGACATCAACTTGGCCAAAAAAGTGGCCGTTGTAGCCGGTTTCCAGCTGTAAACCCCATTGTTTAATAAATTTATTATCACTAAAATAGCCAAGCCAGTGCGTAAAATAAAGTTCGCCGCCGGCCGTTAAACTGCTGTTGCCTAAATATCTTAAGGTTTTGTTGGTTACCGGATGGCGGTGCTCTTCGGCCATCAGCAGGCTAATACCAAAACCGCTTTTTAGGCCAACACTAAAGTTATTAGCGTAGCTATGGGCGGTAGTAACATTAATAAAGATAATGGCCAGTAAAAAAAGCTTTTTCATCTAGCTTATATGATAACATAAAACGGGCACTTTATCCACTCCCTGTCGATAGTACGGTTATAAAAAGCCCATCGAAACAGGCTTTTGTTACAATAAATAAAAGCATTAATATTTACGGATTTAGGAGAAGATTTTTAGTATAATTTAACTTTGAATAAATAAAATTAAATGGCCGTACCTTACTCGTAGGAGCAGGCTAAAAAAATAGGTAACTATCCATTTATAGGTACTAAAATGGCAAACTGCCTTGATTTTATTAATAAAACTCACTAAAATAAAAAAATGCGCGCTACTCGGGCTTTAATTTACAAGGATAACCTTGAGTTTAACTTTAAACTAATTAAAAATAATTTTAACCATCAAACCTTTATTTGTGCGGTGGTTAAAGCCAACGCTTACGGGCATGGTATCGAGATGGTAGCCCCTATCCTAGATAAACTGGGGGCGCATCGTTTTGCGGTAGCTTGTTTAAGCGAAGCACGTAGGCTGCGAGCTATGGCTATTACTAAGCCAATCCATTTACTTTCACCTTGTATGCCGTACGAAATTAGCGAGGCTATTTATCTAAAGCTTATTCCTTTTATTTCATCGTTTGACGAAGCTAGGTTATGGCAAAGTATGGCCAAAGCTATAAATAAAGAGGTTACGGTACACATTAAGGTAAATCTTTCGATGAACCGTATAGGCTGCGATATAAGCGAGCTTATCCCCTTAACAAATTTTGTTAGCGAGCAAAGCTACTTAAAGTTAGAGGGCATAGCCAGCCACTTTGCCAACGGTGATGATACCACCAACCCTAGCTTAGAGGACGATTTATTTAATTTTACCCATTTAGTAACTCCGTTAAAACAGCAGCAACCTCATTTAATTGTGCATTGTGCCAATAGTGCAGCTATCCAGCGGTTGGCGGCTAATAATTTATTTAATATGGTACGGCCGGGTATTGCTTTGTATGGGTACTCGCCGTCAAGTTATGCTCAGCAACATTCACTGCTTAATGGTAACTTAAAGCCGGTAATGGAATTATGCTCGTTTATCACTTTTATTCACCAACTTAAGGAAGATAGTGCCGTAAGTTATGGTTCGTTGTATGTAGCTAAAAAAGGCAGCTATTTGGCTACTATCCCATTGGGTTATGCCGATGGTTACAGCAATATATTTTCTAACAAAGAGGCGGCCGTAGCTATTAAAGGCAAGCTTTATAACATTGCCGGTTTTGTTTGCATGGATCAATTAATCGTAGATTTAAAAGACAACCCCGATAATATTAAACTGTATGATAAAGCCATTTTTTTTGGCCCAAATAGCCCATCCCTTAATGCCGCCCAGCTTACGGTAGGCCTCGCCCATTTTTCGCCTTATATGCTGCTTAGCGGCATTAGTCAACGCGTTGAGCGGGTTATAGTGGAATAAATAGAAGGGTTTATATGAAAAAAATTATTTTATTATTTTTATTGCTACATTAAATTTTTAATGATTGACAAAATAAATTTATATGCTACAATACACATAAAGTTTAAAATAGTTTAATTCCCTATTTAGGAGAGAATTTAATGAAAAGAATTGTACTTTTAGTGATTTTTATAGCAGTTTTTTTAATGGCTTGTGCAAGTTCTAACTCTAATCAGCAAAACTCAACTATTACTATTGTCAACCGAACCGGCTTTACTGTCTTTTTTGTTTATTTTAGCCCGGTGGCAGATAACTACTGGGGGCCTAACAGGTTGCGCAGCAACCAAGTATTAAGGAATGGTCAAAGCGTTACTTTACCGCTGCCACACCCCTTAAATGTAACTAACAGGTACGATTTTCGCCTTGTTGATTTAGACGGCGACAGTTATATAAAACAAAATATATTAGTTACTAATAACAGTGCCATTATTTTTACTTTTAGCGATTTTGTTGGCCGCTAACACTTTGAGTATAACTTTCTTGCGTGGTTTTACCGG
>Ga0131853_10001363_pt1 | contig 43768 bp, 43 predicted proteins | sample TergutLab28metaG_FD_92764 | JGI IMG/M metagenome (GOLD analysis project Ga0131853, IMG submission 92764) | Labiotermes labralis P1 segment gut microbial communities from Petit-Saut dam, French Guiana - Lab288 P1 (version 2) (version 2) | ecosystem: Host-associated > Arthropoda: Insects >... | reverse complement strand
GCCTCGAGCCCCTCGGTGAACCGGTCCCCGGAGCCGGACCCGAAGTCCGATAGCCCGGTCAGTTTCGACGCCGACTCCATCAGCTCGTCGGCCGTCCCAATATGCGTCACTGACAACCCCCGTTAGTGATGGAATTCGCCGCAGTTGACGTCGAGGCACTGGCCGGTGACAGCGCGGGCCAGGGAGGAGGCGAGGAACACGACCGCGTCGGCGATCTGGTCGGGTTCCGGGAGCCGTTTCAGGTCGGTCAGGTCGGCGGTCTCCGCGTAGACCTCGTCCCGGGTCACGCCGCGCTGCTCGGCCAGGTAGCCGAAGTACCACTGCAGCGACGATCCCCAGATCCAGCCCGGCGCGACCGAGTTGACCCGGATCCCGGACGGCCCGAGTTCGGAGGCCAGCGACTGGGCCAGCGACAGCAGCGCCGACTTGGCCATTTTGTAGCCGGCGAAGCCGACCCGGGAGTGGCGCAGCACCGAGGAGTTCACCATCACCACCGAACCGCCGTCCGGGCTCTGCGCCAGCGACGGCGTGAGCAGCCGGGTCAGCCGGATGACCGCGAGCACGTTGACGTCGAACGCGGTCTTGATCTTCTCCAGCGAGGTGTCGGCCAGCGGCGTCATGGCCGGCATCGCGAACGCGTTGTGCACCACCGTGTCGATGCGGCCGAAGGCGTCGATCCCGGTAGCGACGATCCGTTCGGCGTCGTCGGGGTTGGTGATGTCGGCCGCGACCGGCACCGCGCGCCGGCCGAGCGCGGTGACCTCCTCCGCGATCTTTTCCAGCCGGTCCCCGCTGCGAGCGGCCAGGACCACGTCGGCCCCGGCGCGCGCGGACGCGAGGGCGATCGACCGGCCAAGATCAGGACCGACCCCGGTAATCAGAACGGATCGTTGTTCCAGCGGCGTCATCCGACCATCCGGTTCGCTACGGCGGCCTGCCGGGCCGCGATCCGGGCCCGCCACTCCCCGGGAGTGACGCGGGCGCTGTCGTAGTACTCCAGGTGCCGGGGCACCTGGTCGAACGGCACGACCTGAACACCAGGGCCGTCCGCGGCGGTGAGGTCACGGGCCAGGCGCTGCCAGCGGAACTGGATGTAGCCGCGGCGGTGCCCGGTGGTCTCCAGCCAGTTGGCCACGCCGGGGTCGCGCTCGCTGACCACGAATCGCTGCATCCCGTCCGGGTCGGTGCGAGCCTGGTCGGCGGTGAGGCTGGTCTGGCGGTTGACGTAGTCCAGCGAGATGTACCACATGCTGCCCAGCTGGAGGCCCTGGTAGGGCGCGACGTCCTTCGGGGCCCTGGGCACGGTGATGATCATCGCCTGGTCCTCGTCCAGGTCGTAGTGGCCGACCGAGGAGAACTGGCTGGTCAGCCCGCCCGGGGTGGAGCGGGGCTCGGTGAGGGTGTTGACCGGCAGCTTCAGGTAGAACCACTCGGGGAAGGCGAGGAACGTCTGGATGCGGGACTTGAGCATCTTGGCCGCGACGTTGTAGCGCTTGGCCAGCGCTTTTTCGTCCAGCGGTTTCGGGGCGAGGCCCTCGGAGCCGGCCCGGCGGATGGAGATGGTGCCGCGCCGTTCGGTGTCCCAGTCGCTGTAGACCTCGCGGACGGCCAGCATGGACGAGCCGGGGGCGAGGGTGAAGTAGTTCTTTTCGGCGGTCGCCCTGGCCGGCCCGAAGCGAAGCTCGAACGAGCCGTCGGGGCCGATGTCGATCGCCCGGTCGTCGAACGCGGGCGCGCTGCCTGGCACCTCGGCCGGGGAGTAGTCGCCCTTGAGGACCTGGAAGCTCAGGTCGGCCGCGGTGCCGCGCTGCCCGGTGATCACGTACTCGGCGTCGTCGCGCAGGTTGGCGTGCAGGTAGAGGGTGTCGGGGTTGTCGAGGCCCATCTTCGTGTACGGCCCGGTGGACGTGACGAAGGAGGGGAAGTCCAGGTCGTAGGACCAGGCGACCCGGAGGACGCCCTCGACGCATCCGGCGAGGTAGTCGTAGCCGTCGGCCAGGTCGCGGGCCGTCTTCACGTGCGGGGCGCCCTTGATGATCTCTTCCGCCTCGGCCAGGGCCTTCGCGAGCGGGTCCGTTAGCATTGTGTAACCGTAGAACGTGTTCTACATGGAGGTCAATCGGCCCAGCGGTTCGCGGTAATTTTGAAGCTCTTCAAATCATCCGTGGACATCATCGCCTCGTAGGTGCGCTGGTAACCGGTGTGGGCGATCCGCCATTTGGAGTCGGCGCCCTTGGCGTAGCGGTCCTCGTAGAAGGCGGCGCCCTGGATCACCACGTTGTACTCGGTGGCGATGATGCGGTCCTCGAAGCACCAGGTGCCCTCGGCGGTCATGCCGTCGTCGGCCAGGGTGATCTCCGGCTGGCTGGCGTGGTGCACGGAGATGATGCCCGGGCCCATGTTGGTGCGCAGGAAATCGAGGATCGCCTCCCGGCCGGACAGGTCGAGTTTCTTGCCCATCGCGGGGGTGCCGTAGCCGGCGGTGGCGTCCTCGGTGAAAACGTCCGCGATCTCGTCCCAGAGCTTCAGGTCGACGCAGCGGAGGTAGCGGTACTTGGCCTGACGGATTTCCTCGAGGGCTTCGAGTCTGCTCACAGAGTCCATGCCGGAAGCTTCCCGCGCTCATTGACTCCAGACAAGAACTTGTTCTAGTTTTTTTCCGTGCGATTTACTTACGCGGAGGCAATGACCGACCCGTCGTTCTATGCGCCGCTGGCCCGCGCCGCCGAGGACGCGGGATACCACTCGATGACGCTCGCGGACAGCATCTGCTATCCCCGAGAATCCGACAGCGTCTATCCCTACACCCCCGACGGGGGCCGGGAGTTCCTGGAGGACAAGCCGTTCCTCGAGCCGTTCTCCCTGATCCCGGCGCTGGGGGCGGTGACCTCCACCTTGCGGTTCGTGACCTTTGTCCTGAAGGCGCCGATCCGGAACCCGGTGCTGACCGCCAAGCAGGCCACCTCGACCGCGTGGCTCACCGGCGGCCGCCTCGACCTCGGGGTGGGGACCAGCCCGTGGCGCGAGGACTACGAGGTCACCGGCGTGCCGTGGGCCCGCCGGGGCAAGCGCCTCGACGAGCAGATTTCCATTCTGCGGGGCCTGGGGTCCGGCGAGTACTTCTCCCATCACGGGGAGATCTTCGACGTCCCGGAGATCAAGCTCTGCCCGGTGCCCGACTCGCCGGTGCCCATCCTCATCGGCGGGCACGCCGACGCCGCGCTGCGCCGGGCCGCCCGCAACGACGGCTGGCTCCACGGCGGCGGCGACCCGGAGGAATTGCCCGGGCTGCTCGACAAGCTGGCCCGGTTCCGGGCCGAGGAAGGGACGGCGGGCAAGCCGTTCAGCATCCAGGTGATCTCCATGGACGCCTACACCGTCGACGGCATCAAGAAGCTGGAAGCCCGCGGAGTCACCGACGTGATCGTCGGCTTCCGCTGGCCCTACACCACCGGGCCGGACACGCAGCCGCTGACCGATAAAGTCGACGCGCTGCGCAAGTACGCCGACTCGGTGATCGCCAAGGTGTCGTGATCTCGTGGCCGTCCACTTCGCGGATCTCTTCGAGCACGCGGTCGACGCGTTTCCCGACCGGATGGCGATCATCTGCGGCCCGGCCCGGCGGACCTACGCCGAGCTGGAGGAACGCGCGAACCGGTTCGCGCACTACCTGGCCTCGGCCGGGGTGGGCGCGGGCGATCACGTCGGGGTGTTCGGCCGGAACTCCGCCGGGCTGATCGAGACCTTCCTGGCCGTCTGCAAGCTCCGGGCCGTCCCGGTCAACATCAACTACCGGTACACCGGCCCCGAACTGGCGTACATGCTCACCGACGCCGGCCTGACCGCGCTGGTGCATGATGCCGAGCTCTCGCCCCTGGTGGAGGCGGAGTCGTCGAGCGCGCCGGGACTGCGCGCGACGGTGGCCATCGGGCCCGATTTCGAAGCGGCGGTCGCGTCGGGGTCGCCCGCCCGCGATTTCGGGCCGCGCAGCGCCGACGACGTCTACATCATCTACACCGGCGGCACCACGGGCTACCCCAAGGGCGTCATGTGGCGCCACGAGGACATCTGGCGGACGCTGGCCGGGGGAATCGACTTCGCCACCGGCGTCCCGCTGCCCGACGAATGGGAGCCGGTCCGGCGGGCCCGGGCGTCCGGCGGACCGGCGGCCCGGCTCACCGTGGCCCCGCTCATCCACGGCGCGGCCCAGGTGGGGCTGTTCGGGGCGCTGTTCGCCTGCGACACGGCGGTCGTCCTGCCCCGGTTCGACGCCCACGTCCTGTGGCAGGCGGTGGAGGAGCACCGGATCAGCCAGCTGATGGTCATCGGGGACGCCATGGCCCGGCCGCTGATCGAGGCGTACCGGTCCGGCGGGCCCTCCGGACGGTACGACGCGTCGTCGGTGACCGCCGTCACCTCCAGCGGGGCCCTGTTCTCCCAGGCGGTCAAGGACGAGTGCGCGGCGGCGCTGCCCGGAGTGGTCTTCCTGGACGCGGTCGGGTCCACCGAGACCGGGTTCACCGGCATGGGCCTGGCCTCGGCGGGAGCCGCGGGACGCGGCGGCCCGTCGGTCAAGCCCGGTCCCGACGTGCTGGTCCTCGATGATTCCGGCCGGCCGGCCGCGCCGGGGGAGTCCGGCTGGCTGGCCCGGGGCGGGAACGTGCCGCTCGGGTACTACAACGATTCGGTGAAGACGTCGGCGCTGTTCATCGATGTCGACGGCCGCCGCTATGCCGTTCCGGGGGATATGGCCCGGGTCGAATCCGACGGCACGTTCACGTTGCTGGGGCGCGGAAGCACCTGCGTGAACACCGGCGGAGAGAAGGTGTATCCGGAAGAAGTCGAGGACGCGCTGAAATCCCATCCCGGCGTGTTCGACGCGGTCGTCGTCGGCCTGCCCGACGACCGGCTGGGACAGCGGGTCGCGGCCCTGGTCCAGCCCCGGGACGGGGTTGCGCTCGACGTCAGCGGGCTGTCATCGTATCTGCGAGACCGGATTGCCGGATATAAGATTCCGCGCCGCATTTGGATAACCGGAGAGATCGGCCGCACCGCCACCGGGAAGCCCGATTACGGCTGGGCCCGGGAGTACACAGCGGACCATGATCCGTCATGGATTGACCGGTTCCTGAACAGGGGCTGAGCGTCTGCTCCCGCTTTACGGGAATGGACACCACCACCCAAATGCGTCTTATACAGTGCGGTCACTGACAAGCTACCGACCGGAACGCCATTGAAACGTCAGAGAGGGGATCGGATGACACCCGGCGATGAGGCCGGTGCGCTGTCGGAGGAGCAGGAGACCAAAGTGGACTCCGCCGCCGACGCGCACGAGGACCCGGCGCCCGCCGAGCCAGATCCCGGCGCCACCACCACCGACGATGACGCGAGCGAGAACGCCGGCGAGGCGTCCGCCGACACTTCCGTTGAGACCGACGCGTCCGCGGAGGCTCCCGCGGACGAGGCTCCGGCCGAGTCCGGGGCCTCGTCCGAGTCCGGGGCCGAGGAAGTGAAGGAAGCTCCCGCCGCGAAGACCAGGGCTGAGAAGAAGGCCGAGAAGGCCGCGGCCAAGGCTGAGAAGGCCAGGCTGAAGGCCGAGCAGGCCGCCGCCGCGGCCAGTGGCACGGCTTCCGCCGAGGCTCCCGCTGAGGAGCCCGCTCCCGCCGAGGAGCCCGCTTCCGCCGAGGGGTCCGCTCCGGTCGAGGAGGACGCCCCGGCCGCTGAGGACGAGGCTCCCGCTGTGGCCGAGACTGCGGAGGCCACGGACACCGTGGCCGCCGGGCCCGAGTCTGAGACCGCCGACGAGGGCGAGGAGCCGGCCTTCGGGTGGACTCCTCCGGAGGACAATGACGAGGCCCCGCGCCCGGCGGGCGTCTGGGCCGTCTCCGTCGCGGCGCTCGTCGTCCTGCTGATCGCCGGACTGGTGACCGCAGGCCTGTACTGGAACAAGGCCAGCAAGGCCAGCGCCACCACGAACGGCGCGCAGGGGGCTGTCTCCACGGCCAAGACCGCGGTGACCGACCTGTTCACGATCAACTACAAGGACCCGAGCGCCTTCGCCGCCCGGCTCAAGCCGCTGGCCGCGGGCCAGTTCCTGGGCGTGGTCAACAACTCCGCCAACGGGGTCACCAAGCTCCTGCAGCAGGGGCAGGTGCAGACCACCGGCAAGGTCGCGCAGGCCGGCGTGGAGAAGATGAGCTCCAACGGGGACACCGCGCAGGTGGCCGTGCTGGGGTACGAGATCATCAAGAACTCGCAGAACCCGCAGGGCTCTGAGCGTCCGTACCGGATGGTTCTGTCGATGGTCAAGTCCGGGCCGAAATGGGTGGTCTCGAATCTGGAGTTCGTGCAATGAGCGCCGTTGAAGGAACCGTCGAGGAAGCCGGTGAGGAGCAGGTGACCGCTGAGCAGCCCGAGAAGGGGGCGAAGGAGTCCCGTCCGGCGAAGGGAAACCCGCTGCGGCGGATCGCCCTGGGCGCCGGGCGGCTGTCGCCGGTCACGCGCCTGCTCGTCGTGGTGGTACTGGCCCTGCTGGTGATCGCGTCGGGCGTCGTGGCCGGCTGGAAGGCCAGCCAGGAAGCGAACGCCAAGGCGGTGCAGGCCGACCGCCAGGCGGCGGCCGCCGCGGCGAAGACCGAGATCCCGCAGATCCTGACCTACAGCTACAAGTCGCTGAGCCAGGACCTGGCCAAGGGAGCCGCGGACACGACCGGCCAGTTCAAGGGCCAGTTCAGCATGGAAGCCCAGCAGATCATCGAGCCTCAGGTTCCGAAGGAGCAGATCGCGACCCGGGCCCAGGCTCCGGTCGCGGTGCCGATTGACTCCTCCGGCAACCAGGTGACGGTGCTGGTGTTCCTGGACCAGAGCACGACCAGCAAGGCGCAGCCCAAGGCGCAGGTCTCCCAGAACGAGCTCCGGGTGACGATGCAGAAGACCGGCGGCAAGTGGCTGGTGGAGGAATACCAGGCCCAGTAACGTCGCCAGAATTACCGGTCCGGCCCGGTCACCCCGGAATCTGCTTCAGCAGGCTCGGAGGGTGGCCGGGCCGACGCCGTTATTTACCCTTGTGCGCCGCTGAGGAGGCCGCGGCGGCGTTGGAGCCGAACAGCTGCTGCGCCAGGGGAATGTTCAGGCTCAGGCCGCTCTCGTCGCGGGCCATGACGCCGTTGGTGCCGTCGGGGAAGGAGACCCCGTTCCAGTGGGCGGCGGTCTGCTTGTTCAGCGGCCCGCCGTAGCAGCTGGGCCCCCCGGTGGCCCTGACCTGCGGCAGGTTCGACGGGTTGCTGTACCCCTTGCTCCCGGGGATTACCGCGGTGTTCAGCTTGAGAGTGTTCGTCACGTCGAGCTTGTTGATGTCCTCGATCCCGGCGAGCGTGCAGGAGAGCTCGGGGGAGTAGTAGTTCAGCAGCTGCGCGGTGGGCAGCAGCGTGGAGAGCGTCCGGGTGAGGCCGCTCTCGTTGCTGGCCAGGAAGGTCCGCGTCGTGTTCGCGAAGCCGGCGGAGCTGATCAGGAACGCGTCGAACTGGGCCTGCTGGCTCACCAGGGTGCCGCTGGTGACCCGGAGGTTGTCCAGGGTCCGGATGAGGTCCGGTGCGGCGGAGGCGTAGGCGGAGGCCACGCTGGGGGCCACGGCCAGGTCCTTGCCCAGCGCGGGCAGGCTCGGGTTGAGCTCGCGCAGGTAGCTGTTGAGCTGGACGATGAACTTGCCGACCTGGGCCCCCTGGCCGTTCAGGGCGGTGGAGATCGCGCCGAGCGTCGCCGACAGCTTGGCCGGATGCACGCTGTTCAGGACCGACACCAGGTTCGCGAAGACCGTATCGATCTCGGTGGAGACGTGGGCCGGCTCGATGACCGTTCCGGCCGTCAGCCGTGCCGCCGCCGGGTGCGCGGGATTCTCCAGGTCCAGGTACTTGGGCCCGAAGACGCTGGGGGCGTCGATGGAGGCCACGGCATTGGCCGGAATGTAGGGGATCTGGCCGGGCTGGATGGTGATCCCCAGCCGGGCCTCGCTGTCGCCGACCGGGGACACGGAGGTCACGTGGCCGATGTTGACGCCTCGCATGGTGACGTCGGACCCGGAGTCCATCAGGAGCCCGGCCCGCGGGGCCACCACGGTCGCCGACACGGACGGGGTGAACACCTGGTCGTAGGCCATGACCACCAGGGCGATGATGACGGCCACCATGAACAAGCCGCCGGCGCCCATCAGCTGGCGGCGCAGCCGGGGCGGCATGCGCCGCGGCCGGGCGGGTGGCGCGTTTACCCCGTGAGCCAGCGTTGCCTCACTCATGCAGGTTTCCTCAACTCAATGTGCGCGAAGCGGATGTCCCCATTTTCCGACAACCGTAGTTTTCCGGCCTGATAATTCCAAGACCTAAGTCGAGATTTCCGGAATTCTCCCGCCGGGTCCGGGCGGCGGCAACTAGCGGGTCTGCTGTGACGGAAGTGATGCTGCCGCCGGCCCGCCCGAAGGGCGTGGATGGCGCTCTGACGGGCGTGCCATCCACCGGGGAAGGAAGGCGCGGCCGGCGCGCCGCTGACCGCCTTCCGGCGGGGCGGGCAATGGCGTGAAAGGCGGAAGAAATGCGAAGGCGCGGGCATTTCTTGCAGGGAAATGCCCGCGCCTAGGCGGAGAAATAGGAGGAACCGCTAACTGCCGCCCAGGGTCTGGTGCATCAGCCCGGCGAGGGTGTTGGGGCCGGTGCCGTTTACGCTGTTGGCGCCGACCGAGTACAGCAGCCCGCCGGGGCCGACGAGGAGCCCCGTGGACGGGTCGTAGGCGGCGCCGGAGGTGCTGCCCGCGGCGCCGGACGAACCGCCGGAGGAACCCGACTCGTTCTCCTTGGCCGCGGTGCTGGTGAAGTTCAGGCCGCAGTCCGAGGCGAAGGCGCCCCGCAGCGAGGGGTTATTGGGGCACGGGTAGTTGTGCGCGGACCGGACCTGCGTCTGCGACGTGTGCGGCAGGGTGCAGTACGGCTGCGGGGTGGGCGCGGCCTTCGGAGCGGTGTCCGTCGGCTGCCGCTGCTGGCCGGCCATGGGATATCCCGTGGTGCAGGGCTGCCCCACCTGCGCCAGGAGGTTCATGTTCATCTCGCCGGGCTTCGGCGAGTTCAGGATGACCGACTCGAGGTCGTTCTCCGCGGCCGGGAAGACGATCAGGAACTCCTGCACGTTCGGCAGGTAGACCTTCGCGACCTCGCCGACCGACGTGAGGTTGGTCAGCAGCATCGGGACGGTGGGCTGCAGTTGCCCGATGAGGTCGTCCAGCTGGGTGGTGAGCCCGGGCGCCTTGTCGATGGTCCCGGTCAGGTCGCCGTTACTGTCCCGGAGCTGGGTGGTGAACTCGTCCAGGTTGTGCGCGAACGCCTTGATGTTGGCGGCGTTGCGGGCCTGGGTGTTCAGCACCGGGTTGGACTCGTTGATCAGGTTCTTGGTCGGCGCGATGTTCTGCGAGGCCGCGTTCAGGAGGCTGCCAGAGGAGGTGAGCAGCTGCCTCAGCTGCGGGCCGGTCCCGTTGAACCCGTTATACAGCTCGTTGATCGTGGTGCTGAGCTGCGCCTTCGGCACCGACTGCAGCAGCGTGCTCACGTTGGCCAGCACCGACGACGTGTTGGGCGGCAGGCTGACCTCGCTGGTCGGGATCACGGCCCCGGAGGCCAGGTAGGGGCCGCCCTGCGTTTTCGACGTCGCGGTGAAGTTCACGTACTGCTCGCCGATGGCGGAGGTGTTGGCCACCGCCGCGTGCAGGGCCGACGGGATCTTGGTCCCGTTGTTGATGCTGAGGTCGGCGACGACCCCCTGCTTGGTCAAATGGATGTCATCGACCTTGCCGATGGTCACGCCGTTCTGGGTCACCGCCGCGTTGGAGTACAACCCGCCCGCGGACGGAAGATCAACTGATACGCGGTACTGCCCAAATCCCAGGATGGGTCCAAGATGCACATAGCTGGCCATCGCGTAGCCGATGCCGAGCACCGTCACGATGACGAAGGCGATGAGCTGATAGCGGACAAGCTTCTGGTTCACCGGTTTCCCCTTAGCGCGGGTGCCTGGCGCGGAGCTGCCGCCCGGTGCGCGACCACATCCTCACCCAAGACCGACACCGTTATCTCCGCCAAAATCCCCATTGGGGCACCTTAGTGGTTGATTCGATGGTTGCCAAGGTTAATCTGCGCGAAATGATACTAGGTTACGGAGTTGTGATCGTGGCCATCGCCCGTTCGGGCTCCCAGTACGCCCGCAATGAGGCGATTTTTCCGGTAGAACCAACGGTGTAGACGGCGACCATGTCGACCTGCATGGTTGCCCCGCTGTCGCCCAGCCACATCGTGATCGTGGCGACGTTGGCGCAGGAGGGCCCGTTGGCGAAGGACTCCTTCACCTGGAAGTGGAACCGGGTGACCGCGCCGAAGTTCGCGTCCCAGAACTGGCCGATCGCCTCGGCCCCTTGATGTCCTTCGCCGTCGGGGTCCAGCATCGACGGGCCGACCGGGTCCTGCACCAGGGCGTCCGGGGCGAACAGGGCGAGCCAGTCGTCCTTGCGCCCCTCGGCCACGGCGGTCATGGACGCCCGCGCCGCGTCGCGGGCGGGGTGCGGGCCGCCGGGTGCGTCCCAGGTCAGCACGTCGGTCATTCAGCCCTCCTTGAGGGCGAGCGCGGCCCGCGGGCAGCCCTGCACCGCGCGCCGCACCTTTTCCAGGTTCTCGGGTGTCACGTCCGCGACGATGTTGAGATTGTCGTCGTCGTCCAGCTGGAACACCTCGGGCGCGATGCCCTCGCAGACGCCGTTGGCCTCGCACGCGTCGTAATCGGGAACGATCTTCATCATGACCTCCTTATGCGGATATTTATCCGGGGGAAGAAGTTACATGCCGGAGGGCTAGAGGTACACCGACTTGAGTTCGGTGTACGCCGAAAGGCCCTCGGGGCCGAACTCCCGCCCGATCCCGGAATCCTTGAACCCGCCGAATGGCGCGGCGAAGTCCATGGTGAAGGTGTTCACCCCGTAGGTGCCGGTGCGGACCCGGCGGGCCACGTCCAGTCCGGCCTCGGCGTCGTTCGTCCAGACGGTGCCGGCCAGGCCGTAGTCGGAGTCGTTGGCGATCCGGACGGCGTCGTCGACATCGTCGTAGGCGATGACCGACAGCACCGGGCCGAAGATCTCCTCGCGGGCGATCCGCATCTGGTTGCTGACCCCGGCGAAGACCGTGGGCCGCACGTACCATCCCCGGCCGAGGCCCTCGGGCCGCCCAGTGCCTCCGGTGAGAAGCCGCGCTCCCTCCTCCTGTCCGAGCGCGATGTACTTCTCTACCCGGTCCTGCTGGCGCTGGGCGGCCATCGGGCCGATCTCCGTCGCCGGGTCGGACGGGTCGCCCACCTTCATGGACGAGACCGTGTCCGCGAGGGCGGCGGCCACCTCGTCGTGCCGTCCGCGGCTGACCAGGATCCGGGTCTGGGCCACGCAGGCCTGCCCGGAGTTCATCAGCGCGGTGAACTTGAGGCCTTCCAGGGTCTTGGCCAGGTCGGCGTCGTCGAGGATGATCGCGGCCGACTTGCCGCCGAGTTCCAGGGAGACGCGCTTGAGCTGCTCGCCGCAGATGGCGCCGATCCGCCGCCCGGCGGCGGTCGAGCCGGTGAAGGCCACCTTGTCGATGGCCGGGTGGGAGACCAGGTGCTCGCCGGCCTCGCGCCCGCCGGCCACGATGCTGACCACGCCCTCGGGGACTCCGGCCTCGGTCAGCAGTTCGGCCATCAGGTACCCGTCCAGCGGCGTCTCCGGGGCCGGCTTGACCACGATCGTGCAGCCGGCCAGCAGGGCCGGGACGACCTTGGACATGATCGTGAACTGGGGAACGTTCCAGGGCGCGATCGCGGCGACGACGCCCACGGGCTCGTGCCGGACCATGACCTCTCCGAGGGCGCCGGTCCGGCGGGTCTCCCACGGGTACTCCCGCGCGGCCTTGAGGAAGGCCTCGACCTGCATCCACGGGGCCGGGGCCTGGGCCAGGTTGCTGAACGCGATCGGGGAGCCCATCTCGGTGGTGATGACCTCGGCCATCTCACCCAGCCTGGCGGCGTACAGGCCGGAGAAGGCCTGCACGATCTCAATCCGCTCCTCCGGCGTCATGCGGGGCCACGGCCCCTCGTCGAAGGCCTTCCGGGCCGAGGCCACCGCCGCGTCGACGTCGGCCGCGACCGCCTCCGGTACCCGCGCCACCACCTCTTCGGTGGACGGCGAGATCACCTCCAGCACCGCGGGTGACGAGGGCCTGGCCCACTGCCCGCCGACGAAGAGGGCGTCCCGGTCGAGGCTCATGGTCATTCCTCCGGCTATGTCGGGCGACCCGCCGATACTAGAACTTGTTCTAAGTAAGGGGCAAGGGCGGGCCGGGTCAAGTTCAGTCGCGCAAGACTAGCCGGGTGGTATCGGCCAGCCGGTCCGCGGCCTCCTCGTAGGAGGTGAATCCCATCCCGGCCTGGAGCATGGCGCCGGAGGACGCGTACTCCAGGGCGGTCAGGACCGCGGGGTCGTATCCGTCGCCGAGCGCGGCGACCAGCCGCTCGCGGATGGTCAGCCCGACCCGGAGCCGCAGGTCGTGGACGTCCGGGCTGCTGCCCAGCAGCGAGACCGTGGCCGCCGCGGCCAGGTCCGGCTCCGCCGCGGCCACCATCACGATCTCGCGGATCACCGCGGCCACGCGCTCGGCGGCGGGACGGTCGTCGTCGGGGGAGGCGGCGGGGACGGGCGGCAGGGCCCGCAGCGTGCGCCAGTACACCTCGGCGACCAGGTGCTCCTTGGAGGAGAAGTACATGTACGCGGTGGCGGTCCCGACACGAGCCCGGGCCGCGACGTTGCGGACCGTCAGCCCGGCGTAGCCGGTGGCCCGGACCTCCTCCATGGCGGCGCTGGTCAGCTTGGCCACGGTCCCGGCCTGCCGCTGGGTCAGCCGCCGCCGGGTGGCCTCCGCCCCGAAGTCCGGTGTCCCGGGTCCCGGTGTCCCTGGTCCCGGCGCCCCGGGGCCCGGGGCGGTCACGTCCGGCATCAGAACCTCACCGGCAGGTGCTCGTACCCCGAGACGAAGTTCGCCGGGCGGTACCCGGGCTCGCCGGGGGCCGCCAGCTCGATCTGCGGCAGCCGCCGCAGCAGCGTCTCGAAGAAGCAGCGCAGCTCCAGCCGGGCCAGGTTGTTGCCGAGGCAGAAGTGAGCGCCCAGGCCGAAGGCGAGGTGATCGTTCGGGGTGCGGGTGATGTCGAAGGCGAACGGGTCGTCGAAGACGGCGGCGTCGCGGTTGGCCGACGGGTACAGCAGCAGCAGCTTTTCCCCGGCCTTCAGCCTCTGGCCCTGCAGTTCGGTGTCGCTGACCACGGTGCGGGCCATGTTCTTGATCGGGCTCACCCAGCGGAGCATCTCCTCGACCGCGGCGGGGATGAGCGACGGGTCCTCGGCCAGCATCCGCTTCTGCCCGGGGTGGGCGAGCAGCTGGTAGAGGCCGCCGCTGATTACGTGCCGGGTGGTCTCGTCGCCGCCGATGAGGATGAGCAGGGAGTCGGAGATGACGTTCTCCGCCTCGGCCGGGGTCAGTTCGTCGGAGGCGCCCCCGATGAGCAGGCTGACCAGGTCGCTGCCCGGGCTGATCCGCCGTTCCTCGATGGCCTTGGTCGCGAACTGGCGGAACCCCTCGTACGCGGTCGCGGCGTTCGCCAGGCGCTCGTCGTCGCTGCCGGCGTCGTAGGAGCCGCTGCCGATCAGCCCGCGCAGCATGTCGTCGGACCACTTGAGCAGGGTGGACCGCTCATCGCGCGGGAAGCCGAGCATGTCGCCGATGACGTGCATCGGCAGCCAGGCCGCGAGGTCGGTGACGGCGTCGCACTCGCCGGTGCCGCGGGCGACGACCTGGTCGATAAGTTCCTCGCAGATCTCGGTGATCCGGGCCTCGGAGTCGGCCAGCCGGCGCGGGGTGAAGCCCCGGTTGACCAGCTTGCGGCGGCGCTGGTGCTCCTCGCCGTCGGTCTCGATGAACATGAAGATCGGGTCGGTGTCGGGGCGGATCCCCTGGCCGTTGCAGAACAGCTCCGGGCGCAAGGACACCTCGCGGACCCCCGCGTGCGAGGCGACGCCCCACACCCGGCCGTCGAAGTAGACCGGCGCGTTCTCGCGCATCCAGGTGAGCTCGGGGTGCGGATTCCGTCCCCAGAAATCTCCGCTGGCCAGGTCGATATCCGGATTGAGAGGATGATCGCTCATAGACACATCTTAGAACCTGTTCTAGCATCTGTGGAAGGCCGTCCGGACAGGTGTCTGGCCGGGCGTCCGAGTAGTCCGGGCGGCCTCCATAGCACCAAGGAGTGCGAGGAACCATGACTGTGCCATCCGGGGGGACGACCCCCCGAACCCTCCGATACGGAATCGTGCTGTTCACCAGCGACCGGGGGATCACCCCGGCCCAGGCCGGGCGGGCGGCGGAGCGGGCGGGCTTCGGCTCGTTCTGGGTGCCCGAGCACACGCACATCCCCGTGAAGCGGGAAGCCGCCCACCCCGGAACCGGCGGCGCGGAACTCCCCGACGACCGCTACATGCGCACCCTCGACCCCTGGGTAGCCCTGGCCACGGTGGTGCCGGTGACCGAGCGGATCCGGCTCGGGACCGCGGTGGCGCTGCCGGTCGAGCATGACCCGATCACCCTGGCCAAGTCGGTCGCCACCCTCGACCACCTGTCGGGCGGCCGGGTGACCCTCGGCGTCGGCTTCGGCTGGAACACCGACGAACTGGCCGACCATCACGTCCCGCCGAAGCGGCGCCGGACCATGCTCCGCGAGTACCTGGAGGCGATGGGCGCCCTCTGGACGAAGGAGGAGGCCAGCTACGACGGGGAGTTCGTGAGTTTCGGCCCGTCCTGGGCCTGGCCCAAGACCGTGCAGCCGCGCGTCCCCGCGCTGGTCGGCGCGGGCGGTACCGACAAGAACTTCGCCTGGATCGCCCGCTCCGCCGACGGCTGGATCAGCACGCCGATGGAGCCGGATATCGAGGCCAAGGTCGCCCGCCTGCGCGACCTGTGGCGGGAGGCGGGCCGCGACGGGGAACCGGAGGTCGTCGTCCTGGCGGGAAAGCCCGACCCCGGCCAGCTCGCCGCCTGGGAGAAGGCCGGGGTCACCGAGGTGCTGTTCGGCCTCCCCGACAAATCCGAAGAAGAGATCGCCGCCTACCTGGGACGGCTGGCCGGCAAGATCGGCCTGGCCCGGCCCTGAGGAGAGGACGCCAAGCGTGAAGAGCCCGTACGAATCCCTGAGCCGAGAGCAGCTGGCCGTCCTGCTGCCGGAACTGCTGCTCATCGGGCACATGATCGACCGTTCGGGCCTGATCTGGTGCCTGGACGCGTTCGGCCAGGACGAGATGACGCAGGTCTCCATCGAGGAGTGGATGGCCGCCAGCCCGGTCTACACCGGTCGCATGCAGCGCGCCCTGAAGTTCGAGGGCACCGACGTGGTCACGATCTTCAAGGGCATCCAGCTCGACATCGGCGCACCGCCCCAGTTCATGGACTTCCGCTACACCGTCCACGACCCGAACCACGGCGAGTTCCAGCTCGACCACTGCGGCGCCCTGATGGACGTCGAGCCGATGGGGGAGGAGATGGTCCGGGGCATGTGCCACGACATCGAGGACCCGACGTTCGACGCGACCGCCGTGGCCACCAACCCGAAGGCGCAGGTCCGCCCGGTCCACCGGCCGCCCCGCGTCCCCGCCGGCCGCACCCCGCACTGCCAGTGGACGGTCACCATCGACGAGTCCCACCCCGAGGTGTACCCGTCGGAGGGCTGCCTGGAAGTACGCCAGTCCCGCGCCGCCACCGTGGAACTGGCCCCGATCGACCCGGCGGACGACGGCCGGGCCGACTACAGCGGCCCGCTCCTGAGCGACGTGGACTTCGCCGCCTTCTCCAAGTCGGCGCTGGTCCGGATGGCCGACGAGGTCTGCCTGGAGATGCACCTGCTCAACCTCGGCTTCATCCGGGCGGTCAGGGCCCGCGCGGACGCGGCCAGGACACGGGAGATCTGCGTCAAGCAGCTCACCGGGCTGGCGGGCCTGGCCTCGGAGCGGATCGCCCGGGCGCTGGACCTGCCCGCGGACGCCGGCGGGGCGCTGCGCGTCCTGGAACTGCACCCGGTCTTCAACCCGTCCGTCTACGTCAACGCCACGGTTGACGGCGGCGAGATCAAGGCCGGAGGACCGTCCGATTCGGCCGCCGACGGCACCTGGATCTCCCTGTGCGGCCCCGACGAGCCCAAGCCGCTGGCCGCCGCCGTCCGCGGCGTCGACGCCCGTCTTGACGTCGCCTACACCGGTGACTCCAGCGGCTGGACGGCGCGCGTGGTGACCGGCCCCGACGCCGTCGACGAATGCGAGGAAGTCCAGGTCACCCGGTTCAGCACCGGTGCCGGATTCGCCTTCCAGTCCGGCCGCAAGTCGATCCCCATCACGCCGGTCTGAACCGTCGCCTCCGCCTTGAACCACCCCGCCTTGCGTTCGCAGTTCCTGCTGCCAGAGCAGCAGGAACTGCGAACCTAGCGCCGGTCAGCGCCGCGGGGCCGGTCAGCGCCGCGGGGCGCCCCGGGGCCGGTCAGCGGTTCTTGAATTCGGGCTTGCGCTTCTCGGCGAACGCGCGGGGGCCTTCCTTGGCGTCCTCGCTGCGGAAGACCTCCATGCCGATCTTGGACTCGAGGGTGAACGCGTCGTTCTCGGGGAGGCCCTCGGTGTCGCGGATGGTCTTCAGGATGGCGCGCACCGCGACCGGGCCGTTGGCCGCGATCAGGTCCGCTATCTCGAGGGCTTTGTCCAGGGCCTGGCCGTCGGGCACGACGTGGCCGATCAGGCCGATCTCCTTCGCCTCGGGCGCCTTGATATGGCGGCCGGTCAGCAGGATGTCGGCGGCGATCGTGTAGGGGATCTGCCGGACCAGGCGGACCGCGGAACCGCCGAGGGGGAACAGGCCCCAGCGGGCTTCCGAGACCCCGAACCGGGCGCTCTCGCCCGCTACCCGGATGTCCGTGCCCTGCAGGATCTCGGTCCCGCCCGCGATGGCCGGGCCCTCGACCGCGGCGATCAGCGGCTTGCTCAGGCGCCGGCCCTTCAGCAGGGGCTCCAGGGCGGAGTCCGGGATGTCGCCGTCGCCCGGGTGCGACTCGTTCGCCGCCTTCAGGTCCATGCCCGCGCAGAACGCGCCGCCCGCGCCGGTCAGGACGGCTACCCGGATGTCGGGGTCGCTGTCGACCTGGTCCCAGGCCTGGCGCATCAGGGCCATCATCTCGCCGCTGAGCGCGTTGCGGGCCTTCGGGCGGTTCAGCGTCACGATGAGGACATGGCCGCGCTTTTCGATGAGCGCGTGCGGCTCCTCGGTCTCGGTCGGGGTCGTCATGCGGAGCGGCTCCTGTCGCTTGTCGAGGCAAATAACCTCGCCGTGGTCTTGCCCCGAAACAGTAACACGTTCTAGTTTTTACGCATGGCGCTGAACTTTGCCGATCTCTTCGAGCACGCGGTTGATGCCTTCCCCGAGCGTCTCGCCGTCGCCCTCGATGACCGGACCCTCACCTATGCCGAGCTTGAGGAGCGAGTGAACCGGTTCGCCCACTACCTCGCCGGCATCGGCGTGCGGGCCGGGGACCACGTAGGCCTGTACGCGGGCAACTCGGTCGAGGCCCTGGAGGTGCTGCTCGCCTGCTGCAAGCTGCGCGCGGCCGCGATCAACATCAACTACCGGTACGGCGAGAAGGAACTGCGGTACCTGCTCGGCGACTCCGACTCGGTGGCGATCGTCTACCAGCGCGGGCTCGGCCCGCAGGTGGCCGGGGCGCTGGACGGATCGCCGGGGCTGAAGCCCGGCGGCCTGGTGGTCATCGACGACGGGACCGCCGGCGACGCGGGCCCGGACGGCGCGGTCGAGTACTCCGACGCCCTCGCCCGGTCGGCGCCCGGGCGGGACTTCGGCGAGCGCAGCGCGGACGACGTCTACATCATCTACACCGGCGGGACCACGGGTAACCCCAAGGGCGTGATGTGGCGGCACGAGGACCTGTGGCGCACCCTCGGCGGCGGCATTGACTTCATGACCCGGGAACCGCTGCCCGACGAATGGGAGCAGGTCCGCCGGGGACAGAACGGCGCCCTGGTCCGCATGTGCGCCGCCCCGCTGATCCACGGCAACGCGCAGGTGGGGACGTTGCAGAGCCTGTTCGCGGGCGAGACGGTCGTGCTCCTGCCCCGGTTCGACGCGGACGCGGCCTGGCGCGCCGTCGAGCGGTACAAGGTCAACGTGATGGTGATCATCGGGGACGCGATGGCCCGCCCGCTGATCGACGCCCTGAACAACGGGAACTACGAAACCTCCACGGTCCTGGCCTTCTCCTCCAGCGCCGCGCTGTTCTCCCCGGCGGTCAAGGACGCCGCGGTCACCGCCCTGCCCAACGCGGTGATCACCGAGGCCGTCGGCTCCACCGAGACCGGTTTCGCCGGCATCGGGATGGTCACCAAGGGCGCCGAGAACAAGGGCGGCCCCACCGTCACCACCGGGCCGGACGTGCTGGTGATCGACGAACACGACCGCCCGCTGGGTCCCGGCGGCATCGGCCGGCTGGCCCGGGGCGGGAACGTTCCGCTCGGCTACTACAAGGACCCCGAGAAGACCGCGAAGCTGTTCGCCGAGGTCGACGGCAAGCGGTACACGGTGCCCGGGGACTGGGCCCGGGTAGAGGAGAACGGCAGCTTCACCCTGCTCGGCCGGGGCAATACCTGCGTCAACACCGGCGGCGAGAAGGTGTACCCCGAAGAGGTGGAGAGCGCCCTGAAGTCCCACCCGGACGTGTTCGACGCGATGGTCATCGGCGTTCCCGATGCCCGTCTCGGGCAGGCCGTGGCGGCGCTGGTGCAGCCCCGGGACGGCGCGACCGTCGACCTCGACGCGCTCGACACCCACGTGCGCGGGGAGATCGCCGGCTACAAGGCGCCGCGCGCCCTCTGGGTCGTGGACGAGATCAGCCGCACCGTGTCCGGCAAGGCAGACTTCAAGTGGGCCCGTGCCCATACCAGTGAGCACCAGCCGGCCCGGGGCCACGCCCCGGACGCCCAGCCCGCGTAACCGGTCCCGGCCCGCCCTAAGGAGAGCAGTGCGTACCAGTCTGTGTGACCGGCTCGGCATCGAGCACCCGATCGTCGGGTTCACCCCCTCCGAGCACGTCGCCGCGGCCATCAGCCGCGCCGGCGGCCTCGGCGTGCTCGGGTGCGTCCGGTACAACGACCCGGCCGACGTGGACGCGGCCCTGACGTTCATGGACGAGAACACCGACGGCAAGCCCTACGGGGTGGACGTGGTGATGCCGGCCAAGGTGCCTGCCGAGGGCGCCGAACTAGACCTGGCCAAGCTGGTCCCGGAAGGCCACCGGGCGTGGGTCGACGAGACGCTGCTGAAGCTCGGCGTCCCGCCGCTGGCCGAGGCCGAGACGAACGGGGCGGTCCTGGGCTGGCTGCACTCCGTCGCCCGCCAGCACGTCGAGGTCGCCCTGTCGCACCGGGCCAGCTTGATCGCGAACGCGCTCGGCTCTCCGCCCGATGACGTGATCGCCCAGGCCCACGAGCACGGCATGCTCGTCGCCGCCCTCGCGGGCAAGGCCGAGCACGCCCGGCGCCATGCGGGCAACGGGGTCGACATCGTCATCGCCCAGGGGCACGAGGCCGGCGGCCACACCGGCGAGATCGGCACCATGGTGCTCATCCCCGAGATCGTGGACGCGCTCGGACCGGACGTCCCGGTGCTCGCGGCCGGCGGCATCGGCTCCGGCCGCCAGGTCGCCGCCGCCCTGGCCCTCGGGGCCTCCGGCGTGTGGATGGGCACCGCGTGGCTGACCACGGAGGAGTACAAGCTCACCGTCACCGAGGGCGCCATGCACGACGCCCTGCTCGCCGCGACCTCCAGCGACACGGTCCGGTCCCGCATCTACTCCGGCAAGCCGGCCCGGCTGCTGAAGAACAGCTGGACTAAGGCCTGGGAAGCCGAGGGCGCGCCTGATCCGCTCCCGATGCCGCTGCAGAACATTCTCGTCGCCGACGCGCACCAGCGCCTCATGAAGTCCGGTGACCCGGACGTTGTCCCGATGCCGACCGGCCAGATCGTCGGCCGGTTCAGCGAGGCCCAGCCGGTCGCCGACCTGGTGGCCAGCCTGGTCAGCGAGGGCGACGCGACCCTGGACCGGCTGGGGAAGCTTCGGTGAGCGTGAAGATCGCCACCGTCGCGGGCTACTGGAGCGCGGGCCCGCCCGCTGAGGCGCCCGACCTGTTCGCCGCGGCCGACCGGCTGCGGCTGGACCAGATCTGGACCGCCGAGGCCTGGGGGAGCGACGCCTGGACCCCGCTGGCCTGGTACGGCTCCCGGACCTCTCACGTGCATCTCGGGACCGCCGTGTCCCAGCTGTCGGCCCGGCCGCCGGCCACCCTGGCGATGACCGCCATGACCATGGACCACCTCACGCAGGGCCGGGTGATCATCGGGATCGGCACGTCCAACCCGCAGGTGGTGGAGGGCTGGTACGGCCAGCCCTACCCCCGTCCGCTGGAACGGACCCGGGAGTACATCGACATCCTGCGGAAGGTCATCGCCCGCGAGGGGCCGGTCACCTACGAGGGCAAGCACTACCAGCTGCCCTACGCGGGCACCGGGCTCGGGAAGCCGCTGAAGTCGATCCTGCACCCCTACCGGACCGAGATCCCGATCTACCTGGGCGCGGAGGGGCCGAAGAACATCGCCCTGGCCGCCGAGACCGCCGACGGGTGGAACACGATGTTCTTCTCCCCGTCCATGAACGACTTCTACGAAAACGCCCTCGCCGACGGCTTCGGGAAGCCGGGCGCCCGGCACGGCAAGGACACGTTCGACGTAGTCGGCGGCCCGCTGCGGATCATCGTCGATAACGACGTTGAACGGGCCGCCGACTACCTGCGCCCGTCCCTGGCCCTCTACATCGGGGGCATGGGGGCCAAGCAGGAGAACTACCACAACGCGGTCTTCACCCGGATGGGCTACGGGGCCGAGGCCGAGACGATCCAGCGGCACTACCTGGCCGGGGACAAGGCCGCCGCCATCAAGGCGGTGCCCACCCGGCTGGTGGAGGACGTCGCCCTGGTCGGGCCCCTGGCCAAGATCAAGGAAGAGCTGCCCCGGTGGCTCGACACCGTGATCACCACGTTCACCGTGAGTACCGACCTGCACCACCTGGACCAGGTCGTCGAGCTGGTACGGGAGACCGCCGCATGAGCGAGTCCGGGCAGCACCACGACTGCGACGTCCTGGTCATCGGCTTCGGCTGCGCCGGGGCGGCCGCCGCCTACGAGGCGGCGGTCGCCGGCGCGCGGGTGATCATCGCCGAACGGGCGAGCGGCCCGGGCGGATCGGCCGCCCAGTCTGGCGGCGAGATCTACCTCGGCGGCGGCACCGGCATCCAGCGGGCCTGCGGGTTCGACGGCGACGACGCGGACAACATGTTCGCGTACCTCAAGGCGGCCCTCGGGCCGCACGCCGACGAGGAGAAGCTGCGGCTGTACTGCGACGGCAGCGTCGAGCACTTCGAATGGTTCCGGGCCCGCGGGGTGCCGTTCGAGCCGTCCCTGTACGAGTCCCCGGCCTGGATGGCGCCGACCACCGACGGGCTGATGTGGCTGGGGGAGAACGCCTGGCCCTACAACACCCTCGCCCGGGCGGTGCCGCGCGGCCACCGGCCGTCGGCGCCGCTGTTCGCCGGCGGTGTCCTGATGGAGAAACTCGCCGCCGCCGTGGCCGGCGCGGGCGCCGTGATCCACACCGACACCCGGGCCACGGACCTCGTCACCGACGGAGCCGGCGGGCGCGTCACCGGCGCGACCGCCCGGAAGTTCGGCGAGACGGTCACCTACACCGCCCGCCGGGGCGTGATCATCACGACCGGGGGGTTCGTGGACAACGAGGAGATGCTGGCCGAGCACGCGACGGCCCTGGTCGGGCACGGCAAGGTCAGCGACGGGCTCGACGACGGTTCCGGGATCCTCATGGCGCAGAAAGCCGGCGCGGCCACCCGGCGGATGTCGTCGGTCCAGGTGGCGCTGACCGCGCTGCCGGCCGCGCTGGTGCGCGGGATGCTGGTGAACGCGCGCGGCGAGCGGTTCATCAACGAGGACGTGTACCCCGGGACGTTCAGCGAGGCCGCGGTCCTGCACCAGCCCGCGCCGTACTGGGCGATCATCGACGAGAAGGGCTACGAGGACATCCCCGAGTCAGACGTCTGGGGCGTCCGGCCCAAGTACGCGGCCGAGACCCTGGCGGAACTGGAAACCGAGCTCGGCATGCCGCCTGGCGCCCTGGAGACCACCGTCGCCACCTACAACCGGCACGCGGCCGAGGGCGCGGACCCCTACTTCCACAAGGACCCGAAATGGCTGCGCCCGCTGACCGGGCCGTTCGCCGCCCTCGACCCGAGGGACGGGTTCTTCGGGATGGCCATGGAGACCGGGGTCAACGGCTTCACCCTGGGCGGCCTGCGCACCACCGCCGACGGCTCGGTCCTCGGCCTCGCCGGGGAACCGGTGCCCGGCCTGTACGCCGCGGGCCGGGCCGCCTCCGGGCTGCACGGAGAGGGGTACGTCAGCGGAACCTCGATCGGCGACGGCACCTTCTTCGGGCGCCGCGCCGGGAAGGCCGCGGCCGCGAACCCGGCCGCGAACCCGGCGGGCACCCGCCCCGGGGACCCGGCGTGACCACGGAAGCCGCGCCCGCGGAGGAGGGCGGCGTCCGCCACTTCACGTTCGAGCCGGCCAGCGAGGAGGCGGAGGCGGCCGTGGCCGCCGCCAGGCGCCTGGTCACGGCCCTGCTGCACGCGGAGAAGGCGCCGAAGGCGGAGCTTGAGGACCTCACCGCCCGGCTGAACGAGCTGGCGGGCCGGGCCGAACGGCACGTGCCCCAGCCCGAGCCCCGGACGAACGCGTGGCGCAAGCGCCCCCGGGAGGAGCCGGCGCTGCGCAACCCGGTGAACGGACGGCAGAACGCGTTCGCCCCCGGCCTGCCGATGCGCGGGCTGCCCGACGGACCGGTGGTCGCCGAGACGGTACTGGACGCGCTGTACGAAGGGCCGCCCGGCTACGTTCACGGCGGCGTGTCCGCGCTCCTGATGGACCACCTGTTCGGCGCCGCCAACTTCTGGGCCGGCGCGGTGGGCCCCACCGCGGAACTGACCCTGCGCTACCGGCGGCCGGTGCCCCTGGGCGTCCCGCTGACCCTGACCGCCAGGCAGGTCAGCGCCGAGGGGCGCAAGCTGCGCACGGAGGGGACGATCGAGGCCGGCGGGAAGGTCTGCGTCACCGCCGAGGGCCTGTTCATCGCGAAGACCGACTTCGGAGTCCATACTGATGCATGACGTCTTCGAACCGGCCCGTCTCGGCCCGGTCACCCTGCGGAACCGGACCATCAAGTCCTCCACCTACGAGGGCCGCAGCCGCAAGGGCCTGGTCACGGACCAGCTGATCGATTTCCACGTGGCCATGGCCCAGGGCGGCGTCGGCATGACGACGGTCGCCTACTGCGCCGTCGCCCCGGAGGGGCGGACCGACGCGAACCAGATCCACTGGCGCCCCGAGGCCGTTGGCGGCCTGAGGAAGCTCACCGACGCGGTCCACGCCGAGGGGGCCGCCGTCTCGGCCCAGATCGGCCACGCCGGCCTGGTCGCGGGCCTGGACGCCGCCCGGGGCTTCCCCCTCGGCCCCGGCTGGGGAGGGATGGGCCAGGGCATCGCCCGCCGGGCGTCGGCCTCCCGGCTCAAGGAGGTCGCCGCGGCGCACGGCCGGGCCGCGGCCATGGCGATCGAGGCGGGCTTCGACGCGGTCGAGATCCACTTCGGCCACAACTACCTGGTCAGCTCGTTCCTCAGCCCCAAGCTGAACCACCGCAAGGACAGCTACGGCGGCCCGCTGGAGAACCGGGCCCGCCTCGCGCGGGAAGTCGCCCGGGCGGTCCGCGACAACGCCGGCGGAAAGCTCGCCGTCACCGCCAAGCTCAACATGGACGACGGGGTCCGCGGCGGCTTCGGCCTGGACGAGGCGGTCACGGTGGCGCAGTGGCTGGAACGCGACGGCACCGTCGACGCCCTGGAACTGACCGCGGGCAGTTCGCTGCTCAACCCGATGTACCTGTTCAAGGGCGACGCGCCGGTCAAGGAGTTCGCCGAGGCGTTCCCGGGGCCGTTCGGCCCGGCGCTGAAGCGCTTCGGGCACAAGCTGATCCGCGAATACCCGTACACCGACGGCTATCTCCTCGAGGACTCCAAACGGGTCCGCGAGGCCGTGAACCTGCCCCTCATCCTCCTCGGGGGCATCACGGGCAAGCCGATGATGGACCGGGCGATGGCCGAGGGCTTCGACTTCGTCGCGATGGGCCGGGCCCTGCTGATGGAGCCGGACCTGATCAACCGGATCCAGGCCGACGCCTCGGTGACGTCGAATTGCGTTCACTGCAACAAGTGCATGCCGACGATCTACAGCCGTGCCCGCTGCGTACTGGTCGATCCGGTGCCGTGAGCGAGACCGTCGCGGACCTGCTGCTGGCCCGGCGTGGCGATAGCCACCCGGGCCTGCGTACCCGGAAAAGCTCCTGGACCTGGGACGAGGTCGTCCGCGAGAGCGCCGCCCGCGCCGCGTGGGCGGCGCGGCACGCCGATCCCGGGAAGCCGTTTCACATCGGGGTGCTCCTGAAGAACGTCCCCGACTACATCTTCTGGCTCGGCGCCGCCGCCCTGTGCGGGGCCACGATCGTCGGAATCAACTCGACGAAGCGCGGCGAGCCGCTGGCGGCCGAGGTCCGCCACGCCGACCTGCAGTTCGTCGTCACCGATCCCGAGGGACTGGAACTCCTCGACGGCCTCGACATCGGCGTGCCCCGCGACCGGTTCCTGCTCACGGGCGGGGAGTACCCGCCCGCCGAGCCGGACCGGGACCCGGCGGTCACCGAGATCACCCGGATGCTGCTGCTGTTCACCTCCGGGACCACCGGCGCCTCCAAGGCGGCGATCTGCTCCCAGGGGCGCCTGGCCCGCCTCGCCCGCGCCAACTGCGCCAAGTACGACATCCGGCGCCGCGACGTCACCTACTGCGCGATGCCCCTGTTCCACGGCAACGCGATCATGGCCCTGTGGGCGCCGTCCCTGGCCGTCGGCGCCACCGTCTGCCTGGCGGAAACGTTCTCCGCCACGGGCTTCCTGCCCGACGTCCGCCATTACGGCATCACGTTCTTCAGCTACGTCGGCAAGGCCATCTCCTACATCCTGGCCACCCCCGAGCGCCCCGACGATAACCGCAACACCCTGACGCACGCGTTCGGCACCGAGGCGTCACCGGACGACCAGGAGGAGTTCCTCAAGCGCTTCGGCTGCCGGCTGATCGAGGCCTACGGCTCCAGTGAGAGTTCTGGCATGATCGCCCTCGCCCCGGACATGCCGCCCGGCGCCCTCGGCCGCCCCGCCCGTCCCGCGGTCCAGGTCGTGAACACCGAGACCCGCTCGCCCTGCCCGCCCGCGCTGCTGGACGCCCGGGGGCGGGTGACCAACGCCGAGGAGGCGATCGGCGAGCTGGTCGACACCGAGGGCGCCGCCCGGTTCGAGGGCTACTACAACAACCCTCAAGCGGATGCGGAACGGATCTCCGGCGACTGGTATCTCACCGGGGACCTCGCGTTCCGCGACGCCGGCGGCTACCTCTACTTCGCCGGCCGCTCCGGGGACTGGATCCGCGTGGACGGCGAGAATCTCTCCGCTCTGCTCATCGAACGGGTGCTGCGCCGCCACCCCGGAATCGTGGCGGCCGCGGTCTACGGCGTGCCCGATCCCCGGAGCGGGGACCAGGTGATGGCCGCGATCGAGACACACCGGTCCGTTCGGCTAGATGATCTTGAATTGCCTGATTTCCTTACCAGACACGAAGATCTTGGTACAAAGGGTGCGCCACGTTTTGTGCGCGTGTGCCGGGAACTGCCAGCCACCGGCTCGGGCAAGATCCGGAAGAAGGAGCTGCAGATGGAGGGCTGGGCCTGCGACGACGCTGTGTATAGGTGGGCCGGACGCGGGGGCCCGTCGTACGTGCTGATGACAGAGGAGGACAAGGCGGTCCTGCGCGAAGAGTTCCGAAAAGCCGGACGGGAGCGATTTCTGCGATGACAAGGGACGAGGCGCTCGCCGCCATCACTGCCCCAGGCCAGCCGTTCGAGATCCACACGGAGAACGTGCTCGGCCAGGCACTGCCCGTCTTCGCCAACCGGCAGCGGTCGCTGGGCGAGCTGCTGAGGGCCTCGGCCCGGTTCGGCGGGCGAGAGTACCTGGTCACCGAGCATTCCCGGCTGTCGTTCGCCCGGCACTACGCGGTAGCCGCGGCGTTCGCCGAGGGGCTGCGGACCGACTACGGCGTGGGCAAGGGCGACCGGGTCGCCATCTGCGCGGCCAACAGCCCCGAGTGGATCATCGCTTTCTGGGCCACGACCGCTCTCGGCGCGGTCGCCGTCGGCATGAACTCGATGTGGGCCGCGCCCGAGATGCGGTACGGCATCGAACTGACCGGGCCCAAGGTCATCATCGCGGACGAGCCCCGCCGCCGGATGATCGCGGACGTCGGCGTCCCGGTGATCTCCACCCAGGAAGACCTGCCAGCCCTCGCCACCCGTCATCCCGGGGTCGAGGCGCCCGAGGTCGAGGTCAGCGAGGACGACCCGGCGGTCGTCCTGTTCACCAGCGGGACTTCGGGCCAGGCCAAGGGCGCCACGCACTCCCACCGGAACGTCATCGCCGCCTCCTGGTACATCCTGCTCGGGGACGCGCTCGCCGCCGAGATGGGGTTCCCGCCACCGCCCGACCGCCGGTTCCTGCTGATGTCGCCGCTGTTCCATATCGCGTCGCTGCACAACCTCGCCGTTCCGCGGCTGGCGGTGGGAGACACGGCGATCGTCTACGAGGGCCGGTTCGAGATCGACCGGGTCCTGGAGATGATCGAAGGCGAGCGCGTCACCAACTGGGGCGCGATGCCCACGATGCTGTCCCGGCTCGTGTCCCATCCCGACCTGGGAAAGTACGACCTGAGCTCGCTGAAGTCCCTGTCGGTGAACAGCGCCCCGTCCACGGCCGAGCTGAAGGAGCGGGTCCGGTCCGCCCTGCCCGCGGCCGGGCAGTCCCTCGTCACCACCTACGGCCTTACCGAGTCCTCCACCGCGGCCACCATGGCCACCGCCGCGGACCTGCTCGCCGACCCCGACACCGTCGGCAGTCCGGTGCCGAACGTGGAAGTGTCGGTCCGGGGCCCGTCCGGGGACGAGGTGCCGGACGGGATCGAGGGCGAGATCTGGCTGCGCGGTGCCCAGATCATGCTTGAGTACTGGAACGACCCGGTCGCGACCCGGGCGTCGACCGCCCCGGGCGGCTGGTTCCGCACCGGCGACATCGGCATCTTCCGCGACGGCAGGCTGAGCATCGCCGGCCGCCGGTCCGACCTCATCCTGCGCGGCGCCGAGAACGTGTACCCGGCCGAGGTGGAGAACGTGCTGAGCGTTCACCCCACGATCTCCGAATGCGGCGTCTTCGGCGTGCCCAGCGCCGACCTCGGGGAAGCGGTCGCCGCCATCGTGGTGACGGAGCCGGGCGCGTCCATCACCGAAGGCGAGCTCACGTCGTACGCGCGTGAGCGCCTGGCCAAGTACAAGGTCCCGAGCCGCTGGCTGATCACCACCGAGCCCCTTCCCCGGAACGCGACGGGCAAGGTCATCCGTCCCGCCGCCGCGGCCCTCCTCCGCATGTAGGCGCTGCAGTTGCCGAACACCCCCGGGCGGCCGCGAGGCGCTCTATTGTAGGCAGATGGGATGGGAATTTCGGAAGTCGCTGCGGATGGGGCCGTTCCGGGTCACGCTGTCCAAGCGGGGGCTCAGTTACAGCGCCGGGGTCAAGGGCGCACGGGTCACGAAGCGCGTCGACGGCAAGGTCCTGCGGACGTTCTCGGTCCCCGGCACCGGCCTCAGCTACCGCACCATCTCCGGCAAGCGCCGCCACCGTGACTGAGCGGAATTACTGAGGGATATCCCGGGACAGCAGGCCGGCCTGGCCGGGCTCGACGTTTCCGCTGATGACTCGCCGCGGGTGGATCCGGATGACGTCACCGGAGGCGCCGGCGATAGGGGGCTTCCCGGTCGCGATCTCGGCGGTTCCCCGGATCTCCAGGAAACGGGCGCCCTCCGGGAGCTTTCCCCGCACGTCATCGGCGGATAGCGCGACCAGCGGGTTGCGCTGGACATTGCGGTACTTGGCGCTATTCGCCATGTTGAACCCGTAGATGTCGACCGTGCCGGTCTCGGCGTTGTACCGGCATCCGACCGGCTTCACCTGCGGGCCGCCGTCTGGCCCGATCGTCGCGAGGGACACGGTTGTCTGCGATCCGAGATACGCCTGCTCGGCGTCGGTAAGCGTCATGCCGCTGACCGTAGAACCTCATCTGCGCTTGAAGTCAAGTCAGTCGGTGAACGGGCCGGTGTCCAGCGTGAACGAGAACGGGTCCGGCAGGTCGATTTTCTCGCCGAACGCCGCGATGTCAGTGCGGGCGTAGTCGTTGTTCCTGGGGTGGCTGAACAGCGTGACGCGCCGGAGATCACGATCGACGAGCAGGTACAGCGGGATCCCGGCCGCGGCGTAGCCCTGACGCTTCTCGTTGCGGTCAGGGCCCGGCTGTGACGAGGTCACCTCGACGGTCATCGCGACGCCGTCGGCCTCCATCCACGACGGTGCGTTCCGCAGCACGTCGAGCTCTGCCGGGGCGAAGACGATGTCCGGTATTACATGGGCGCTGTGGGGGAGGCCAGGGGCGGGAATGACGAGGCCCCTGTGCCCGTCGAAGTTCATGTCCTCGGCGCTGTTCCTGAGCACCTGCCTCAGGATGTACTCGATGACGTGGCCGTGACTGCCGTCGGGGGGTGGTACCACGACGATGTTCCCGCCAATCAGCTCAGCCCGGTAACCCTCAGGAGTTTCAAGAGAAAGGAAGTCCTGGAGCAGGTCCCCTGTAGGCGCTTCCGGTTTGCGAGTCATCACCAGCATGTTCTGCCCCTTTCCCGTGGTTGTACACTACCACCGGTGGTCGAGCAGAACGTCCCCTTCCGTGCATAGTCGGCTATCTCTTAGCTGAACAGTCCTGCTGCCAGGCTACTCTCGCTGGCCGTGCGTGATCAGGTAGCGGGCGGGGACTTCGCCGCCGCCGTGGACCGGGAGGTCGGCGCCGGTGATGTACGACGCCTGGTCGCTGGCCAGGAACAGGCAGGCGCTGGTCACGTCGTCCAGGGTCGCCATCCGCTTCATCGGGATCGCCTCCGACAGGGCCGCGCCCCCGTCGGGTCCGTAGATGGACGCGGACGCCTCGGTCTTGATCAGGCCCACCGTGACGTGGTTGACCCGGACCTTCGGCGACCACTCCAGGGCCAGGGCCCTGGTCAGCATCAGCAGCCCCGCCTTCGAGGTGGAGTAGGCCGCCGTTCCCGGCTGCGGGTGGACGCCCGACACGCTGCCGATGTTGACGATGACGCCGCCGCTTTCCTGGGCCTGCATCACCTGGTTCGCGGGCTGCGCCACGTAGAAGGGCGCCAGCAGGTTCAGGGCCACGATCTTCTCGAAGAACCGCGGGGACACGGTCGCCGCGTCGGCGTCCGGGGACCCGCCCGCGTTGTTGACCAGTACGTCCAGTCGCCCCAGGCGGTCGGTGACCTCGCCGACCAGGGACGAGGCCGCCGTCGCGTCCCGGACGTCGGCGGAGAAGAAATGGGCTGACCGGCCGCCGGCCCGGGGAAGGGACGACGGCTCGTTCCGTCCGCACACCGCGACCTCGGCGCCCGCGGCCAGGAACGACGAGGCGAGAGCCGCCCCGATGCCCTTGGTCCCGCCGGTCACGAGCACCGTCTTGCCGCTGAAATCGGCATTTGCGTTCATTGGCGCCTCCACGAACGGCCCTGTTACGCTGTACCTAACAAATGTTAGCTTGAAAGGCGTCCAATGGCAGCCGACACAGCAGTCGAGACTTCCGCGCCCGCCGACGGCGTCGTCGAGGTCGTGATGAACGCGCCGCCGGTGAACGCGCTGACCGTCCAGGGGTGGTTCGACCTGGCCGGCGCGATCACCGATGCCGGCCGCAAGCCAGACACCCGGGTCGTCGTCCTGAGATCCGAGGGCAAGGGCTTCAACGCCGGCGTCGACATCAAGGAGATGCAGAACACCGACGGCTTCGACGCGCTCGTCGGCGCGAACCGCGGCTGCTACGCCGCGTTCGGCGCGGTCTACGAGTGCGAGGTCCCCGTCATCGCCGCGGTACACGGGTTCTGCCTGGGAGGCGGGATCGGCCTGGCCGGGAACGCGGACATCGTGGTGGCCTCCGACGATGCTTTCTTCGGCCTGCCCGAGGTCAAGCAGGGAGCGCTCGGGGCGGCGACCCACCTGTCCCGCCTGGTCCCGCAGCACCTGATGCGGGCCATGGTTTACACGACGCGCACTGTCAGCGCCGCGGAACTGCACCAGCACGGCTCGGTCCTCGAGGTCACCACCCGGGACAGCCTCCGGGCCAGGGCCCTGGAGGTCGCGGCCGAGATCGCTGACAAGGACCCGTACGTGATCCGCCGGGCCAAGGAGTCGCTGAACGGCATCGACCCGGTCGACGTCAAGCGCAGCTACCGCTTCGAGCAGGGCTTCACGTTCGAACTGAACCTGATGGGCGCGGGCGACCGCCACCGCGACGCGTTCGTCTCGGGCACAAAGAAGGCGGAATAGAAACATGGGCGAACTCACCACCCCCCAGGAGATCGTCGCCGAACTCCGCGACGGCATGACGATCGGCATCGGCGGCTGGGGGTCGCGGCGCAAGCCGATGGCCCTGGTCCGCGAGATCTACCGCTCGAACCTCAAGGACCTCACGATCGTTTCCTGCGGCGGTCCCGACGTCGGCCTGCTGTGCACCGCCGGCAAAGTCCGCAAGCTCATCGCGCCCTTCGTCACCATGGACTCGGTCGCCCTTGAGCCCCACTTCCGCGAGGCCCGCAAGGCGCGAACCATCGAGTTCGCCGAGTACGACGAGGGCATGTTCATGTTCGGCCTCCTCGCCGCCGCGCACCGGCTGCCGTTCATGCCCACGCGGGCCGGTCTCGGCTCGGACGTCATGACCGTCAACGCGGACCTGCAGACCGTCACGTCGCCCTATGAGGACGGAGAGGAACTCGTCGCGGTTCCCGCCCTTACCGCCGACGTGTCGCTCGTGCACATGGACATCGCCGACACCCGGGGCAACGGCCGCTACCTCGGCGCCGACCCCTACCTGGACGACCTGTTCGCCAAGGCGGCGGCCAGGACATTCCTGTCGGCCGAGGAACTCACCCGGCCGGGCGAACTCGGCGGGCCGCCCCAGGCCCTTCTGGTGAGCCGCATGCACGTAACCGGCGTGACCGAGACCCCCGGCGGCGCGCACTTCACCAGCATCGGATCCGGCGGGCAGCGTGACGAGTCGTTCCAGCGGCACTACGCGAAGTCGGCCGCCGACCCCGAGGCGTGGAAGGCGTTCGAGGACCGCTTCCTGAGCGGCGACGAGGCTACGTACCAGAGCGAAGTGCACAAATGGCACGAGGAGCAGGCATGACCGTAACCGCAGAAGCCAGCCGCGCCGAAGTGTGCGTCGTCGCCTGCGCCGAGGCCTGGCGCGGCGACGGCGAGATCCTGGCCGCCGCGATGGGGACCTGCTCGGTGCTGGGCGCCCGGCTGGCCCGTTCCACCTTCGAGCCGGGCCTGCTCACCACCGACGGCGGCGCGCTGCTGACCAGCGAGCCGATCCCGCTCGGCGCGGCTGGCGAGCCGGAGGGCTGGCTTCCGTTTCGCGAGCACCTGTGGCTGGTGCAGAACGGCCGCCGCCACGTCATGATGGGCGCGTCCCAGATCGACCGGTACGGCAACAGCAACATCTCGGCGATCGGGGACTGGGCCCAGCCGAAATCCCAGCTTCTCGGGATGCGCGGGGCCCCGGGCAACACCATCTGCAACCCCACCAGCTACTGGATTCCCCGGCAGTCCCCGCGGGTCTTCGTCGAGCAGGTGGACATCGTCAGCGGCGTCGGTTACGACAAGCGGACCTGGCTGGGGCTGAACGGGTCGCGGTTCCTCGACCTTCGCCGGGTCGTTACCGACCTGGGGGTGTACGACTTCCGGGGACCCGAGCACCAGATGAGACTGGTTTCCGTGCACCCGGGGGTCACCGTCGAGCAGGCGAAGGAAGCCGCCGGCTTCGAACTGGCGCTCCCGGAGGGCGGCGACGTCCCCGAGACCCGCCAGCCCACCGCTGAGGAACTGCGGGTCATCCGTGAGGTCCTCGACCCCAGGGCCCTCCGCGACAAGGAGGTCACGGCGTGATCGACCAGGTGCTGGAGACCCCGCTCACGAAGCTCGCCGGCGTCCGCCACCCGGTCGTCCAGACGGGCATGGGCTGGGTCGCGGGCCCGAAGCTGGTCTCCGCCGTCTCCAGCGCGGGCGGCCTGGGCATCCTCGGGTCGGCGACGATGACGTTCGGCCAGCTGAAGGCCGCGATCGACGAGGTGAAATCGCGGACCGACCAGCCGTTCGGCGTGAACCTGCGCGCCGACGCCGGTGACGCGGGCGAGCGGGTGGACCTGCTGATCTCCAGCGGGGTGAAGGTCGCCAGCTTCGCGCTCGCCCCCAGACAGGAACTGATCGCGAAGCTGAAGGACGCCGGCCTGGTCGTGATCCCCTCGGTCGGGGCCAGGAGGCACGCCGAGAAGGTCGCCAAGTGGGGCGCCGACGCGGTCCTCGTCCAGGGCGGCGAGGGCGGCGGCCACACCGGTGCGGTGGCGACGACGCTCCTGCTGCCGCAGGTCGTGGACGCCGTCGACATCCCGGTGATCGCCGCCGGCGGCTTCTTCGACGGGCGGGGCCTGGTCGCTGCCCTCGCCTACGGCGCGGCCGGCATCGCGATGGGCACGCGGTTCCTGCTGACCAAGGACAGTTCCGTGCCGGATCAGGTCAAGCAGCGGTACCTGTCCATGAACGAGACGGTCGTGACCCGCCAGGTCGACGGCATGCCGCACCGGGTTCTCAACACCCCGCTCGTGGACGCGCTCGAGAAGTCCAGCGGCCTGGCCCAGCTGGCCCGGTCGGTCCGCAACGCCGCCCGGTTCCGCAAGATCAGCGGCCAGTCCTGGCCGGAACTGGTCAAGGACGGCCTGGCGATGAAGCGGGGGCACGGCAAGGACCTCAGCTGGTCTCAGCTCCTGATGGCCGCCAACACCCCGATGCTCCTGAAATCCGCGATGGTCGACGGCCGCCCCGACCTCGGCGTCATGGCCTCCGGCCAGGTCGTCTCCGTCATCGACAGCCTCCCCGACGCCGAGGAACTGATCGACGGCATCGTCACGACCGCGGCGGAGACCCTTCGGCGCCTGCCAGCGCCACAAGGGTCTCCAGCACCGTCGCGATAGCGGGATCGGCCTCGGTGCCCGCACGGAGGAGAGCGAAGAGTGTCCGGGTCGCGGGCGCCCCGGCGACCGGGAGCACCACGAGCCCGGGACTTCGCAGGGGCTGGGCCGAACGGGGAATCAGCGCGATTCCCGCGCCAGCCGCCACCAGGGCGGCTACGGCGTCCCACTCCTGGGTGAGGTGCCGGATGTCGGGGGTGAATCCGGCCGCGGCGCAGAGACCGTTGACGATATGCATGCAAGGCTCGCTGGGCGAGTTTCCCACCCAGGCCTCGGTGGCGAGGTCGGTCAGGTCCACGGATGGCTGGCCCGCGAGGGGGTGGTCCGCGGGCAGGACGGCGTCCATGATGTCGTCGGTCAGGTCCACCCGGCGGTAGCGCGAGTCCTGGCGTGACGGCGCGCCCGGGTAGTCGACGGTCACGATGATGTCGGCCTCGCCCGCGTCCAGCAGTTCGAGTGATTCGATGGGCTCGCGGTTGATGATCCGGAGAGTCAGCCCCGGTCGCTGCTGGCGCAGCCGGGCCAGGGCCGGGGCGACCAGAGCGGTGATCCCCGTCGTGAGCGACGCGACCCGGACGTAGCCGGCGGTGCCCTCGGACCAGGAGTCCAGGGCGGCCCGGGTCCGTTCGGCCAGTTCCCGCATCTCCTGCGCGTGCGCGAGCAGGAGCCTCGCCTGGCCGGTCAGGGCGACGTTCCGCCCGCGCCGTTCCAGGAGGGGAACGCCGATGTCCCGGGCCAGCCCGGCCAGCTGCTGGGACACCGCCGACGGCGTCAGCTGGAGGACCTCGGCCGTGGCGGTGATCGTGCCGCGCCGGTCCAGTTCGTCAAGGAGACGGAGTTTCCGCCAGTCGACCGTGAAGTCCCAGCTAACGTTTTCCATGAAAATAATATAGATGGACATGAACGGTTGTCGCGCCCGAGACTAGGGACGTGACTCGACGCGGAATCATCCTGTTCGCCCTGCTGAGCGTGGCCTGGGGCATCCCGTACCTGCTGATCAAGATCGCCGTCGGCCAGCTGGCGCCAGAGATGGTGGTCCTGTCCCGGGTGGCCCTGGCCGCAATCGTGCTGCTGCCGGTGGTCGCCGCCCGGGGCGAGCTCATGCCGGTCCTGCGCCGGTGGCCCCCGGTGCTGGGCTTCGCGGTGGCGGAGGTCATTATCCCGCAGTTCTGCCTGTCCACGGCCGAGGAACGGCTGCCCAGCTCGACGACGGGCCTGATCCTGGCGGCCGTGCCGCTGGCCGGGGTGGGTGTGGCGTTCGCCTTCGGCCGGCCGGAGCGGCTCGGAGGCCGCAACTGGCTCGGCATCGCGCTCGGGATGGGGGGTGTCGCGGCCCTGGTCGGATTCGGCGTGGCCGGGTCGGCCCTGGGCTCGGTGGCCGAAGTCCTGGTCGTCGTGGTCGGCTACTCCATCGGCCCGGCGATCCTGGCCAAGTGGGGAGCGGGCCTGCCGGGAGCCGGCGTGACGGCCGTCGCGATGACGATCACGACCGTTGTCTACCTGCCTTTCACCACGGCGGCGCGCGCCTGGCCGGCCGCCTGGCCCTCGGCGCCGGTCCTGGTGAGCGTGGCCCTGCTGGCCCTGGTCTGCACCGCCGGCGGATTCATCGTCCTCACCGCCCTGATCGCCGAAGTCGGGCCGGTCCGGGCGACCACGGTCACGTACGTGAATCCCGCCATCGCCCTGATCGCGGGGGCTGTCGTTCTCGGCGAGCGGATCACGGTCTGGTCGGTCGTCGGCTTCGCCGCGATCCTGGCCGGCTGCTACCTCCTGGCGTCCCGCCGTCCCGCCCCGCTGCCCGGGCCCGGCCTGGACGCGCCCGCCGTTCCCGAGTCCGCCGTTTGAGGGCCGGGAGCCGTTACCCGTCCAGGGACGCCAGGACGCGGGACTTGTGGGCGGACGGGGAGCCCCAGGCTCCGCGCAGGGCGCGGGCTTTGCGGATGAGGAGGGTGGGGTCGTACTCGTCGGTGTAGCCGATGGCGCCGTGGACCTGAAGGGCGACGCGGGAGGCGAAGTACGCGGCTTCGGAGGTCGCGGCCTTGGCGGCCGACACGTCCCGCGCGAAGTCCGGTGAGCCATGAGACAGAGCGGCTCCGTACAGCAGCGGCCGCGCGTGCTCCAGGGCGACGTAGGCGTCGGCCAGATGGTGCTTGACCGCCTGGAACTCGCCGATCGGCTTCCCGAACTGCTGGCGGGTCTTCGCGTACTCGACGGTCAGCGACAGCAGCCGGTCGCCCAGCCCGGACAACTGGGCCGCGCACAGCAGGACTCCCAGGTTATAGGCGGCGCCACTGTCCCCGGACGAGACGACTTCCCCGGGGGCCGGCGAGAACAGCCTCCGGGCCGGGTCGATCGACTCGTGCGCCGCGCCAGGAAGCCCGAGCCGTGCATCGGCCTGATTGGCCACGAGCACTAGGTCCGCGACATCGGCGTCCAGGGCGTACGGAACCTCGGGGAGCGCCAGCGAAACGAGAGCGTCACCCTCGGCTATGCGGGGCAGCCATTCGGACGCGAGAGGAGACGGGCCCAGCAGCACGGAAGCCGCGACGGTTTCCACGTACGGGCCCGGCACCCCGTAGGCGCCGAGCACCCGGAACGCGGTGACCAGCTCCACGGGAAGGAGCCCGACGCCGCCGGAAGCCTCCGGAAGCGCGAGCGCGAAGACACCCGCCTCCGAGAGCGACTTCCACAGAGACCGGCCCGCGTCGGGCGACCCCGACGCCCAGGCCCGGGTGGCCGCGGGCACGTCGGCCGCCGACAGCAGCTTGTCCAGGGTCGAGCGGAACAGTTCCTGCTCGTCGTTCAGGATGAAGTCCACGGGTCACCTTCCTCCGCGGGGCAGGCCGAGGATCCGTTCGGCGATCACGTTGCGCTGGATCTCGTTCGTCCCCGCGTAGACCGGCCCGGCCAGAGAGAACACGTATCCCTCCATCCAGTCCCCGTCGGCGTCGGCCAGTTCGCCGTCGGCCCCCAGCAGGTCCAGGGCGGTCTCGTGCAGGGCCACGTCGAGTTCGGACCAGAACACCTTGTTGACGCTGGAGGCCGCCCCCGCGTCGGAGGACTGGGAGATCGCCTCGAAGCCCTTCAGCCGGTAGGCCCGCGCCTTGATCCACGCGTCCGCGACCCGGTCCCGCATCGCCGAGTCGTCCGCGAACGACGAGGAGCGCCACAGCGACACCAGCCGGCCGGCGGCCGCCGTGAACCGGCCCGGGCTCCGCAACTGCAGGCCGCGCTCGTTGCCGGTGGTGGCCATGGCGACCCGCCAGCCGTCGCCGGGCTCCCCGATGACATCGGTGTCGGGCACGAAGACGTCGTCGAAGAACAGTTCCGCGAACGCGGGCTTGCCGTCGAGCCGGCCGATCGGGCGCCGGGTGATCCCGGGAGCGTCCAGCGGGAAGGTGAAGTAGGTCAGCCCCTTATGCCGGCCGGCCTCGGGGTCGGTCCGGAATGGACCGAAACCCCGGTCCGCGAACGCCGCCCGCGAGGACCAGGTCTTCTGGCCGTTGAGCAGCCAGCCCTGATCCGTTCGGCGGGCTGATGATCGCAGCGAGGCCAAGTCGCTGCCCGCACCCGGCTCGGACCAGGCCTGCGCCCAGATCACCTCGCCGGAGGCCATCGAGGGCAGGAACCGGGACCGCTGGTCGCCGGTGCCGTGCAGGAACAGGGTAGGGGCCAGCAGGTTGATGCCGTTCTGGCTGACCCGGCCCGGCGCGCCGGCGGCGTAGTACTCCTCCTCGAAGACCAGCCACTCCAGGGGGGTGCAGCCGCGCCCGCCGTACTCCTCGGGCCAGGACACCACCGACAGGCGGGCGCCGTGCAGTTCCCGCTCCCACTCGCGGTGGGCGTCGAAGCCGGCTGACGTTTCCAGCGAGGGCAGGGGCGAGGCCGGAACATGCTCTCGAAGCCAGGAGCGGACCTCGGCCCGGAAGCCGTCGGTGGCGGACAGATCAAGATCCACCCGAGGCCGCCTTCATGCTCTTCGGGTCCATCCCGGCCAGGGAGTCCCTCGACGTCTCGGCGTTGTGGGCGTGGGCGAGGTGGTGCAGGCCGAAGACGGAGTCGACCCCGGCGTGCAGGCCCTGCAGGTCCTCGGCCTGGTTGACCGCCTTCTTGGTGAGGGCGAGACCCAGGCGCGGCATGGCGGCGATCTTCTCCGCCAGCGCGGCGACCTCCCCGTCGAGGTCGTCCCGGGCCACGATCCGGTTCACCATGCTCAGCTCGTAGGCACGCTGGGCGGACATCCGGTCGCCGGTGTAGAGGAATTCCTTGGCGATCCGCGGCGGCAGCACCCAGGGGTGGGCGAAGTACTCGACGCCGGGAATGCCCATCCGCACGACGGGGTCGGCGAAGAACGCGTCGTCGGAGGCGACGATCAGGTCGCAGACCCAGGCCAGCATGAGCCCGCCCGCGATGCAGGCGCCCTGGACCTTGGCGATCATCGGCTTGGGGATCTCGCGCCAGCGGCGGCACATTCCGACGTAGACCTCGGACTCGCGGGCGAACCGGCTTTCCTCGCCGTCCTTGCCCGCGTGGTCCCACCACAGGCTGGCCTTGCGCTCGAAGGTCTTGTGCGCGTCCCGTTCCGGGGAGCCGATGTCGTGGCCGGCCGAGAAATGCTTCCCGGTGCCCTCGAGGACGATGACCTTCACCTCGTCGTCGTCCACCGCCCGGTAGAAGGCCGCGTCGAGGGCATAGGTCATCTTGGAGTTCTGCGCGTTCCGGAACTCGGGGCGGTTCATGGTCACGACCGCCACCGGGCCCCGGCGCTCGTACAGCACGACCTCGTTCGTGTCGCCCGCGTCGTCTGCCATGGGTCACCTCCCGGTTTCACCTAACAAGTATTTGATAGAATAACTCACATGCGCGCGACGGACGAGAGTAAGCCGCCTTATGTCCCCGGACATGGCCTCCTGACGGGCAAGATCGCGGTGGTGACGGCCGCGGCCGGCACCGGGATCGGCGGCGCCTGCGCCCGCCGGCTCCTGGAAGAGGGCGCGAAGGTTCTGATCTCCGACGCTCACGAGCGCCGGCTGAACGAGAGCCTCGACACCCTGGAGAAGGAGTTCGGAGCGGACAAGGTCTCCGCCGTCACCTGCGACGTCACCAAGGAAGAACAGGTCCAGGCGCTGTTCGCGGCCGCCGAGGACCGGTTCGGGCCGGTCGACGTCCTGATCAACAACGCCGGGCTCGGCGGGACCACGAAGCTGGTCGACATGACCGACGACCAGTGGTCGCGGGTCCTGGACGTCACCCTGAACGGCACGATGCGGTGTACCCGGGCCGCCATGACCCGCATGCAGCCCCGGAAGAGCGGCGTGATCGTGAACAACGCGTCGGTGGTCGGCTGGCGGGCCCAGGAGGGGCAGTCCCACTACGCCGCCGCGAAGGCCGGGGTCATGGCCCTGACCCGGTGCGCGGCCATCGAGGCCGCCGAGCACGGCGTGCGGATCAACGCGGTCGCGCCGTCGCTGGCCATGCACCCGTTCCTGGCCAAGGTCACCACCGAGGGCCTGCTGGAAGAGCTCACCCAGCGGGAGGCGTTCGGCCGGTACGCGGAGCCCTGGGAGGTGGCGAACGTTATCGTCTTCCTCGCGAGCGACTACTCGTCGTACATGACGGGCGAGGTCGTCTCGGTCTCCAGCCAGCACCCGTAGCAGCAGTCGCCGCTCAGCGTCCGTCACCAGGGGAGCAACGCCGATGAGTCCACGCCAGCGAGACACCGACGGCAACGCCGCCGCCCGCGAGCAGCGCCGGGCCGAGGTGCTCGCCGCCGCGGCCGAGTTGTTCGCCTCCCGCGGGTACGCCGCCACCACCGTCCGCGAGGTGGCCGAGGCCGCCGGGATGCTGGGCGGCAGCCTGTACTACCACTTCGACTCCAAGGAGTCGATGATCAACGAGATCCTGTCCGGCTTCCTGACCGAGATGTGGGCCGACTATGACCGGGTGACCGCGGCCGGGCTCGGCCCGGCCGAGACGTTCACCGAGCTGATCACCTCGTCGTTCCGCACGCTGGACGCTCACCGGGCCGCGGTCGTGATCTACCAGAAGGAATCAGGGCAGCTCGGCCGGAACCCGCGCTTCTCCTACCTGAACGACTCCCAGCGGAAGTTCCGCGAGATGTGGCTGAAGGTCCTGGACACGGGAGTGAAAGACGGCGTGTTCCGCGCCGAACTGGACACCGGGCTGGTCTACCGCTTCATCCGGGATACCGTCTGGCTGGCGGCCGGCTGGTACCGCCACGACGGTCCGCTGTCCGCCGAAGAAATCGCCCGGCAATATATTGCGATGGTGCTCAATGGAATCCTCGCTTAACGAGTTCCGGTCCGAGGTCCGTTCGTGGCTGAACGAGAACCTGTCCGGCGAATTCGCTCACCTCATCGGGATGGGAGGGCCGGGCCGGGAACACGAACTGGTCGGCGAGCGCCTGGAATGGGAGCGCCGGCTGGGCTCCGGCGGGTGGATCGGACTGGGCTGGCCGGAAGCTGACGGCGGCCGGGGCCTGTCCTGGGAGCACCAGGTCATCTTCTACTCCGAGTACGCCCGGGCCGGAGGGCCGGGCCGGGTCGGGCACATCGGCGAGCAACTGCTCGGGCCGACGCTGCTGGCGCACGGGACACCGGAGCAGAAGGCTCGTTTTCTGCCGGGGATCCTCAACGGCACCGAGATGTGGTGCCAGGGATACTCCGAGCCGGACGCCGGGTCCGACCTGGCGAACGTCCGGACCCGCGCCGGGCTGCGGGACGGCCAGTGGCACATCGACGGGCAGAAGGTGTGGACGTCGCTGGCCCACCACGCCGACTGGTGTTTCGTGATCGCCCGCACCGAGCCCGGATCGTCCCGGCACAAGGGCCTGTCCTACCTGCTGGTGCCCATGAAGCAGGACGGCATCGAGGTCCGGCCGATCGTCCAGCTCACCGGAACGTCAGAGTTCAACGAGGTGTTCTTCGACGACGCGGTGACCGACTCCTCGCACGTGGTGGGGGAGCCGGGCGAGGGCTGGAAGGTCGCGATGGGAACCCTCGCGGTCGAGCGGGGCGTCTCGACGTTCGGCCAGCAACTCGGTTTCCAGCGCGAGTTCGACGCGGTGCTGGCGGCGGCACGGGAGAACGGGGCGATCGACGACCCCGCCGTCTCGGCCCGCCTGACCGACGCCTGGACGGGGCTGCGGGTCCTGCGCTACACGGCCGAGGGAACTCTGGGCGCCGCGGATCCCGGGGGCGCGGCGAACATCGCCAAGCTGCTGTGGGCCAACTGGCACCGTGACCTGGGGGAGCTCGCGGTGGACGTCCTCGGCCCGGACGCGACCGTGGCGGACCCCGGCTATGACCTCAGCGACGAGCAGCGGCTGTTCCTGTTCACGCGCGCGGACACGATCTACGGCGGGTCGAACGAGATTCAGCGCAACGTCATCGCCGAGCGGCTGCTCGGCCTGCCCAGGGGACGGTGACCCATGGACTTCAGCGGACTGACCGACACTCCCGAACAGGCGGAACTCCGCACGGCGGTACGGGGCTTCCTGGCGTCGGCGCCGGAGAACCCGTGGAAGCGGCTGACCGGTGAACTCGGCCTGACGGCGCTCGCGGTACCCGAATCGCTGGGCGGCGCGGACGCCACCCTGGCCGAGGTCATGGTCGCGGTTGAGGAGACTGGCCGGGTCCTGGCACCCGTGCCGTACCTGCCGACGGCCCTGGCCGCGGCGATTCTGGCCGAGGCCGGCGTCGAGGACTTCGTCCCCGGGCTGGCGGACGGCACCCTGACCGCGGCGCTGGCCCTCGGACCCGGCGTGACCACCTTTTCCGGCGACGCCGACGGCGGGAAGCTGTCAGGCACCGTCCGGAACGTGCTGGACGGCCCGGAAGCGGACGTGTTCCTGGTCCGGGTCGCGGGCGCGCTGGTCGCGGTCCGCGCGGCCGACGCCGCCGTGACCCCGGTGGAGACGCTGGACCAGACGCGGGGCCAGGCGCTGGTGCGGTTCACCGGCGCCCCGGCGGTACGAGTCGGCGACGGTGACTTCGCCGACCGGGCCGAGGGCCTGCTCTGGACGGCCCTGGCCGCCGAGTCGGCGGCCGCCGCGGCCCAGTGCCTGTCCAGATGCGTGGAGTACCTGAAGACCCGGGTCCAGTTCGGGAGGCCGATCGGCGAGTTCCAGGCGCTCAAGCACCGGTGCGCGGACCTCGCGGCGGAACTGGAATCGGCCTGGATGACGGCGCACGCCGCGGTCCGCGCCGCGCTGTCGGACCCGGAAGAGTTCGCGATCGCCGCGCCCCTGGCCAAGCGGTACTGCGCCGACGCGTTCTTCCGCGCCGCCGCCGAGATGATCCAGCTCCACGGCGGCATCGGCTTCACCTGGGAGCACGACGCCCACCGCTACCTCAAGCGCGCCAAGTCCACCCAGCTCCTCCACGGCACCCCGGCTGAACTCCGCACCCTCATCGCCCGCCGCGCCGGTCTATTGCCCGCATAGGAGCGCCACTCCGTTCTGAATGATCGAACTAACAAGTGAATAAAATGCACTGTCAGTGCTTTCAATTCACTCGTTGAGTGCGCAAAATTACCAGTTTGATCCAGGCTTGCTCACGTTGTCCAAAAAGGGGCAGGATTGCGGGTGGCGGTCCAGGGGATCGCGTTCCGTTCGGCGAGCCGGGGAGTCGCATGTCTGCTGAGGTGCAGAGCTGACCGTGGCGCGCACTCAGGTAATTGCCCATTGGGCGCCCAAAGGCGGTAATTCCTCCGGCGAGTACGAGGATTCGTGGCGGGTCGGGGAACCGGCGGCGGGTGAGCCGCTGCGGGTGGCGGTGGCCGACGGGGCGACCGAGAGTTTGCTGGCCGTCCGCTGGGCCCGGCTGCTGACCGCGGCCCTGGTGGAAGCGGAACCGGAAGTGACGACGAGCGCGGAGGCGTTCGCCCGGGCGGTGGCGGCGGCCGCCCGGCAGTGGCCCGGCGAAATCGAGGAATACGTCTCCGGACGGGAAACCGCCGCGAATCCGCTGCGCTGGTACGAGCGGCCCGGACTGGAACGCGGCGCCTACGCCACCGGGCTCGTCGTCGGAGTCGCGCCCGGCGGGACCTGGAACGCGGCGGCCGTCGGCGACACCTGCCTTTTCCACGTGCGGGAGAACCGGCTGCTGACGGCGTTCCCGCTGGCCGAAGCCAGGAAGTTCGGCGACGCGCCCCCGCTTCTCGGCAGCCCCGACACTGACCCGGCCGCGATCGTCCCGGCGGTCGCGCTAGCCCGGGGAACCGCTGGCCCGGGGGACAGGCTCTACGCCTGCACCGGCGCGCTGGCCGCCTGGTTCCTCGGCGAATACGAGCGAGGAGGCCGGCCCTGGGAGGTCATGGACGCCATCAGCGGACCGTTCTTCGAGACCTGGCTGGAGGAAATCCGGGAAAACGACCAGATCCGGGGCGACGACGTGACCTTGCTGCGCGTGGAAGCCGCGGAAGGCGAACCGTGAGCCGGACGCCGGCGCTGGCGCGTAACCTCCGGGACTTCCAGGCGCGCATGCGCTTGAAGTAGGCGGGCAGGCCCAGGAGCGGGGGAGTGCGGGGCCAGTCGGTGGCGCGGTAGTAGGCGTCCGAGCCGCCGTCGACGAAGATGACGCTGCCGCACAGGAAGTCGGCCGCCTCCGACAGCATGAACAGGACCCAGTCGGCCAGGTGCGACGGGTCGCCGAAGTCTCCCGCCGGCATCGGGAACGACCGGATGAGCTTGGCCTCCGACGGGATGGACAGCTGCTGCTCCAGCAGCGGTGTCCTGACCGCGCCCGGGGCGATCGCGTTGAGGCGGATGCCCTCGCCGATCCAGGCGGGGCTGGTGGCCGCCGTCCGGACCCAGTGGCTGACCGCGACCTTGGAGGCGGCGTACGCGAACGGGGGCGTCATCTTCGGGCCGAAGAGCCGCAGCGCCCGCACGGCGCCCGGGCCGTCCCCGGCCAGCAGTGACCGTATCGCCCGGCGGGGCACCAGGGGAGTGGTGGTGGTCGAGTTGCTGGCGAACACGACGACCTTGGCCGCGTCCGCCTTCGCGAGGGCCGGCCGCCAGGCCCGCAGCAGTTCGACCACGCCGAAGTAGTTGACCTGGGTGATCAGGCGGGGCCGGTCCCGGCCCGGGACCGGCCCCAGGCCGGCCGCGAGGACCGCCCCGTCCAGGTGGTCGTCGGCCAGCGCGAGGACCTTCTCCGCCGCCTCGGACCGGCCCGACGGCGTCGACAGGTCCGCGACGACGTCCG
>Ga0131853_10001359_pt1 | contig 43841 bp, 40 predicted proteins | sample TergutLab28metaG_FD_92764 | JGI IMG/M metagenome (GOLD analysis project Ga0131853, IMG submission 92764) | Labiotermes labralis P1 segment gut microbial communities from Petit-Saut dam, French Guiana - Lab288 P1 (version 2) (version 2) | ecosystem: Host-associated > Arthropoda: Insects >... | reverse complement strand
AGGTCATCAATGTAATAGTAGTGGTAGTTCGCAGCGCTCGTGGACTTGATGCTGCGCAGGCCATTGGAATCGTAAAGAAAGAAAAGCGTCTCCCGGGGCGTGTCAATGCGTTGTAGCTGCCGGCCTCGTTCCCAAGTCAACTGCATATTGTCGCGCCAGTTAAGCGGATTGCCAATGGCGTCGTGGTTGATTTGCACCCCGTTGATAGCAGTCAGCAAATCCGGCCATCGCGGGTCGTTATAGGCAAATGTGCGATTTCGCCATGTAAATCCGCCCTGCGATTGCGTATTCATCGTAAGGATGTTGCCGAACGTATCATAAGTAAAGTGCCAAGAGTTGCCCTCTTCATCATCATAATGCCGGATGAGTTGGTTTTGCGCATCGTAGACATATCTGTCAAGCGGCCGGCCGCTATGACTGTTTACGCTGACGATATTGCCCATGTTATCATACCCGTAGTAGAACCCGATCCAGTTGTGATCTGTCCCGCGGCGGTACATCAATGAGGCAACTTCTATGGTGGTCTGCTCATTTGAGACGTTCCGATAGGTATAATGGCGGGAGTGCCGCCCATCGCGACGTATCAAGCGTTGCAACCCATCATAATGATAGGTCAGCACTTCGCCTGAGGCGGTTCTCATTGAGCTTAGGTTACCCGTAACATTGTCATATGCGTAAGTGATGAAACGCTCGGCAAATCCGGCAACAGCATAAGAGACACGGCTCACTCTGCCGCGTGTATCAAACTGCTGATTGGCTGTTGACAGTATTCGATTGGTCTGGCTCTCACGCACCGTAGTGTTAATAGGCCTGCCAATGCTGTCATACTGGAACTCAAATGTGTGCCCGTGTGTATCTGCTACACGGTGCAATTGCCCGTCGCCGGTGTAGGTATAGTCAATCCTGCGACCGTTGCTATAAGTGCGTGTTCTTACACGGTCAAGAAAGTCGTATGTATAGTCGATAAAATGACCGTTGCCAAACGTCATGCGGCGCAATTCGCCATTGTGCGGCAAATGCTCATATTGCACGATTATGCGCGCATTTTCTCTGGTTGGCCCCACACTGATTTGTGTTTTATTGCCGAAAATATCATAGTCAAAGAAATAACTTTGGAAGAGCAAGTTTCCGTTTCGGAACCCTCTGCGCTCCATCTGAACCATTTGTCCATGCTGATAAACCGGACGCAGTCCAACAACATCGGCAATAAAACTGTCCCGCATGCGCCCCGTTTGCGCGTTGAGGCGTGTCACGGTCACTGTGCCGTTTGGTGCTGTCTCACTTTGCGGCTGTCCGGTCATCTCATAGATGCTGTTGACACTGCCGTAGTTGAATATAGTCCTGGCACCGGTCTCATCTGTGACTGAGTCAACGCGGTTGCCATCGGCAGTATATGTTGCGCTGTTGGTAATGGAAAGACCGGTTCCGTTACTGTGTCGTAATACCGAGCTGGTTTGGTTGCCCGCCGAGCTATGCGCCAGCGTCATGGTTAGGTTGGCGTTCCGTGCCGTGACCAAATTGTTTCTATCATCATGGGTAAACTCAAATGTACCGTGCTCATTCACCAAACTTCTCAAATTCGCTCCATCATATGTGAAGATATTTGCATCGCTTTCTGATGAGTTGATGCGTATTAAGTTGCCGTTGGCATCATATTCAAAGGTTTGTGATAACTCCCTCACCAGTGATATGTTATCGAAATATGCGGTATTTCCATTAAAGTCATATAGCAACCTAATTCGGATTGTGCGAACTTCCCTGTCCATCTGTCTCGGCACAATAGGTAAACTCAGATATTGCCAGTCAGTTACATCGGGATTAAATGAGGCAATATGATGCTCCTCTACACCATTGTCGTAAACAATCCGAGCTTGCAGTCCAAAAGTCCGTCCGGGTTGTTCTGTTAAATCGGTACGTAACGGTACAGACGTAGCGCGCGCCCAACCCGAGAGCATAAAGGTTTGACCCGTCGCATTGATAGGCACATCGTAGAAAGCATAATTGCTGCTCAACGGATTGCCGTCTAAGAAATATGAGTGCGTCCCCGTGCGCCGCTGATTTGCCGTAAATCCACCATGTCCGCCGGCGCGTTGCTGCCAGCCATGCGTTCCGGCCATGCGCCAATCCATATTGCCGGCAACAGCAATATTGTAGTTGGCAGGGGCTTCTGCTGCCTCCAACTGGAAGTCATCAACATGGATCCGCCCAACAAAGGGATGATAGATTAGGCCAACTTGATATACTGCCGTTGCTGTTGCCGGATTTGGCGTGAATGTAAAACTGATACGCTGCCAACCACCTTCAACGACAGTTGATGTAATCGTATCGAAAGCAGGACTTTCAACAACTTGATTGCTTCCGAATCTGAACTGAAGCCGAATACCGCCGTTGAATGATGTTACTTGTGACGTATTGATATACGCCGAAACGGTATAGGGCTGACCGCGTTCGAGCGTCAAAGTTTGGTACTGTTGTACCGCATCTGAACGTGTCGTCCATTCCATTGAGCGATGGCCTGTTCGCGGATTATTCGTTGCGGCGCTGAACCCATTTGTACGCGAGAAACGCCAATGCGTTGTCCCTTCTTCCATACCGCTATTGCGGAACATATTGCTCGATGCCACGCCCATGGCGGCACTGCGCGTGATGCGATTGTTTTGACGCGATGTGCCGGACGGCGGTGTAAAGCCCGCAGCAGATGCACTTAAAATGTTGGTGCGTGTGTGGTCAGTAAAGTAACTATTAACTGTGCGCCCCGCATTGTCAAACAACATGAACTGATAAATGGCATCATTTGCATTAATGTCGCCGGATGCGCCGGCATAGCGATATATCGTTTTGCCCATGACGGGGCGCTCGATACGCACCAATCGTTCTCTGGCAGCACCTCCGCTGCCTCTGCCGTAGTTGACAAATTCATGAACTGTGCCGTTGGCATTCCAACTATACCGCACCAAACGGCCACTTTCGCCGTCAGTGGCTGTCGTCAGCCGCCCGCCCGGCCCACCATATGCATACGACATGAATGCGCCATCCGCATGCGTGATGCGAATAAGTCGGCTGGCACTGTATGCAAAGCGAGTTTCATTACCGGCACGGTCAACAACACGATTTAGAAATCCCCATTGATCATAAATGAACCAAGCAACACCAACAGAATTATGGCCATTCAACTGCGTTGATATTGATGTTATTCTGCCGGGGAAGTCGGCATTGCCAAAATTGAACTGTGTGCGATTTCCATTGCGGTCAGTGATAAGCCTTAGTCGCCCGGCCGCATCAAATTCCATGCGATTATTCTGCTGGTCTGTCAACCTGTATCGATGGATGCCGACATTGATGCGCTCGATTCTAAGCCCCAGGCCACTTTCATCTTCCCAATGATTTTCAACTGGTGCGAAATAGTGCATCGTGCCGTCAGCGTCGGTGTACCTCATATAAAGTGTGCTGCCATCAAAGCTATCGTATAAAGTGACTTCATGTATGCTTTTTTGTGTGCTCAGCTTCCAGCCATGTCCCATATGCATACCGGCGTAGCTCCTACTGTTGACTGCCGAGTAGTAGCGGTCATGATACTGCGAATTATAAATAAGAGACAACTCGAATGGCACGACCGTGCTGGCATTTGAGACAAGCGGCTTTACAATTGTTAATGCGCCTGTATAGTCAGCCACATGCCCCGTTCCGGCACGCCCGATGTCTTGTATGTGATACGTGAAATGGTCTTCCAGCCCAACCGTATTCTGATATTGTACAATAAGTCGCGGGAATGAATGCATATGACTTGCATGGGCGTTGGCGAATAGGGCGTTGGCATTTCGTGTGCCGGTCATAGTGCCTTCTTCAAGTGCCTTGAACATTAGGTTTCGATTGGTGTTGGTTGGAGCGGCATACCACCCCTTGACCGTGCGCGTTATGTCCCAAAATGCCCATGTCATCTCAAGATGAGCCTGTACGCGTACATAGTCAAGCAATACATTGGGGCTGGGGTTTGTGAGATTGAAATGCCACTGGCTAGAGCTATGCGTAATGGGATACACCCCAATATTTATCGCAGGCATATTTGTATGCCTGTATCCGGGGCCAAAGCCGGGCGCATTAGAAAACTGGCGCAGCGCAATTTGTGAACTCACCACCATGCTGTTGGCCGGCAACGCAGGTAATTCACGAATATGCATGTATGTGCGCATTCTTCTGACCGCATTCCCGCCAACAATTAAGCTGTTCGTGTTCCATTGATTGCTTGGCCAATCGCTATCGATATATCGTGCCGTAAAAACATCGTCTCTCACGGTGATTAGCGGCGGATCAATGATAATCGGCCATACACGCTCTTCATCGTTCATCCATGCTTCATCGGCAGTTACCGTAAAATTGAAAAGAGACACATTATCGTCTGTGCCGATATACGCTAAGGTATACCATGCATCAGTTGAAAATGCGCCATCTGAATCGAACATAAATGGTGCGGGGATTTGGTAAATCGCTTCACCATTGACCGGATTGACCAGATAAATCGAGCCATCTTCCACCTCAACAGGTGCGAGGTTGCCTAGGTCCAATTCAAAAACAAAGCTATAATCGTCGCGTGGATTATGGACGATGATATTTTCTTTTACATCCTCACCAAAGAAGACATATTCAATATCCACGCCATCAAGTATGTTCTCATAGCGCAGAATACTCATAATATTCTGCGGTGTGACCGCTTCTCCCAAACAGTCGTCATATGGTTGCTCCGGTGTGATGATCACAGCTTGAACAGGGTTAGCACCGGGCAATGATATGCTAACCGAATGGCCATCGCGCTCAAAGCTGATCAACGGTTCGTTATCACGACCTTGTTGAGGTAAATCAATATTATTACGCCCACCGCGACGACTCCATGAACGTGTTGTACTGTGGTCTCTATCACGGCCACGGTTACCACGCCCTCGGCGCTGCAGGCGCTCTGTTTCTCCCTGTTCTAAGCGATTGTCTATGTCTTCCCATTCGCCGTCTTCATTTTGGTAGTGGACCGCATGATCAAACTGAACAGCGATGTATGAGCCATCGACCAAACGAAAATGCTTGACATCTTCTTCACGGAGTTCTACGATTTCACCAACAATATCTTCAGCTGTTATTTCTTGTTGCTCCCAATCCTCATCCACCAAACGGTCTGTATCATATACTTCCGGATACTCTGACCCATCAGTTGGATAACTTGTAATTTCACTATATTCAAACTTTTGCGCTTCTGAGCTTTCAGCTATGGATTGCAAAGGCAGAATGTGGAGAACCATGACCAGAGATAACGCTATTGCCAAGGCATTACATAAGGTCTTTTTCATGATAGGAGCTCCTTTTCATGTTTGTTTGTTAAGGTTTTGGATAGGTATAATATTTCATCTGTTGTGGATAAATGATATAGCTTGCCATGGCCCCATCCTTTTTTCACTGTTATAATAAAAAACCGCACGAAACCACCCTAGCCTACACTAGTGTTTCGCGCGCATTAAACTCGCTTCATTATGAACCACGCCTTTCGCATGAATTTTTGTCTGAATTTGTCAGTAGTGTAACATGGGAATACTTGGCTGTCAAGTATTTTTGTGAAATTCCTCAGATTTTCTTATAGTTAAAATTTAAGATGATAGAACTGGCCTTCGAAATTCTTATTAATACGCCCATGCGTTGCAATAATATTTATTATGCAATTCACGGCAGCACTATCGGCCATTTCAACCGTTTTGGTAGATTTTCTTCGTGGTGCAAGCAAGGGTCTTGCGGCATGAAGTTCTCAACGGAAAGCAACGGCAAAGCATCGCGATTTCTTCTCGTTGAAATCACGATGCTTTGTCGTTGATGTATAAAGAGCCTAATCTTGAAACGCTACGCAAATTCGCCACGTGCCACGATTGCATTGTGTACAAACATTTAAAGCATATTCTTGCAACTGGTGCACCTAACACGCGTTTTCACGATTTGCGCGTACTTGCCGGGTTAATGCAAGACAAAAGCCTAAACTCAGTGAGAAAAGGCTTTGTTGATACCAGTTTAATAAATATGAGCGTTTGCAATTTGCAGTCATGTTCTCAACAAACAAAAAAGCTTGTAACCATTATGTTACAGGCTTTTCTGTTGGCTGGGATAGTAGGACTCGAACCTACGCATGCCAGAGTCAAAGTCTGGTGCCTTACCGACTTGGCTATATCCCAATGATAGCACGCCGCTGCCCACACTACGCTATGTTCCTTCTCCCTGAGCGAAGCCTGCTTTGCGAGGCGATGAAATGAGGAAGAACGGAGCGGGCGCAATTTTCGCGCCCGCGCGGAAATGACGTAGGGCAAAGTTTCTTCCGACATGGTGATCTGCCTGGGACTCGAACCCAGGACCACCTGCTTAAAAGGCAGATGCTCTACCGACTGAGCTAGCAGATCATTTTTTTTATCGTCGCGCCTTAGCGTTAGTGAGCAGCAAGTAGCGGCCCACTAAACACTAAGTGCCAAACATGGGGTGAATGACCGGAATCGAACCGGCGACCCCCAGAACCACAACCTGGTGCTCTAACCAACTGAGCTACACCCACCATGTTTTCCAAGCGCGAAGAGTATTATAACATAAGCTGCCGAACATTGCAACCCCTAATTTTGCATTTTTGCCGCTAAAATATACGTTTCCAAAAAGCGATAGTAATCCAAGTCTAAAATCGCTGCCGAAGCGGCAAATTCAGCGTTAACTATTTTCAAAATGTCATTGATGTAATTCTCGTCAATCTCTACACCTGGATTGGGTACAAATTCATTGCGCTTTCGATAGAAGCGCCCGTTCTCAGTAATGAAGCTACGGCAGTTAAACATGACCAGTGGCGGTGTATCGCTCAAAATATCCACCCCAATCAACAATCGCGAATCAAACGGCAACCCCATTAAATTCAAAACTGTCGGCAATACATCAACGCTTGAGCTCGGCTTATCCACTGTCATTGGCTCCATGCCGTGCGTATACATAATCAACAAGCTGTGCTTAACACCCAACTCCTCTTCAACTTCATGCCCTGCCAATTCTTCGATCTCCCAATGTTCCAACCCATACGGATGATGGTCAGGTGTGAGGACAATCAGTGTCCGCTCGGCAATGCCCGCGGCTTCCAAGCGTTCCATCAAATAGCTTACGGCGTGCTCTAGCTCCAAATTCGCCGCCAGATAGCCAAGCGCACGCTCTGAATAATCCAAGTGCGCCACCGCGTCCCAGTGCCGTGCCACCATTGTGTGCATATCTGCCGTATACGGCTTGTGTCCGCTCACCGTCAGATAATACACATGAAACTGCTCTTTATCAATAAACTCATCAACCGTCAGCTGCATCATTTCTAAGTCACTGCGCCAAAAGATTTCACCAAGCTCCATATCCAACCCGTTACCCACCGCTCGGAAATCATAACCCATATTCGGATGCGATAAGTAACGCTGAAAGAACGTGTAGGCGTGGTTATGAAAAGCAAGCGGCTGCATCCCCATCGCCTCAAACTGCCGCCCTAAGGTGAACGGCTGCCACACCTCATTGCGCCCGGCGCGCACAAAACTCCATATATCAGGCTTTGGAAAGAGTCCCGTATGCAACACATATTCTCCGTCCAGTGTACTGAGTGGCCAAGATGGGTTATAGAAATTCGTAAAGTGGATGCCTTGATTCATCATATGGTAGAGTGTAGGCGTCAAGTCAGGGCGAATGGCATACGGCGCCAACGATTCAGCAATGATATAAATCAAATTATACCCCTCAAAACGCCCTGTCAGCTCGTGTTTGGGGCTGGGCATTCGGTTGGCAAGAAATTCGTGCAATTGCCGCAATCGCGGCGTGCCAGCATCCCGTGCCAGCTGCTCAAAATCAATATCCAATGCATTATAACCATACGGCGACGGCGAACTGCCGGATGGACGGCGCGTACCTGCGAGCTCCATCGCCGAGTCTGTGCCTCGCGGCACAATAAAGCTTGCCAACTGCAACCCAAACGCACCGAATACGCCGCTGTGTTCGTGCATGACAGTCGGACTGCCGTTGCGGCCGTAAAACCGCCCAAGCGCCGAATTAAAATCCCGTGCGGCAAACCCAAACGTCACCCACGCCAATATATTAACTATTACTGCAACAGCAAGAACACATGCGACAGCTTGCCGTCCGCGCGCGACATTCCGCTCTTTTCGCTCCCATAGAATTGCCGCCACAATCGGTAATGACAGCAGAAAAATCCACGGCAAATTACGCAACATCGCCGGTGCGATAACAGGCATAAATTCAGACATAATGCCAGTACTGTGTTCCAGTGAACCAATGCCCCAAAACGACGGCTGAATAGAGCGAAATACAATCTGCGAACCGTATAAAATCATAACAACCAGCATCGAGGGAAGCAACACCCACATTCGCGCCGACCGTTTCACTAACGTCAACACCGCAGCAAAGACCATGCCTGATGGCAACGCAATGAGTAGAACTCGCAAAATTGAAAACGCAAAAAAACCACTGATAGACGAAACGCGAAAAATCATCTCCCAGCAAAAAAAGCAGAGCCAATACAGCAGCACACGGCGCAGAAAGTCGGTGTTGTACAAAGCATCGATGGTTTTATGTAAAAATGCGGGCATAGTAATTCCTCTGTTGATGTAGAAATGTGCATTGTGCGTCCACGAAGTCATCACGCACAACCGCAAGCCATCCCTACGATTATTTCTTTTTCTGCTTGACTGCTTTTACAGCCGCCAAGCCGCCAGCAACCGCCAATATACCTACGGCAAGGGCTAACACCGTATTCTTGCGACTTCTTCTCGATTTATATATCGGCACTACGTCATCTTCAGAGCCTGTCAGCACAAACTCAAAGGCAAGCTGATCCAACTCCTCATCTTCGGAAATTACATCCTCTTCTTCTAACTTGGTCGCCTCAACCAGCGGCGGCCCAACAACCGATGAAGGCGGCGGCGCTTCAATGCCGACTAGCAACGAATCTGTCGAAACACCAAACACGCGACTTAGCGCGATCAAATTACCAAAATCAGGTCGTGTCACATCGCTTTCCCAATCACTGACCACCTGCGCGACAACGCCTACAGCCTCTGCCAGCTGCCCTTGCGTCAGCCCGCAAGCCTTGCGATAACGTTGAATTCTATCTGAAATATTCATATGGCACACGCCTCCTGTCGAATGGTGTAACTAATTATATACTATTTGATAAAATTTGGCAAGTAGTGGGAGTCCCCAATCCCTCTGTCACATGGTCAGCATAGTATTCTTTTGTTTCGGCAACGCGGTATACCGGCGCGCGATTTTTCTCCAAAAGGCGGATGATATTATATGTGTCTACCCAAATTTCAGTGACTGCCTCTTTTTGGCTCTCATCAAAAATCAGTTGCAAGCCAAAATGCAGATGACTGATTTCAATGTTGTTGACATTTTCATTGCGCGAATAGCCCGTGCGGCCGACATAGCCGATGACATCACCTGCCTTGACAGTGTCGCCTTCTTTCAAATCGGTATGATAAGGTCGATTTTGCCGCAAGTGCGCATAGTAATAATATCGCCGCTCGTCAAGGCTGCGAATACCGATACGCCAACCGCCGTATTGATTCCAGCCCAACGCTTCAACACGTCCACTCTCAACGGCAACTACCGGCGTACCGGTCGGGCACATCATATCATGCCCTAAATGACGCCGCTGATAGCCGTAATTGCGCCCCGTGCCAAAGTCGTCGCTATGCGTATAATAGAATCCCTTTGCCACAGGCGAAAACGCCCGTAAGCCGTACTTCTCCTGCCAATCGCCCACTTCATCCATGACGCGGTAATGCCCCAACAGTCCGCCCAACACAGCATCGTAAGCGTCGGCGAAATAGCTGTAATGCTCATATTTTTCCGCCATGTCAACCAAACTCTCGCCACCGCGTAAGCGCTGCGCAAAGGCATGCAAATCAGTCTCTCTATACCGCGACCATTCGCCGCCGTATTGACAAGCAAGCAACGCCAGCAATTCTGTCCAGTTGAGCTTAACATCTTGCTCAACAGATTCAATGTCAAGCTTCATTGCCGCTTCAAGCGCATTATACGGTACCTTGAAGTCCACCCACTTGATAAATGCGTTAGCGGGCAGGATTAATAAAATCGTCACCAAGACGAGCGAAATCATTTTTTTCATAGTTATCACCCGGGCATTATTCTATACCGAGCGAGCATATGGTATGTATGGGAAAATTTTTCGTTATCAACGCAGCGTTAAATAAATATGCTCGTGCACATCCCGAACATCAAACTCAATATCCAGCAACTCAAAAAGTTCACGTATCATAAAAAGCACTTCGCCGTCAACCGTATAGCTCACAGTATCTGCGCGAACACCATCGACAATCAGCGTGTCTGCGTGCAAGTACGCCGGTTTAATCACGTCACGCGGACGCAGGCGCGCTTCGCCGCCGACTGGCATATAGGCGTAACCTGTCAATATGGAAAATTGCCCCTCCTCGATAACAACATTGAAAACATTTTGTAGAAAATAGCTTAAATCACGCAAACGCAAATATTGGTTAGCGTTGATAAGATACGTATCAATCTGCGCTTGGCGTCCTTGGAACTCAAACGTCGGCGACATCGGCTCAGCACGAACCCGCGGCGGTGGCAGGCTAAGCAATTCGTCTTTGCCGTAAAAATCAGCCATAGCTCGATTGAAAGGTCCGATGGAAAGCACGCTCAGTTCAACCCCAAGGTACGGGGCTTGATTGTCCCACCAAGGCACCAAGCTAAACGGCGGCGAAGAAAATGCTGCCAGCGTGACCGATGGATCGCTTGAATGCAGCAATGCCTGCCGCTCATTATGTTCGACTAGAAATTGGCGCACACGTCCGTGGCGTATATCATCGTAAGTCGCCCAAGTCGCTGTCGAGTGCCGAAAGGCAAAAAACGCGCCTGACAACAGAAACAACCCCGCGCAGAGCAAGGCGGGTTTATGCCATGCCCGTACCGAACGTACGGCAATCGGGCGCAACTCGAAATTTTTGGCAACCCAACCCAAAACGTAAAACGCATTGCCGAACAACAGCCACACATATGAGAAAAAGACGATGTTGCGCAACCTGGGCGGCCCGGTATACGCCATGCTATACCATGGCGGCACGTTCTGGCTGGCAAACAACAGAAAACTCACGGCGAGCACCAAAAGCGGTGCCTTGAATGAAAAGTCAGTGTTTTGGGCAAGGCGCCACATCAGCGGCAACGCCAGCAGCAGCATGACGACAATTGCGGGATTTGTCCATACCAAAATGTCACGAGCAGCAATACCAATTGACATGATTATGCTTGTTAGTGCAGCACGCAGTCCGCCAAAATCTCCGCCGCGAACAGCGTTGCCCGGCGCGACGACATTAATGGCAAATCCCAAAGCCAAAGCCGCGGCAAAAATCGCTTGCGGACGCCATTTCGATACGCACTCTTTCAGCCGCCCTCGATATTCCCACAGCAAAAAGAGCAAGAATATGACATTTATTTGCAATGCCAGCAACGCCGTCACAAGATTGCCGCCGCCAATCAAAAAGCTCAACAGCGCGACACTGCCGATTTTGGCAGCACCGCCGCCATTGCGAAATAGGCGTATTTTCAAGGCAAGACTAACAAGCATCAAACTGTAAAAGAACGTATAAAACACTGCGCCGTTGTACCAAAAGAACCCTTGCGCGATGTGGGGAACAAACTGTATACTCACCGTCAACATCAGCAGACAAGGAAGCAGCCATTCCTTTCCCAATATTGTTTTGAGCATAAAGGCCGTCGCACCGATAAGTGCAAACAGTGTAAACAACATGGTCAACGGATAGGCATCGTGCCCGAAAAGAACGGCCGGTTGGAGCGAAAACAGCGCAATGGCTGTAAACGTACCCTGCCACTCCATATAGTTGTCGGCAACAGTATGACCTACCGCCCGTCCGATGTCAAACACATTGCCGTTTTGAGCGGCATAGCGTACACTGCGCTCGAAATAATGTTGCCGATTTCCTTCAATATCATCATTCCACCACCAGTTGTGATGAAACGACGACGATGCCGAGAATATATAATCATCCTTAGATGGGCGCGCATGTAATCCTGTCCATACAATCGGCATAAGCGACAGCAAAAACACCACTGTCATACCAACAAGCAAAATCTTGCGCCATCGCCCTTCCAGCATAAAATACCTCCTGCATCGGCTTAATGCTGTGAGTATATCATCTCATTTCGGCGTTGTCAAATTGGTCTGTCTTTGATTCTGCGAACAAGAAATTTTCGTAGACTTTGCCGGAACGATGTGGTATAATTTTCTCATTGCTCACCAATTGGTTCGGCGTGCGCTTACGAGTATAAATACCATGGAGGTTGTGATGGAAAATCGGATTGAGGTTTTGCGCAAACATATTGACCATATCATTTTGAATATGACCGACACGTTTGAGCGCCGTTGCGCTTACCTTCATCTATACGGCGTTTCACAGGCTTGTGCTTTCATTGCGCTCCGACGCGGTGAAAATGTCGAATTGGCGACGATGGCGGGTATGTTGCATGACTTTTATACCTATAAATTTATGGATTCTGATCGCCATGCTGAAAAAGGCGCTGCATTGGCGCGCGAAGTATTAAATGAGTTGGCCATAACAACCAACGATGAAACTGACTTAATCTGCTCAGCCATTCATAACCACAGTTCAAAAAGCGGAACCTTTCCTGCCTTTGATGAGGTGCTGATTGATGCCGATGTGTTACAGCATTGCATTTATAATATAACGGCGCCCGTTATGGAACATGAAGCAGCGAGATTCAGAAAGCTGATAAAAGAATTTGACCTCAAATACACCGTATAGACATACGCCTGACACTATGGTATGATATGCATGCTTAGCGGCAGGGGCAGCGAGCAGCCTAAAGCCGGCACATAAGGAGGATTTCCCCATGCACATAGTCGTTTTATGCGGCGGACTTTATCCTGAACGCAATGTGTCAATTGCTACGGGGCGCCAAATTGCAGCCGCGTTGATGGACATAGGGCATCAAGTGCTGTTGATGGACTTGTTCTTTGGTTGTTCCGTCAAACCGGCACGCGACGCTTTCGATAATAATTTAGAGCGCGTACCAACGGTTCCAATGGGGCAACAACCTGATTTGACAGACGTTCAGCGCCAACGCGCAGGCAACGATGCAAATCTAATCGGTGATGGCGTGTTTGAATTGTGCCGCACTGCCGACATCGTGTTTATGGCACTACACGGCGAAGACGGCGAAAACGGCCGCTTGCAAGCCGCCTTTGACTTGGCCGGCATCAAATACACCGGTACGGACTTTCTCGGCTCAGCGCTTGCCATGCACAAAGGCATCAGCCGCACTTTGATGCAAGCAGCAGGCATCAAAGTGCCGCCCGGCTTTATTCTTCGCCGCGATGAGCTCACACCACAAATCACCCCACCTGTCGTCATCAAGCCCGCCAGCGGCGGTTCAAGTGTCGCTACGACGATCGTGCGGCGCGAGTCCGATATCCTGCCTGCTTTGAACGCTGTTTTCGCCTTGGACAACGAGGCTTTAGTCGAGCAATTTGTCTCCGGGCGCGAATTCTCGGTCGGCGTTTTAGGCGATGCAGTTCTGCCTGTCATCGAAATCTGCCCCACAGCTGAATTTTTCGATTACGAGGCCAAATACCAAGGTCACACTACAGAAGTTTGTCCCGCTGAAATCCCCGCCGAAATCGCAGTAAAAATGCAAGCCCATGCCCTCGCGGCACACAACGCACTACACCTTAGCGTGTATTCCCGCACAGATTTTATATTGAGCGATGATAACGAAATCTTCTATTTAGAGTCTAATACCCTACCTGGCATGACCCCACTGAGTTTGCTTCCGCAAGAAGCGCAAGCCATCGGACTTAACTTCGTCGATCTGTGCCAAAAAATCATCGACATCTCAATGGAGAAATATATATGAAGATGAAGCCTCTAACCTTAGCGCAAGCAACCGCGGCAATGGACGGTGTTCTCATCGGCGGTGTTGAGAATGCTTTAATCCAACAAGTCGTGATGGATTCACGTCTTGATGTTGCCGGCGCACTTTTTTTGGCAATCCCCGGCAATCGTGTTGACGGGCACGACTTTGTTGCCGACGTATTGGCGCGTGGCGCTGTTTGTGCGCTGGTGGAACGAGAAATCGAAGATGCCCCGGGCGCGCAAATTATTGTACCCTGTACACAAACAGCGATTAAGGCCTTGGCACGCTATTATCGAGCTTTATTTGACATCCCTGTCATCGGCATCACAGGCAGCGTGGGCAAAACAAGCACCAAAGAAATGATGGCAAGCGTTTTGGGCGCAAAATTCAACGTACATAAAACTGCAGGCAATCTCAATAACGAGCTGGGCGTACCGCTGACACTTTTAGGGTTGCGCGAAGAGCACGAGGTCGCCGTCATCGAAATGGGCATTTCTGACTTTGGCGAAATGACACGCCTGACCGACATGGTGCAACCCACGGTGGCTATCATTACCATTATCGGCTATGCACACTTGGATAATTTGGGCGACCGTGCGGGCGTTTTTCGAGCAAAGACTGAGATTTTTCACGGCATTATGCCCGGCGGTATAGCGTTGTTAAACGGCGACGACGATATGTTACATTCCTGCAAAGTCACCGACATTGCACCGGACAAAACAAACGTGAAAACAGTGCTGTACGGCCTTTTACCGCAAAACGCATACCACGTCGAAAATATTGAAAATCAAGGCGAAGCAGGCACTTCTTGTGACCTTTGCTGGAATGATATGCGCTTGCCTGTCGCCATTCCCGTTTTCGGCACACCTATGGTCTATGCCGCGTTGGCTTCTACAGCAGTCGGTGTGCGGTTGGGCATGACGCCAACGGAAATCGCGCGCGGCATTACTGATTTCCAAGCCGTGCAAGGCCGTTCAAATGTATGCAAGAGCACGAAATTCACGATCATTGACGACTGCTACAACGCCAATCCCAGCTCAGTAAAAGCATCCGTAACGGCGTTGTCAACTCTCCCCGGCAGACGCGTTGCCATCTTGGGTGATATGGGCGAATTGGGCCCCGATGAGAACGCTTTGCATTATCAAACAGGTGAGCATATCAGTGAATGCGACGTAGACGCGCTTATCTGCATTGGTACGTCAAGCCGTCACATCTACGATGGTGCCAAAGCCAAGAAACCAACACTGACAGCTATGCACTTCGCCGAAAAGTCTCAAGCCATTGCCGCATTAAATGATTTTTTACAAGACGGCGACCATATTCTTGTCAAGGCGTCACGGTTTATGCGTTTTGAGGAAATCGTCGAAGTGCTGCTGGCGCAAAGATAAGCACAAAGCATTAAGTAGTCGAGGCGGGCGTTTTAAATTATCCCAACCAAACCCGCATATCAAACCGCCGTTTGCCATCAACCTCACCCACAACATACAGTGATCGGTCATCATATACGCCGCTGGACAGCACAATTTCCTCGCCAGATAGGCATTGCTCAGTGTAGTTAATCTGCCATGCCGTCATGCACTGCCGACGCGTATGTAACGCCAGCGCATTTGCTGCAATGGCCAGATATCGCGTGTTGTTGACATGGTTGTTAATATCCAAGTCAGCATATTGCACAATATGCCGCCCGATGACTTTCAATTCATCGGGCGGCGCTATTTTCTCTAAATCATAGCATACCGCCGCACCGGGATTTCCGTGAATGTCGGCCTGCGGCAAATCGCGGCCGCGTATGATGCGCGTAGTGTCGGGATTGACAATCAACCACGCACTGCTCGCCTGGCCAACAGTCTCATCGCCGCGCCGAATCACATAATCGCGCCCAAAATACGGCCCTTTAACACCCGTCGGCCAAGTATCGATCGTGAATGTCTGCGGGTAATGCAATGGCGCATTAAGCGATACACCCAAGCGAACCAACACCCACACACCGCCGCCGGTCAGTGCCTGAACTTCCTGCCGCGACACGTCCAAATCCTCGGCGTGTATATACGCACAGTCCATCAATTTGCTCTGCAATGTGTGGACATGAATGCGCCCGTCATAATCACACTCATTGCCGCTGACGTAAAATTCACGGGTTAAAATATTGGTCATAATAGCCTCCATGTATGTAGGGGCGACCATTGGCCGTCCGTTATATATATGTCACACTTTGTGACGCCATCTGCTCGGCAACTCTAAATTTGCATCTGCTTTCTCCGCGCAATATTAATCGTCCCATCCTGCATATCGTCAATATACTCCAAACTCTTGCCCGTGCCGTTCACCACGCAGCTAATTGGCTCATCGGCGATAAAAGTGCGAATGCCCGTCTTGCTCTCAATCAATTTATCTAGTCCGTAAAGCAGGCAGCCACCGCCCGTCATCAAAATACCGTTACTCGAAATGTCGGCGACCAGTTCCGGCGGCGTGCGTTCCAGCACGGCGTGAATGGCTTCAACAATACGGCTACCCGATTCGGCAAACGCCTCAACCATTTGGCTTGACGTAACGGTAATCTCCTTCGGCAGGCCTGTCAGCAAGCACCGCCCGCGCACCTTGGCCGCCTTGACTTCCTTGCGCGACACAACACAGCCGATGTTGACTTTCAGCTCCTCGGCCGTACGGTCGCCAATCAGTACATTATGCTTTTTACGTATATACTTGACCGTCGCCTCGTCAAACTGGTCGCCGGCGATTTTAATGGAGGAAGAATCAACAATATTGGATAAACTAATGACAGCAATATCGGTCGTGCCGCCGCCGATGTCAACCACCATATGCCCGCACGGCTTGGTAATATCAATGCCGGCTCCCAACGCCGCTGCCAACGGCTCTTGCACCAAAAAAATCCGCCGCGCCCCGGCGTTCAGCCCGGCATCGTAAACGGCACGCTCCTCAACCTCGGTAATACCGCTCGGCACACAGATGACCACCCGCGGCTTGCTCATACGAAACGCGTTAACTTTGCGCAGAAACTCCTTAATCATGCGTTCGGTCATCTCGTAGTCGCTGATCACACCCTCACGCAACGGCCGAATCGCCATAATATTGCCCGGCGTACGGCCCAGCATCTCCTGCGCCTCAGCACCCACTTTGAGCAATTTCCCGCTGGCCTTATCGATGGCAACAACGCTCGGCTCTTTCATCACCACGCCCTTGCCTTTGACAAACACCAAAATTGATGCCGTCCCCAAATCTAAACCGATATCCTTTGTAAACATAGTCCGCCCTCGCTGTCAATCATGTATGTTTTCATTATTGACAGATTGAGGAGGAATATACGGGGGGGCATTTGCATAGTCAATCGTTATTATAGTCAATTAAAGTTTCTGTATCATTTATCGTCTTATTTTGTTTGACAAGAGTCAATATTTCAAAAATCAAGCTCACAAGTTGCTTATATGGATCTATCATTCTTTGCCGCTTTTCTCCGCTTTTCGCTATTTCATACTCCATACGTTTAATACGCATGGACATTTTTGAATTAGCAAGTAAACAAACAACGGTGACAGCTCCAGAAATCATAGCTGCTCTCTCTTCCTACACCCCTATTGCCACCGCACCGCAAACCTCCACAGTCCCGGCTGCTCGCAGCACGCCGCAACACTCACGCATCGTGGCGCCGCTTGTCCAAACATCGTCAATCAGCAAAACCCGCTTGCCAATCATGCCGTCACCAACAACACGGTACACGCCCTGCACATTGCGCTGCCGCTCGGCAACGTCTTTGGCCATGCTCTGCTTCTCAGTATGCCGCGCCTTGTGCAGTAACTTCACACACGGCAAGCCCAGACTTTTGGCTACGCCTTTCGCCATGCGGTGGCTTTGGCTGTACCCGCGCTCCCTATGACGTTGCAGCGACAGCGGCACCCATGTGACCAAATCGATGTTGCCAAATACAGGCAGACAGTCAACGATTTCTTTGGCAAAATAATCCGCCACGGCGAGTTGCCCATGAAACTTTAAGTTGTGCAACAGCTTCCGCGATGTGTCATTCAGCGCGAACGGCGCAACGCACCACGACATGTCTTGCTGTTTAATATATGGTGGATTTCGTCGTGGCAACGCATTCAAACAGTCTTCACATACGTCATCAGAATTCCTCGACAACGCACGGCAGCATAGGCACCGCGCGGGAAATAACCATTTCAATATATTCATCTAACCCACTGCGCCCAGCATAACAAGCCTGTCATCAACCAAGCCGAGTAATGCTGCCACGGAGGTATCCGGCGGCACAATCGCCGGGCCGAGCAATTGCCCGTCTCGGTTGTAAAACAGCAATGTCGGAAACGCGCGCCCCAGCTCCATGATGGAAAACAGCGATGCATTGCCTGCCAACACCGGAAACTCAATGCCCGCCGCCGCGACGACGTTTGCCGCAACCGCCGCAAACTCATCACCCTGTGACCCATTCTGTTCGACATCCTTGAAAATATCGGTCACAATCGCCAACAGCCCTACATCGTCCGGCAACTGCGGCTGCAATTGCGCCATGTTCGGCAAAATGTCAAGACTTTCTTCATTCCACGTCGCCCACAACAACACGACTGTCATGCGATACTGTTGAATAAAGTGGCTATCAATGCCCTCACCGTCTAATGTCAGCGCCGAAAAGTTGGTGGCATCACCCGGAATAGTGCGCTCAGTCATGGCAATGCCGCTTTGTAATTGCTCCAGCGTATCGATCAATCCATTAAACCTCTCACGCTCCTCAGCCGACAAATGCTCGCGGTCATAGTCGTCGCTGTTATCATAGAAAAACAAGTAACGATAGTCACCCTGGTCGCCAATGACCACTTCATGATAAAACAATTCTCGCGCTTCAAGGACGTGAATGCCGGCATCGGCCAACTCAACGCCAATGACCAAGACAGTAGCGATGTGGATGCGCATGGCCTCAAAGTCGCTCCATAACATCATGCGTTCATCGTCAGTCATGTCGTACTCATCATCCAAGCGTGCCAACAACGCCAAAGCGGCGTCTGGTGTAAACACAAAATCGATACGCCCCGGCTGCGGTTCAACCTCTAAATTTCGGTAACGGTCGCTCTCACCCTGCCACGTATCCGGCAGCATAATGGTCAAACCATCATCGGGAAATTCGAGTTTTTCACCAAACCCGTTTGTCGGCGGCTCATACGACGTTTCATATTCACCATTGTTGTAATTATAGAATAAATTGTCCGACGCGCCGTTGCACGCCGTCAGCAATAACACCATGGCAAGCAGTAACAAACAAAGTTTCTTCATAATTGAGAGTCTCTCCTCTCGACAGATTTTCTTCATTGTACCATAAACCTTGTCCGATGTCGATTACAACGTTGTTACAAATTTAGAAACTGTGTGTAGTGGGCATGTCCCTATACTTCAATCAAAAAAACACTTGATTTTCGGCGCAACCTGTGATATGCTTTCTATAATACTTGCATGGAGGATAAGTCATATGCAACACCACATTATTCCTGTCAACGGCGGCGGCATCGGGCGCGGCAAAGTCACCGGTTTTATTATATTCCAATTTTCCTTAATCGCTATTGCCGCCTTGTTAGCATTCCATTTGGCCAACGAATTTGGCGTACATCCCCAATATATTGAGGTCACCAGCGGTGACACCACTGAGTGGGTCGAAGGCTTGCGGGCATTTTGGCAATACTACGCCCTTGTCGCAGTTGGGTTCTTAATCCTCATCGCCGGCGGCTACGCGACCTTAAAACTTGACACTAAGCGCACCAGCATTGCTGTTTCACATGACGGCAGCGTCATAGGACAAGCCGTCGGCAAAAGCTACCCCTGGTTCGGCAATGGCGTAAAAGACTTTGCGCTGACGAAAGAACAAATTGCGTCTGTGAATGTGCGCGGCAAAGGCGGTGTGCTGATAATTGCCGCCGCCGATCATAAATATAAAGTGTATCTCAGCCAAAAGAACGGCGAAGAAATCAAAGAAGCAATCGGACAATAAATGCTTGTAGGGGATGTGCACCCGGGCGTCCCACGGGAGCAAACGTCCCTTACAAATCAAATATAGCCCCATCATAGCCACAGAGCATTCCATGCTTTGTGGCTAATTTTTCCATTTGCGCGTGATTTTGTCCGCCATTGTGCGAGAAATGCGTGATAACAAACTGCGTTTTCTCGCCGGCGATGCCTTCAGCCAGCATACGGTCGCGCACGACAATATTATCGAGCAAACCCATATGATTGCTGCCCTCACCGCCGGGTCCAAATGTACAGTCAAGCGTTATCAAGTCAATGCGCTTTCCTTGCAACGCCGCCCACGTCTCCTCCGGATAAATGCCGCTGTCATGACCGTACATCATGACTTTTTTGTCACGCTCAATCAAATAGACCAGACACTCCTCGTTGCGATCGTGCGCCGCGGGCAACGCCGTCACCGTTGTGCACTCATCCAATGCAAATATGTCAAACGGCACAATCTTGATAATCTCAATATATTCTTTTAACACATCGGCATCCTTCGAAAACATCCGCCGCGACGACGGCTCCGCAAACATGTACCGATACTTTTCTTCAACGGCTTGATTGCCGTATACACGCAAAGGCTCGCGTTGGCCAAAATGCCCGTACGGCGGACGGCGCAAATCCAAATCACAGGGCGAAAAGTGATCGCCATGACTATGCGTCACAAGCAAATGTTTGACCGCCGCCATGTCGACCCCGTGGAGAGTAGCCTGCATATACGCGTCGGGCGAAAAGTCAATCCAAATGTCGGTATCAATAAGTGTTCCACTCCGCATACGAATATTTTTACCGCCATGTACACGGGCGAAATTGCAATTGTCACATTGACAAAATAGCCCGGGCAACCCTTCGTGTGCACCTGTGCCAAGTAATTTGATTTGCATGATGTCTTCTCCTCAGTATCGTAGGGACGGCAGAATGCCGCCTCTACGACTATACCACACCTGTCACATTTCCGCAAGAATTATGTTTCTCCGCCTGTCAGCGTTTTACATTTTTTTGCACAACGCTTCTGCTATGCTAGTCCCACGACTTTACATAACGAGGATATACATATGAAAGAATCAACCATGCAAAAATGGTTCGGCACGACCGGCGAAGGGACTATCAGGCGAGCGCAGGCGTGGGCGGCACAACCTTTAATCCGCAAATTACTCAAATCCGCATTGCACTTTGGCATTGGCTACTGCCTTGCCAACGGCGTCATTCTCCGCGACAGTGCGCCATTTGGCGTGGCATATGTCGCAGCAAGCGGGCTTGGACTGGCCGGCGCCAGCAGCTTTGCCGGAGTACTTGCCGGTTATTTGACCATGCTAGGCACACCAAACGGCCTGGCATATATGGCGGCCTCGATTTTAACATTTATCACAGCACTTGTTTTCGCCAACACAACGCTGTCACAGCGTGAGCTTTTCATGCCTTTCGTCGGCACCCTGTCAATGGCAGCCATCAACTTTGCGCTCGTTGTCAGCAACGTCGAGGGCATCGAGGCAACTGTTCTGTTTTTATCCGAACTCGTCTTGATTTTCGGCGCGGCCATGTTTTACCGCATCGTCTTGCAAAATGGATTGACTATCAAAGAAGACGACCGCCAATCGACAATGCTGCGTCACGCAATCAGCTACGTCATCTTAATATCAACAGTGCTGATTTCATTGTCAAACCTTTCGCTGTTCGGCATGCTGTCGGCAGGGCGCACTATGGCACTGCTCACCGTGATATTCATGGCGTCACGCGGCGGCATAGGTGCAGGTGCGGCGGGCGGTGTCAGCATCGGGCTGTCCATGGATTTGGCATGGGGCATGCCATATTTCAGCATGGCATACGGCGTGAGCGGCATGTTGGCAGGCGCGTTCAAAGAAAATGGAAAACTGTGGTCTGTCAGCGTCTTCGTCGTCAGCCACGCCGTCAGCACACTGTGGTTGACAAACAATATTGTACGCGGCGGCGTACTGTTCGAGGCTTTCGCGGCCAGCGTGCTGTTTATGCTCATTCCCGACGCGACACTCAGCAAACTCAAACGCAAACTCCTCACTCGCGCCGGTGTAACTGTCGCCCCCACCGTGGCAACAGCCACACGTCAACCGCTCGACCGCGTACAAAAACAAACAACGCTTATTTTATCCCAAACTGCCAACGCATTCATCGAACTGCACAAAGCACTCGAAGCAGCCTGGACATCCTCGACGTCCGTTGATATCGTCAGTGACGAGGCAAAAATCATCGACCGCGTGGCAAAACGCGTCTGCGACAAATGCGCCTTAAAGCGCATCTGTTGGGAAAAAGAATTCGAACGCACTTGCGAGGCTTTGCAGCAAGCGGCATCAGCTTTACGCAAACAACGCAAGGTGACGCACGGCGACTTCGCAGGTTGGTTCCAGCATCGCTGCATGTCATTCCAAGCATTTTGTGAAACGATCAATGAAGAGTCAATCGCGCTGTTCTACCGACGGCGGTTCAACAGCCGCATTCGCGAAAGCCGCGGGCTGGTATGCCATCAGTATGCCGAAACAGCGCGGCTGCTCAACGCCATGACCGAGCGCATCGCTCAAAGTGCCGACCGTTACGCCAACGCCGAAGACCGCGTTTGCGAAATTTTAGAATCACGCCATGCCAAAGCCACCGCATCGGTCAGCCGCATAGACAACCGCGTGCTTGTTGAGGTTGAGGGCTATGATTTGCGCGCACTATATAACGACCGCCGTGTCTTGACCGAAGAACTCAGCACGGCGCTGGAAGTGCCGCTCAACCAGCCCGAACGGCAAGGATCCGGCAAAAGGGAAAAGCTCATTTTCAGCGAATGTGAGCCCTTTCGCATGCAAGTCGGCAGTGCGGCAAAACAAAAAGAAGGCGAAGAGGTCAGCGGCGACAGCGGCGTATATTTCAAGCTGCCCGACGGACGACTGATCGTCATTTTATCCGATGGTATGGGCAGCGGCAGCAAGGCGGCAGCCGAAAGCAGTTGGGTCATTCGACTGCTCGAAATGTTCATCCGCGTCGGTATCGCACCCGACACAGCGTTGCGCACCATCAACTCAGCTTTAATGGTCAAAGGCGATGCCGAGGGCGTATTCGTCACCGTTGACCTGCTGATTATCAACCTCATCAACGGCGAATGCACCTTTTATAAATTTGGCGCAGCCCCGTCATACGTGCGGCGCGGCACGCGCGTGCATCGCATTACTTGCACGGCGTTGCCCGCAGGCATTACCGTTGACAACGGGCCGACCATCGGCTGCGGCCGCTCACTGGATGTAACACAGTTTACTCTAACGCCCGACAGCGTCGTCATCGTAGCCAGCGACGGCATCGCCGACCCGACCAACGATGAATGGCTGCAAGACCTTCTGTTGAAATCAGAGACAAAAGACTGCAAGACCATCGCCGCCGACATTTTACAAACGGCCAAAATACAAAACGGCGGGCGAGATGACATGAGTGTATTGGTATTGCGGATGGCGCGACGTTGATAGTCAGGGTCGCCCGATGTGCGAGCTTCAGCAAACTAAAGCAGCTGAAACACTTGACAACCCCCGCTCCGCCATGCTATACTGTTTTCTCGACTATCCGATAGGAGGAATTTCAACATGGCGAAATGTTCTGTTTGCGATAAAAGCGTGGCATTCGGCATCAAGCTGTCCCACTCGCACCGCCGCACCAATCGCACATTCAAGCCCAACATCCGCCGCGTCAAGGCAATTGTTGACGGCTCACCCCGCCGCATCTATGCCTGCACGCGTTGTTTGCGTTCGGGACGTGTTGAGCGTGCAATTTAGAGCTGCCAAACAGCGTGCAATGAGTATAAGGCGCGCAAAGACGGAAATCACATTTTTGTCGTGCGCGACTTATACGATTGACCGCACGTGTCGTGAGGCGTGATAGGGGGGTTGCTCTATGCCCACCAAATACCTCATGCTCATAGGCGACGGAATGGCCGACCATCCGTTGCCTGTTTTGCGTGGTAAAACACCATTGCAAGCCGCGCATACACCAACATTGGACAAATTGGCAAGCCAACACATCGGACAAGCCAACACCACGCCCAGCGGCTTCTCCCCCGGCACCGAAAATGCCATCCCGCTCCTGCTCGGCTACGATATAAGTGTCTTAACAGGGCGTGGCCCTGTCGAAGCTGCCGGCATGGGCATTGCCTTGCAACAAGGGCAATGGGCTATGCGCATGAATCTTGTCACGCTCGACAATGACGACATCTTACGCGACGCCTGCCCCGAACCCGCCGCTGAAACCATTGCACAAAGCATGGATATTCTGCTGCACGACGCGGCTTTCAATGCCGTCCTCACGGCACATAATGTCCAACTCTATAAACAACCGACATTTCGCCAAATGCTTGTCGGTTCAGCAACGCAGCCAACGGCAAAGCCAACGCCGCCGCACAATGTACTCGGCGCAAAATACGCCGATCATCTGACCGACGACCCTTTTATTTCGCAGCTCATGCAAGCGGCACGTAAACCCCTGTCGCGCTTGCCGTTCTGCAACGCCGTCTGGCCATGGGGCTGCGGTGTCGTGCCAAATTTTGAAAATTTTCAAACTCGGTACGGCTTGCGCGGCGCCTGCATTGCTTCAGTACCGGTCTTGCACGGCATATCGCGGCTGTGCGGTCTGGATGTCATCGAACATGCAACACATGGCCATGCCCCGGAAAAAGCACAACTCACCACCAAAACCTTTGAAGCCTACGATTTCGTATTACTACACATCGAAACACCCGACGATTGCAGCCATGCTATGGATCTGGACGGCAAAATCGCGGCCATCCAAGCCGTTGACAACCTCGCCAAAACCATACTCGACGGCATGAGCGACAGCCATCTCCGCATTTTGCTGTGCAGCGACCACTATACCTGCGTCACAAACGGGCAGCATGATAGTACCCCCACCCCCTACTGCGTTTGGGATTCGACCACTCCATCGTCTAACAGTGCCCACCCTCCACAGGAAGGCAATACCGGCTCATTCGATGAATTTCATGGCGAAATTGTCAGCGGCAATGTGCCGCTAGCAAAATTGTTAGAGGTCTAAAATTATGCCAAACACACTCACAAGAAATCAAAAACTCACTTACGCCCTGCTCGGCGCGGGCATTTTGGCGTTGCTGCTCACCATAACGCAGACATTCGCACTGACCTACCGTACACTTGATACGCCGGTTTGGACAGATATCAACACATGGTCATCCTACGGCCGCTGCATCGGTTTCGGCGAACAACTGGCGCTAATGTTTCTGTTTGTCGGCCTATACCTGGGTGGTGCGCTCTATTTGGCATTGCGCAAATCACTATTCGAAAGCCGCAATGTGTATGTCATTGCGCTGCTCGCCTTAATGGGTGCCGTTTTTTTGCGCGCATGGCTGCTCGACGGCCCGCAATCTACATGGAACGAGTGGACATTCCAGTTCACCGCCGACTACAACACTTTCCTGCGCGTATGGATTGACGCTTTCCGCGGTATGACAATACGGGATGCGTTGGTCACCCCCATCGGCGACTACAACATGCCCTATTTATATATCCTTATCGGCATATCGCGCGTACCCATCGCCGACGTTTATCTGATTAAGTGGGTGTCAAGCCTTTTCGATATCGGCCTGGCCATCGCCGTCATGGAGCTGGTGCGCTGCTATATCCGTAAAGATTCCGTAGGGCGTGGTAATCCCAATGCGCCGCACAAACGTCAACGATTTGCCATCATCTCTCTCTCACTCGCTCTCTTCTACCCCATCACATGGCTCAATAGTGCCTATTGGGCGCAATGTGACAGCATCTATACCTTTTTTATCGTGCTGGCACTGCTCTTTGCCGTCAAACAGCGTCCAATGCTGTCAGCATCCATGGCCGCGCTCGCATTATCGTTCAAACTACAAGCCATTTTCTTCCTGCCCATCTATCTGCTCATCGCTGTTGTCTTTTGCTACGAGGCCTTCAAGAAAAACGGCGTTGCCGATGCCATACGCCTTGCCGCAACAGCACTGCTGACATTTTTGGCAACATTCTTCGCGACGTTGATGCCCGCCTTGCTCGCCGGACGACCGTTGGCCGGCACATTGGAAATCTATGTCAACCAAACCGGCACAAACAGCAACTTTATGGTGCTCAACGCCTCGACATTCTTGGCGTTCTTCTTCCCCAACATCACCGATACCAGCCAATTTGACGCGCCAAGCATCATACGGCCGGCCATGATTATATTGGCGTTCGTTTTTGCATTGACAATATTGTCTATCGGCATTAGCCGCTGGCATAAAAACAAAGAGGACTTAGACGCCCGCAATCGTGATTTTCTGACTGTCAGCCTCCTCCTGTCACTTGGCATTGTCTGGCTTTTGCCGCAAATGCACGACCGCTATTACTACATTGCCGACATCCTGGCCGTCGCCTATGCCGTAGTGCACGGCAAGAAAATCGCGTGGCTCGTGCCTATCTTTGTTTTCATTGGCTCGTTCGCGGGCTACTCGCAATATTTGAGCTGGTGGTGGACTGGCAACTTCCGCGTACCCATACAACTCGGCGCACTGGCCATCTATACAGCTATTATGTTGGTCGCCGCGCTATGGTGGTTCGAATGGAACCAGCGCCGCGGGGCAAGGAGCTAACTTATGGCGCTCTTGGGTCTGTTTTATGCCTACGCATTGCACGCTCTCTTTTGGGGCATCGCTCTGCTGACCTTAATTCGCATTTATCGTGTTTCAAACAATAAACAAGCCACCGGGGACACATCTCCCGCAAAGGATATATCAGAGCTATGCACCCCCGTCGCGCAAGAAAAAACACCCTACGGCAAAATCCTCCTCTTCACCTTGGGCGTGCGCTTGCTCATTCCTGTCATCGGGTTTATCCTCGTGTCGTCAGAGGGCTATTCTATCACGATAGCTGAGCTTTTTAACTACTCATTCCGACGCGGCGACTCAAATCACTATCTGCATTTAGCCACCGTCGGCTATGGCTGGACAGAAAACGGCAACCACTTGCTCTTGGTCTTCTTCCCACTGTATGGCTGGCTTGTCGGGTTAATCAACCTTTTACTGGGACACTATCTCGTCTCAGCCTATATCGTATCATTCGTCAGCTTCGCCGCCGCGCTGTGCTACCTATACCGCTTGGTACGGCTCGAATTCAGTGCATCGGCCGCTTGGTGGACGCTGATTTTTATATCCATCGCCCCCCACTCTTTTTTCTTCGGCGTGCCTATGACCGAAAGCCTCTTCTTGCTCACAACAGTCATGACCCTATACTATATTCGCACGCACAAATGGCACCTCGCTGGCATTGCCGGCGCCTTTGCCATTATGACGCGCATGGCCGGCATTATCTTAATCGTCGCCGCCATCATTGAGCTAATTGCGCACGAAAAACTAGTCGCGCTCCTCCGCACCACCAAATGGAAAACTTTTTTTTGTATACTTGCCCGCAAAGGCGCATGGATTGCCGTCATGCTTGTTGGCGGCCTCGTCTATTTGGCCATCAACTGGTATATCTCTGGCGACCCGTTCCGCTTCATGTACTACCAACAAACCCACTGGCACAATGAGTTCGCTTACTTTGGCAGCGTTCTTTTCGCTCAATTTGAAAATATCGCGGCACAGCCGCACCTTGCCAATGCCATATTTATCCCCAACATTCTCGCCTTTACACTCGCCATTGCGGCACTCACATATGCCGCCATCAAGCGTTTGAGTTCGACATATATCGTCTATGTGCTGGGTTATATCTTTATGTCGTTCGCCGTATCATGGCTGCTCAGCGGCGGCCGCTACATCGTCGCTGCCGCACCGGTGTTTATTTTCCTGGGTCACTTTGCTGCTAAATGGCGCATTGCAGGCATCCTATTCGCTCTCGCCTTCTTCGCCGGACTGCTCTTCACTATGCGCGAATACTTACTGGGCGGCATGATTTTCTAACCCATTTCCTCGCGCAACAACGCCAAACTGCGCCGCTCGATACGGCTCACCTGCACCTGTGATACACCCATGATTTTGGCGACATTTTGCTGCGTCATGCCGCGAAAGTAGCGCAATTCAACAACCATGCGCTCGCGCTCTGGCAGAGTTTGCAACGCCTGCCGCAATGCCATGCGTTCAACCAAAGCATCTTCAATGCCATCGTTGCCCAGCGTCTGTTCCAAGGCAACACCCTCATCGGCGGCGCCCTGCAGCGATTGCATTGGTTCAGTCGCCAATTCCGCCGCCGCGATATCTTGCACAGTCAACCCGCACACCTCGGATAATTCCGACACAGTCGGCTCACGCCCATGCTTTGCCAAAAATGCCTCCCGTGCCCGCTTGATGGCATAGGCCTGTTCTTTCAGCCCACGGCTGACCTTGATTGCGCCGTCGTCGCGCAAAAAGCGCCGGATCTCTCCCGCAATCTTTGGCACCGCATAAGTAGAAAATTGCGTGCCATAGGCATCGTCAAAACCGTCAATGGCTTTAATAAAACCGATACACCCTAACTGATACAAATCTTCGACATCAACGCCGCGACCAAAATAGCGGCGAACGATGCTCCAAATAAGTCCGCCGTTTTGTTCGAGTACCTCAGCGCGTGCTTGGCTATCACCTTCACGCGCTTTTTTGAGCAATTCAGCCTGACTTGTCTGCCGCTCAGCTAAAGCGCTCATCGTCCTGACATACGCGGTACAATGCGGCGCGCCATCGTAACAGTCGTGCCCTTACCAACAATACTGCGCACGCGCAAGCTGTCCATAAAGCTCTCCATAATGGTAAAGCCCATGCCGCTGCGTTCGGCGCCGCCGGTAGTGAAAAGCGGTCGCCGCGCCTCTGGAATATCAGCAATGCCTACGCCCTTGTCACGCACGATAATTTCCATCAGCCCGTCGTCGTACAGTCGCACTTTGACCCAAACGCGCCCGATTTGATCTGGATAGCCGTGTACAATGCAGTTTGTCACCGCTTCACTGACCGAAGTCTTGATGTCGTTAATCTCTTCCAGCGTCGGGTCAAGCTGCGCCGTAAATGCTGACACCGCCGTCCGCGCAAACGATTCATTGATGGAACGACTGACAAAATCCATCGCCATTTGATTGATGATTGTTCTTTTTTTCATTAGTATGTAATCTCCTTTGTGATGTATGATTAGCGCACCATGCGTGGAACCACCCCGTCACCCTAGCTTAATCAATCTATCCACCCCCGCTGTCGCCAGTACGCGGCGCGCCTGATCACTGACACCGACAGCCTTAAATGTACCGCCGATTTCCATCATCCGCCGATACGACCCCAACAGTACAGCAATGCCAGAGCTGTCCATAAAACTCACGCCGCGCATATCAATGCACAATTCTGTCGGGCGCCGATTGTCGATTTGCTCACTGACCTGCCGCAAAGTCTGCATGGCGGCGTGGTGGTCCAACTCCCCTTTAAGCTTTAACGTCACGGTATCCTGGCTGCCCACACACTCAAAGAACATTTTATCACTCCTATGTATAAAAAAGTCATGGACAACTTGTCCATGACTTAGTATACCCATTATGACTGTCAATATGTGTTGGATTATGTAAACTGTGAAAATTATTTTACGGCAGGGGCAAAGCCCCTGCCCTACGTCAACTCTTTTGAATTAGCTTTCAGCCACTCAAAACACTTGACAAACCGCTCGTCATTCCGAATGATGTCAAACTGCGGCTTGGTAAGATGGTCTTGCCACAAAATCCACGGCAGATTGCGCCGTGTTGACCATGCCATATAGTTACCGCCGTCATCATCGTTGGTTTTGTCCATAACGTCAATGTGGTGCATGGCATCCTGCGTCCCTTTTTCTAAATGCGCCAAAGCGTTTTCAATATCTCCCGCTTCGCAGTATGATTGGGCAAAGTTGATATTTATAAATGCAAGTTCAATATGCTCTACCGAATGACCCACCATTTCGTCTATTAGACTTTCAATCTGCAACTTGGCTTTTCGGTGCTCAATTTTTTTCAAAGCGTCCAAATCAGCTTTATCTATATACACACCAATAAGCCACTCTAAGTAATATCTTGCTCTTAGGATACGCGACTTTTGATTTTTCAGCCATTCTTCGCCCTCTAACAATAGTCCTGCCCACGGCTCTTGCGAATCCCATATTTCAGCCGGCATGGTATCTAAGATTCTTTTCGCGTTATCTTTCATTCCCCATTCGGCATACCGTTCGACAAGCTGATATTTAATCCCCCAATTATTGGGGTTATTATTTATCAGCCTTTCGCCGACTATTATTATTTCATCTTTATGCTTTTCAGGCTCTTGGCATAATGCCTGTAAAAGATGATAATGCAATCCACTATGCAACGGGTATTGTGTTGTCGCCTTACGCGCTAATGCAATAGCCTCGTTAAGTCTGCCGGAATTTAGCAAATTCCGAATATCTTTTATATATTCTTTGATTTTTTCTTCACTGCGTATTGCTTCCGTACCCAACAGCTCATCAACCGTCACCTCGAAAAAACATGCGATGTGCGGCAACAGCGCAATATCGGGATAATTCACGCCCGTTTCCCAACGGCTGACCGACTGCGGCGATACATGAAAAATATCCGCCATTTGCTCTTGCGTTAAGTCACGCGCGCGGCGTAAGCGTTTCACTGTTTCGCTAAAATAATTTGACATTTTGGCCTCCCTTTCAATTGCAGCCGTCACGGTGGGGATCATACTTCTCACCGATGACGGTCATGGCAAGCATATGATGCTTTATTTTCGAAACGTTTCTGTTAACAGTATACGCCGCCTACAAACAAAAGTAAAGCACTCATTTCGAGAGGGTTTTGCACGCTTAGCGAGAATTTACAGCCGCCATTCAAACGTTTTATGTCTAATGCCGTTGAGCATTACCCAGCCCTCCCGCCGTTGCCCTTGCATTTCATATTCAACGAGATAAATATTGCCCAAAATTATCCTTGTGTCATCGCGAAATGGACTGTCAATCCTCCCATCGCGCCGAATGGCGACTACTTTTCCGCCGATTGATTCAACTTTAGAGTGTATTCCGCGGCTTATATGTAGCTTAGACCACAGAAACAAGCCTGCACAAAGAAGCAATGTCGCTACTAACATAATTTCTGCTATGTCTACATCGCCTCCCGCTCGGCCTGCGACATCCTTAAATAATTCGGCGTCAACGCGTGACACAACACCGTTTCGCCACGCTGAAAATACGGCCATGCCGCTTGACAAACAGCCTCTCCTTGTATGTACGGCATATCAACTGCACGGTGCGGCTTGTCATACGCCGCTGCGCACATTGTCGCCGCGTCACCGATGAACATGGGGTTGTCCAGCCCCTCGGCAAACAATTCCTCCATCGGCAAAGCACGATCATCGCAAAGCCGTATCAACACGCCGTTTTCAGCGCGGAATAACGCATTGTACACCTGCCCTCGCCGCGCGTCCATGCAAGCGCAAATTAGACCGTTGCTGGCAACAACACCCTGCGCCGCCGCATACAGCGACGACACGCCCACGCACGGCAAATCCGGCCAAGCCAACGCCTGTGCTGTCGCCAGGCCAATGCGCAAACCGGTAAACGAGCCGGGTCCAACCGTCACGGCAACACCTGTCAATGCCGTTGGCTTTACATTAACGCTATCAAGCATTTCAGCAATCATCGGCAAAAATGTCTGACTATGCGTCAATCCCTTGTCACAAAATGCTCGCGCAATCATTTCGCCGTCACACATAAGTGCCGCCGCACCCGTTTTCGATGAACTATCCAAACCTAATATCATAATGTATAATTCTCCTCGTGCCCTATGATTTCAATCTGCCGTTCTTCATCGCCGATTCTCATAATTTCCACACGCCAACAGTCGCTTGACAGCACATCCAACACCCGCTCGCTCCACTCAATCACAGTAATGCAATCGTCAATCCCATCCCAAAACCCCAACTCTTCCAAGTCCTCCGCGCCGTTGATGCGATATAAATCATAATGCCTTACACACACATCGCCGCAATACTCATGCAACAAATTAAACGTCGGACTGGTCACGCGTCCGCCATAGCCCAAACCAACACAAAGCCCGCGTGTAAACGCCGTTTTGCCCGCGCCGATGCCACCCAACAGTGCCACAATATCGCCGCATTTCAGGCGTTTGGCAAATTGTTGGGCAAAGACTTCGGTCTGGACTTCGCTGTGAGTCGTTGTTCGCATGATAGGTCTCCGTTTATGATATCTGCGCTAGGGGTGCAACTTCTGCTAATGCTTATATATGGCTTTATATTTTTTGCGTTAAATACAGCTCACAAGTATAGTGCCGCTTTATACCGTTATATTTATCAGATAATTTTAGCAATTCTTCGCAACACGCTTGTTTTACTTCATCAGGCTGTTTATCGAAAACGCCATGAGAGTCCAAATAATTAAAATAGTCATCTGCCATGTAATTTTTATCTAGGCACGAATGAATGATTTTAGGTTTTGAAAACAAGCCGCTCGAAACAATCTTTGAAGCAACAGCTTCCATTCGGTTAGCATAATCCGCTTCCCGCATACAGGACACATATGCGTTATATTTCTCTATAATAGCCCAAAGCTCTCTGTCTAAATCAGAATCGCCGAAAAGCTCTATATACCAAAATGGGGCTAGATATCCGCTTTTTTTTAGTGTTTTTGAGCATATTTCATAGCCAAGCGGCTGAGAAACCCAATGGAATGCCTGCGCTGAAATAACCGCGTCAAAATATTCTGACGGCGCAGCATAGTCCTCAAACCGCGAATGAATAAACTTTATATTTTTATCTTTTAATTTGGCTTTTGCTTTCTCAATCATGTCAATACCGGGTTCAATACATACTATCTCGAACCCAAAGTTCGCAAATTGTGCAGTGGCTCTACCGTTCCCCGAACCTATTTCAAGCAGTTTTGAACCGGAAGTTAAGTTGGCTTTATTTATAATTGTTTCGACTAGCGCCTCCGGGTAATTTGGTTCGTATTTATCGTAATTTTCCGCATTTTCATTAAACATTTGAAGTGCCCACTGCCGTTCACTTTCTGTTTTCATGTTCAAATCCATAATTTTTATCCCTTCGTAAAATATAAACTTTGATTGATATTGATAACCGCATTTTGGGCACGGGGTTATAATTATTTGCATCCCTGCTTTTGCGTAACAACCTCACCAACCACCGCGATATACTTCCGCACATCGTCAAACCGTTCCGGCAACATTTCAAGCTCAATTCTACCGGCGCAAACTTGTCTTGTCTGCCCATTGAAACTGACACTTGTCCTGCGTCCGCAGTCACGCGCATGAGGTGTACAAACTAATAATCGCGCAAACATTTCATTCGCCAAATCCGGTGATGTTTCGGCTAATTTATTCAACGCTTCGCTTGTAAAGTCCGGCTTGTTTGCACTCTTGACCCAATGCGTTTCATGGCAATTATGTACGCCGAACTCTCGAATGCGATAGTGAAATCCACATGGCGATTGATACAGTAAATGCCCGCCTTTGTCAATACTCCGCCGAAGTTTCAGGCTCTTTTTCATATCATTCAGTAAAAATTCGTCGGTCTTGCGTAATTCATCATGCACTTCGGGCGGCAAGCCGTTGATATACATTTCAAACGACGATATTTCGGGCAGATTGGCGAGTACGACAGGAATCTCCGGCTCGTCGTTTTCATATTCGGTAATTGTCAATGTACTGATTGTCAACATGGTATGTGTGCCGCCGCTGATGGCAATATCAACAGTTTGGTCGTCCAATAGTTCCATGTACGGCATTTTGTCCGAAGCAAAACAGATTTGTCCGTTGACAGTAGCCCACAACATTTTTCTACCGACGAAAACCGATATGTCTGCAAAATCTCTCAACGGCATGTCATTATAAGCCACGAAACTCGTCAACTTGGCATCACCGACAGATGAGCCTTTGGCTGGCACTAAGAAATCGGTTGCGCTTGTGTGACCGCCATTGAAATATACCATACCACAGCCAACTAATAGAGTCAACTGCGATACCATGTCAGTTAATTTTGCCGCCAAACTTTCGGTTTTGGCTGTCATGTCAATGCGGAACGGCAACTTATAATTGCCCGGCACATAGACATGATGTTTTGCTTTGCCGAGGATTGATTCATCGGCGGGGATATGCAATTCGCCGTTTTCAACTCGTATTTTTACGCCTTTCTTGGGCTTGCCAAACTTATTTATGCCGTCTGATGTAATTGCTTCAAGCGGTATTTTGTGTATTTTCATTTTACACGCCGTCCTTTAATTTTATCGGCACGAACCGATAGAGTTGGAAATAGCCGAGTCCGCGTTTTATTTCATCGTCCTCCGACTCGTTAAGGTACGGCATCGTACCCAACACACCTCGGCTATCATCATAAACGAAGTTTGTAGTATTGTTAAGTCGTTCGCAAATTTTGTCCTCAACTTTGCCTATGCTCTCGTGGTCTTCGTTAATGCTGACAGCAACGGCATATAGTCCACCTTCAAAATCGTGTATTTTATACGGTTCGACATCGGCATCGGTGATATTGTCCCTTACTGCCATCGTGTACTCAAACTTGTCACTGTACCTCACCATGAAATCCGCACAATCAAAAATAATATCCTTAAAAAGAGTATCAAGCCGCCCCTCACTCCAAGCCCAGCCCATGAGTTCGCCAATATCGCCGCTTATTGCCCTAAATTTCGGCACTCTAACAATCATAACATCGGGGATTTTCTTGTCGAGTTTATCCGTAATTTCCGCCAAGCGGCTCACCGTAGAATTAGACGGCTTGCCGATATAATCCACGCTGACTAACTGTGTTTCAATCTCTTTTGCCTTGTCGTAGAGCTGCTTTACATCGGAATTGTCGGTAAAATTTACTTGCTCAATTTCACGGATAAAGTCTAGCACAATGTCTTTCAGTTCATGCAACAACGCAACTTCATCGTCTATGTTTTGCACTTTCTTATCCAACACTTCCAGCACCGCGCCGGAGTCGGGAGCAGCGAAAATGCGTTGTATATCTTTGATGCTGATGTTAAGTTTGCGTAGGATAAGAATTTGTTCAATTCGCCGCACGGCATTGTCGTCATACAAGCGGTAGGCGTAATCGTCGGCTCGGTTGCTTTCGATTAGTCCCATGTCCTCGTAATACCGCAGAGTACGTGCAGTTATGTCGTACTTGTTAGACACGTCTTTGATTTTGATTAGGTTGCTCATTATGCTTGTCCTCGTTTCTATTATTTCGCGGAGATAAGCATATTATAAACTCTTCCCCAAAGGAAGAGTCAAGAGGTTTTTTGAAGATAACATAAACTTCCTGCATCGCACACCATTATGCCAACTAGCGTCTATCATATCATAAATTTGGCAAAAATAAAAGTATGAAAACTGTCCTCACAAACTTCTTTCGCCGTGCCGACATACTGCTGCTCGCACTCAGCCTCATCGCCGCGCTCTACGGCTTACTGCTCATCATATCGGCCGCACGCTCATTCGCCGCCGCACGCCAAATGATAACCATTCAAGCCACTGCCATCGCGCTGGGGCTGATCCTCTATATCGCCATCACCTGCATCAAACCCGCGACATACAGCAAACTCTGGTTCTTGCTGGCAATTTTCAATGTGCTGTTCATCGCGTTGCTCTTTATCTGGGGGCAAGACAACGGCAGCGGAAATCGAAACTGGCTGGTGTTTCCATTTTTGCCCTTTAACATCCAACCCGCCGAAGTTGTCAAAGTTACATTTATTTTACTGCTCGCCGCACATTTCACGGCGTTGGACAAGCGCCTCAACCACACGCTTAGCGTACTGTCACTGGGGCTGCATGTCGGCTTTATGTGCGGACTGATTTTGTTCGCATCAGATGACATGGGCATGGCGGTGGTGTATGTCTTTATCTTTCTCGTTATGGCGCTGTGTTCAGGTCTGCACTTGCTGTGGATACTCGGTGCCGCCGGTATAGGCGTTGCGGCATTGCCGGTGCTGTGGCATTTTGTCTTCCAATCCCACCAAAAGGAGCGCATTCTTCTCATTCTTGACCCCGAACGCGACCCGCTGGGCTTCGGCTGGCAAACCGCGCAATCGCAAATTGCGCTGCGCAACGGCGGCATAACAGGCATGGGACTCTTCAACGGCGCGCAAACGCAAAGCCAACGTCTGCCATTCGGACACACCGATTTTATTTTCAGCGTTGCTGGTGAGGAATTGGGCATCATCGGCACAGGTGTAATTCTCTTGCTGCTGCTGGCCATCACATGGCGATGCTTGTCTATGTCTCTCCGTGCGCACGACATGAACGAGCGGCTCATCTGCGCCGGCATCGGCGCCATGATAATGTTCCAGCTCTTTATCAATGTTGGTATGTGCCTTGGCATCGCACCGGTAATTGGCTTGACATTACCATTTTTCAGCTACGGCGGCAGCTCTGTTGTCACGATGTTTTTGGCAGTAGGGATTATTTCGGCAGTAAAGCGCAATGCATTTCAGCAACTATAATCCTGTTGTCCTCTAATGCCCGTGGAAATCCTTCATTTTGAAATAAATATCTTTATCCGTATAAAATAGTGGGTCGCCGCTTTCCTCATCATATTTATAAAGGACCATTTTGGCTCTCACTTGAACTCGATACGATGCAACGCCCACATGCGCGCAACTTCCTCAATGTCACGCATTTCAACCGTTCGCAACGCCAAATCTTTCGTAAATAGCTCCATTTTCACTACCCAATTATCCCTTTTATTTCGGCAACAATTTGTGCTGCCATTTTGCCATCAGTGTGGATGACATAATCATTCGGATACGGTGCTTCTCGCAGCCATCGAAAATCCACCTCGCCATCATCGCCACGATTCTTATGTCGCACTGTCAGCGTTTCTTCCGAGCAAGTCAGCGTAAAGCCAATGGTCATAAAATTCTTTGCTGTAATATCCCGCAATATCGGCTCGCGAATATGCTTATACATTGCCACCACCGAAGAAAAAATCACATACTCAAAATCCGAATTTAAGTACGTGGACAACACAAAGGACATATTTTTATCGCCGTTGCGCAGCCTTGGATCAGCGATTGAAAACGGATTGATGCGCCATACCCAGTCGCCATCCAGGTGGGCGCAATTTTCAAGTGATTCGAATAGCTGCTCCGCCACCGTGGTCTTGCCAACACAAGGCGAGCCACTGATTATAATTAGCTTTTGCTTAGGCATTTTGTCCTCTTATCCTTCCGCGATTAAGCAAACCGCCATCGCACTAATCCCCTCACTGCGCCCCGTATACCCCATGCTTTCTTCAGTCGTTGCTTTAACGCTGATGACATCGGGCGAAAGGCCTAGCACAGCAGCGATATTCACACGCATTGTTCCCATATACGGTGCCAACTTGGGCACTTGCGCAACAATGGTGCTGTCAACATTGGAGATTGCATACCCTTTTCCCGCCAGCAATTCACCCACGGCACGCAGCAATACCATACTGTCACAATCTTTATACTGCGGGTCAGTCGGTGGAAAGTGCTTGCCAATATCACCCAACGCTAATGCGCCGAGCAGCGCGTCGCAAATGGCGTGAACCAACACATCGGCATCGGAATGCCCCAACAACCCTTTGTCGTGCGGCACGGCCACCCCACCAAGGATAAGCTTATGTCCCTCGACAAGACGATGGGCGTCAAAGCCCTGTCCCACTCTAAACATTTATTTCCTCCCATAACGCCGCCGCAACAGCCAAATCCTCCGGCGTGGTGATTTTAATATTATCATAACTGCCCGACACAACATGCACAGGCACACCCAACCGCTCAACCGCCATGCTATCGTCTGTGATATCTTCGCCCAACCGCGCCGCCCGTGTCAGCGCCTCACGCAGCACAAGCAAATCAAACACCTGCGGCGTCTGCACAGCGTGATATTTAGCACGTTGAATGGTGTGCTTAACCAAGCCGCCCTGTACTTCTTTGACTGTATCTTTCAACGGCACAGCCAAAATAGCCGCACCATACGTCGCCGCTTGTGACACAACAGCGTCAATATCCGCCATCCGTACCAGCGGTCGCGCACCGTCATGCACGGCCACCAACTGTACATCATCGTCAATCTCCTGCAACGCCGCGCGCACCGACTGCAAACGGTTCTCACCGCCGCACACAATTTTCGTAACTTTTGTCAGCGCAAATTGCTTGCACAATTCATAAATAACCGGTATCATCTCGCGCTGTGCCGCGACAACAACATCATCGATCGCTTGACTGTCCTGCAAAGCTTGCAATGCATAGACAAGTACCGGTTTTCCGAAAAACTCGGCCATCAGCTTTGATGTCCCGGCAGCGGTCTCCCCAAACCGTGAAGACGCGCCGGCAGCCGGCACAACAGCAGTGCATTTAATGCGTTGAACGGCAGACTTTTTTTTTGCTTTACGTAACGGCATGAAAACCACCTCGGTAAAAATATACGCCTATTCTATCCGATAAATGCCTGCTTGTCCAGTCTTTACAGATAGTCGTTGACATTGGCCGACTGTTGTGGTACGCTTGTTTTGACGCTGTCCAATAGAGGGTACTAACTATGATTTCACAAAAAGACATACACACATTTGAAGAAAAGCATCGCATATTACTCCGAACAAATGAATTTATATGCCTGTTGCCTCATCCAAACGTAAGGGAATACATTTCAAATTATAACATTACTTTTCCTACAAGAGATATCATCCCTAACGGTTTTACTGCCATACCATCCGGATGTGCGACCATTTCCATTGAAAACAACAATCAAAATTTGTCCGTTCATTTGGACGGTCCCGGCACAAAACCATATACATACGGCAGTCAAGTCAACCAACTTAACATGATCGTCACCATAGAATTTAAGCCGGCCGGACTATACGCCCTTACAGGCATACCTCAAAGTCATTTAGCCGATCAATCACTTTCGTTTGAAGTCATTGATCTTGCATTAAGCAAGCTGCTCTCTGACGCAATCGAAAAGGCCGGCAATATTTACGAACTTATAAACAGCCTTGATACACTGTTGCTGGAAAACATGTATACAACACACTGCCAACAACTAATGCCGGCACTTCAAAACATCATCGCTTGTTCCGGCAATATCTCCATACAAGAAGTATCCGATAACATTCATTACAGCCAGCGTCAATTGAACCGAATTTTCAAACAGCATGTGGGCGTGAGCGCAAAATCGTTCTCAAGGCTGCTTCGGATCAACAAATCCTTTCGCCTGTTAAAAAAGGCCGATTACAGCATAATGTTTATTTCTGATGTTATGGCGTTTTACGACTTATCTCATTTCGCCCGCGATTTCAAGTCGGTATGCGGCGTTACGCCACAAGAATATCGCAATAATATGTCCGATTTTTACATCAATACGAGTAAGTTTTGAGGTATAATTACAGTGCTTATTCAAGCAGAAAGGTTGTGGAAATATGAAACAAAATGCGATCGCTAAAGCTGCCGAAGTCATTGTGGCAAACTCTGCGCGCGGCAAAACAGGCTTTGGGATATGCACTCTTTCGCTGATCGACGAAGAGGGCTTTCCCACTGCTTCAATCATGATGCCGTCAAGGTCAGAAGATATCAACTGGATTACATTCGGCACAATGCTCGACGAAAACAGAGCAAAAAGAGCTGCTAAATGCAATCGTGCCAGCGTCTGTTTCGGCACCGCCGAACACTGCATCAACCTGGTCGGCGAAATAGAGATCATCACCGCAGCTGACGTAAAGCGCGAAATGTGGTATGACGGTCTCTCACATCACTTCACAGGGTCGGACGACCCCAACTACTGCGTGTTAAAGTTCACGACTAAGCGCTACAAACTCTTCATAGACGGCGAGGACATAGCAGGCACGGTATAGGCCTACACACAAAAATCAGCCCCCGTAAGACAGTGCCTTCCCGGCGCTATCCTATGGGGGCTTTACTTCACAAAAAATACTTACTTATCAGCCGCCGCCTTAGCCCTAGATTTTGTCACTTTCTCCTGATTGGCGGCAAAAGCGCTCAAAAGCTGTGTGCGAATATCCTCCGCGCCCATTGCGTTGCTTGGCAGCAAAATCGTATGCGTTCCCTCACGGGCAAACGAACCCATCATATCAAGATACTGCTCGGTCAACAGAATGCTCATAACATCTTTTTCGCTCAGCCCCGTCGACTTCAACTCGCCGAACGAACTGTTCAACCCGTCAATGATGGCCTTGCGTTGATTGGCAATGCCCTCGCCGTGCAAACGGTTACGGTCAGCCTCAGCCTCAGCGGCAGTGACGACACGAATTTTATCGGCGTTTGCCAGCTCCTGCGCCGCCATTTTTTGGCGCTGTGCCGCATTAATGGCGTTCATAGCGTCTTTAACGCCGGCCGCCGGTTCAATCGCCGTAATCAATGTGCGGATAATGATGTAGCCAAACTTCGCCATCTCTTCACTGAGCTGTTTATGCACATCACCGGCAATATCATCCTCGCGCTCAAACGACTCATCGAGCGTATATTTCGGCAACGATGAGCGAATGGCATCCTCAACATAGGATGTCAACTGCCGCACCGGATCAACCAGCGAATAATATGCCTCTTTGACTTTCCCCGGGTCAACTTGATAATGCACGGCAACGTTCATATGCACAAACACATTGTCACGCGTTTTTGTTTCAATAATAATGTGGTTTTGCTGTACACGCAGTTGCACGCGATAGACCACGCGGTCAATGCCCAGCGGAAAACGCAAATGCAACCCCGCATTGACAGCCCGTTTAAATTTGCCAAACCGTTCAATGATGGCGACCGTTTGCTGCTGCACAGTAAACAGTCCCGTTAAGATAAGAATAAGCACCACTACGCCGATGCTCGCCAAAATAATTGTCGTTGCCATGATGGTTGCCTCCTGCTTTTGTATATAGAATGTATGCTATGTTAACATGTATTATACACGACAAACAAAGGCTTGTCCAGCATGATTTTTTATGATATACTATTTTAAGATTTCATAGCGGACACACCCCCGCGCATCTCGTTGAATATCTGCCCACTCACCATTTTACGGGACGCACAAGGGTGCCCTATAACATAGGAGGCTATCGTGAGCATATTATCCATCCAAAACTTAATCAAACGTTACGCCACAGCAGCCACAAATGCCGTCGACGGCATCAGTTTCAACGTCAATGCCGGCGAGCTGTTCTGCCTATTGGGCGTCAACGGCGCAGGCAAAAGCACCACCATCAATATCATTTGTACGCTGGTGCAAAAGACCTCCGGCAATGTCATGCTCGACGGCATAGCTCTCGGCCAAGACGATAATGCCATCCGACAAAAAATCGGCGTTGTCTTTCAAGGCAATGTGCTGGACAACGTGCTGACAGCTGAAGAAAACGTCATCAGCCGCGCCGCCTTGTACGGTCTCAGCGCATCAAATGCTAAGAAGCGTTTGACTGCGCTCGCCGAACGACTGTCTATGACAAGTTTCCTCAAGCAGCCATACGGCAAGCTATCCGGCGGCCAGCGACGCAAGTGCGATATCGCACGCGCTTTAATAGCCTCTCCCAGCATTTTGTTCCTTGATGAGCCGACCACCGGCCTTGACCCCCAAAGCCGCATTGAACTATGGGAGACCATCGAAGACATCCGCAAAGAATCGCGCATGACAGTGTTCCTTACCACCCACTACATGGAGGAAACCGAACACGCCGACCGCGTCGCCATTATGGACAACGGCAAAATTCTCTGCATCGACACACCGCAACGACTGAAAACGCAGTATTCAACAGATATTTTGCGCCTTGTCGTCAAAGGCGGCGCCAACGCCGCGTTGGAACAACATTTGCAGAATTACGATCTCATTGCCGACACTTACATCGTAAAACTGAAAAACGGCATAGAAGCCATCGACCTACTATCCAAAGTAAAGCCCTATCTGGACAGCTTTGAAATGGAAAAAGGCAGCATGGACAGCGTATTCTTAAACGTAGTGGGGAGGAAGGCAGAATGAACCATTTGAAAAGCCTCGTGATCCGCGACATAAAAATCTTCTACCGCACAAAAGGCAATATTTTCTTCTCACTGCTGGCTGTCATCATTTTGATTGCCTTACACTTCGCCATCTTCCGCAACGTCTATACCGACAACTGGACACACATCACCACCGAAGAGTTAGGCATGACCGTGCCGCGTGAAAACCTGCAATGGCTCGCCGACAGCCTGATGTTTGCCGCCATTATTCCCATCGGTGCCATTACACTATCCCTGTCAACACTGGCATTGATGGTATCCGACCGCGAAAAAAACGTACTGTCTGATTTCTTGGTGTCGCCCATGAAGCGCAACGGATTGCTCTCATCTTACTTGCTCTCCTCGTTTTTGCTCGGCTTCACGGCGCTGCTCGGTTTTGTCGCCTTTTTCCAAGTCTATTTCATGGCAATGTATGGCGTGAGCTTTACGCTGGCACAATTTGGGCTCATTTCCCTCGTCACAATCGGCTCTTTGATTTTCGGCAATGTCTTTATGCTATTAATCATCTCTTTTTTGAAATCGGAAACAACACTAAATGCAATCGGTACAATTGTCGGCACATTCAGCGGCTTTGTCAGCGGCGCGTATGTGCCGTTAGGGATGTTTGGTCAAGTCGTAGGCGACTTTTTCAGTGCAATGCCATTCGCACAGCTGACCGTCCTATCACGCCAAGCATTCCTGCACACCTTGTCGGACGTAACACCACTAACCCACCAAGACATCAGCGGCGAAGTGGCGCGCGGCTTTGGTATCGAACTTTGGTTGGGCGACAATCACATTCCGCTATGGGGTGTAGCGCTGATGGCAACCGGCTTTACTCTGTTGCTGTTGATATGCTTGATTGTGCGGTTTAGTCGGATGAAGAAAGCCGACTAAAACACGGCTTGACAACCGCCTCGCAACATGGTACAATCATTGTCGATGAATAAGAAATCATCGACGTGGAGAAGTACTCAAGAGGCCGAAGAGGCGCCCCTGCTAAGGGTGTAGGTCGTGAAAGCGGCGCGAGGGTTCAAATCCCTCCTTCTCCGCCACAGACAAAGCCTGTAACTGCAATGGTTACAGGCTTTGTTATTTGTCTAAAAATGGGGCTGTACCCTCTAATATACCCTTTACAGATTTTGAACGTTTTTGATATATGCGTCCATTCGAGCGGCACTCTCTTTCTTCATGCGCTCGGTAACATGACCGTATACGTCAAGGGTAAACGCCGCCACTGCGTAACTGTGGCGTAAATCGTGAAAACGTGCCGCAGGTGCGCCAATGCCGTCAACAATGCGTTTGAAGTTCTTATATACCGTACCGTGTACTAGATTGTCGCTCAACTCGTTTGTAAACACAAGATTGTCCTTGCTGTCCCATGCCTGCCCTGCCGTGCGTTTCATGGCAAGCTGTGCGCCCTTGTGTGCGAATAACAGGCGCATGACGTAATCGGCTGGCGCAATGCGCCGTACCTTATCATTTTTCAGCGTCGTGAAATAGAATTTGCCGCCTTTTTCCTTTTCTTTCTGCAACTGCTTATTGACTACAATAACGCCATTCTCAAAGTCGATACAGTCCCATGTCAAACCAAGCACTTCACCTTGTCGCAGCCCTGTAAAGAGCGTAACCGTATAAATCGCTTCAAACCTGTGACCTTGCACAGCTTTCATAAAAGCGTTAATTTGAGCGTCTTCCAAGGGCTGTATCTCTTTTTTCACAACGCGGGGTAAGGTGCAACCCTCCGACGGGTTGTATTTAATATACCCAAGCGCCCCGGCCAATATTTCGCGCTGCTGACCGACACGCTTTCCGTCGGCATCAAGGGCGGCAAGCGCACTTACAACTATGTCGTCGCCGTGCGTGCCGTAACGACCAACGATTTTATGACCT
>Ga0131853_10001358_pt1 | contig 43842 bp, 32 predicted proteins | sample TergutLab28metaG_FD_92764 | JGI IMG/M metagenome (GOLD analysis project Ga0131853, IMG submission 92764) | Labiotermes labralis P1 segment gut microbial communities from Petit-Saut dam, French Guiana - Lab288 P1 (version 2) (version 2) | ecosystem: Host-associated > Arthropoda: Insects >... | reverse complement strand
CCCCCCCCCCCCCAAATAATAAATAAGGTTAAATCTTTCATGTGGGAATTTTACTTTTTATTTGTGAATTAAATTATTTATTTTGAACTTGCTTACTACTCTCACAATGTAAGTACTACTACTACCACCACCACCACCACTTAGAAATCCTATCTTGGAATGTATAAGAAATGCAAAAAATGATAATATTTGTGGCAGAAATAGACATAGAATAACAATTAATGGCCCTTGTGTCTTATTTTATTTTCCTTTTCGTATTTTGCATGGGTATTGCATTGTATTGTGTAAGTAAAAGGGATATTCTGGTGTACCTACTAGATAACCTCTTTTACATTTCTGCATTTGGTATATGACAATCTTCTCATTATTATTATTATTATTGTTATTCCTTATCCACTTTATGCAGTGTATTGACAATTATACACCTGCAACAAACCATATTTCTAGGGTGTATGGTGTTGCAGCTAATTTGCAACTACAGTTCTTGGCACATGTCTCGCTATTTGCCATGTCAAAGTATTATTATTATTATTATTATGGGATATTTTGTTGTGTTTAAGTGATCTAACAGGGATATTCTGATGCATATAGTGGATGGGATCTTTTAATTTTTCAAAGTTGGTACAATCTGTGACAATTTAATTTAATTCTACCAAACAGAGCAACAGTCAAAATTTATTTTCAGGAACAGAAGGTAGGAAGGCTTTGGGTATGGCTTCAAGTTTAAGACATCATCTACAGAAAATAGCTAGTCCAAAAAATATATCACCAATCTGCATTTCAAGAAATGAAGCCAAATCAACCCTTTCTCAAAATATCCAAACTTCCCAGACATACTTTAGTGCTTCGCAGTTACCAGTAATAAGTAGGTTGAGGTAAGTAAATTTATTTAATAATTATGCTGAAACTATACTACAATGCTTGAATCATTGTTATACATGCACACCATTTTAGACTTTGGGTTATAATCAGGTACTAGGTATACTTACATTGAATATACAGCACAACCTTCAAATAGTGTAATCAGGGTTTTGTTTTTTTAACTCTATTATATTTGATTGGAAAACTGACTATACTGGAGCGCCAGTTAACACAAATGTTCTGTGAAATTTAGCTGAAGTGTACTGCTGTGACTTTTTATGGTCTTTTAAGTAAAAGTAAAATATTTTACATAATATGTGTTGATTGATACTTGAATGTCTGAGGCTGTTTCTTGGGTCACCTTGGTTTGTAACAACTTCTACTGTGCATGGAAGTTGTAATGATTCTTACTTTTTTTTTAATCTTCACTTAAGTTTAGTTTATGAGAGTGAAGAAGTTAAAATTGTGTCAGATTCTTGCAGCATTGCCAGTAATTAAACTCTTCTGGAATATTTTGCTATTTTGCCATGCCAACTGGCAAAATGTTACATTTCAGAGGAGCATAATGTGTTTTTCTTCAGGGTAAAACAGTCCAAGCAGAAAGATAAAAATCTTTTTGGATTGCTTGGCTCTGAAGTTGAAGGCACTGCAGTCCTTCAGTATGTCAGCAACTACATTCCAGTGGACAAGGCATAACATTCCAGAAGACCTGAATCTTCATGTTGCAATTATCTCCAAAAAAGTAAATTGTATTTTACTATTAACCACTAGGAAAATAATGATATTTATGAGAACAGTTTTTGACGTGATAGAAATATGTTAGTTTTTTAAAACTATGTTTTTTTTACATAAGGGAGAAGTGGCATATCTTTCTTTTGGACTTGTGTGTGGTTCACATTTTAAATTACATTTGTATTTATCAGAAGCACACAGACTTTATGACCTCCTTCATGGTCTATATTATGTATATTTGTAGAGATACTTTATAACTTTATTGTCTCTTATGCAGTGTCACAGAAACCTCTCATAATGCCACAAAGAGTCCAATCACAGGAATATGCTCATCACCATCAAGAATTTGTGCAGTGAGAAACCTGGAATTTTGTTCTGAATTTGGCCCATCACCAAGGAAGAATTCTAACAATTTTTCCTATGGAGTAAGTCAAGAAGCTGTTGATAAAGGAGAGAGAACAGTCTTACTTGACACACCAAAAATAATAGCTCTTTTATCTCAGGGACTGAATGCCAGAGAACACTGGATAAAATTGGGCACAGGCAGCTTTGGAACTGTTATTAAAGCAAAGCACAAAGGTTTGTTATGAAGTCATTTCAGGTTGAAGACCTGTTTTGCTGATTAGCCATCAGCAACTTAGAGTACAGTAAATAAACTGCTCATTTATTACATTAAGCAATGAACAGTACTACAGTGATGTCTATGAAGTTCATTGTTATAGAATTATGTACATCAAGGGATGATTTGGTGGTTTGAAGAGTATTTACTCCTAGAAGATCAATATAAACTCACCTAAGGGCAACTAATTTTGAGTACAACACAGTTCAGTAGTATATATTCAGTTTATGAAATATTTACATTTGCAAATGACAACATTTTTGCTGTTGAGATCATTAGTGGCTGCATAATACATTAGAATCAAGACCATGGATATATATGTCAATAATAATTTCAGCAACAAGATGAGGTCTGAACTCTTCTGGGACATTGCATCGTGTAAATGTGTGATTGCTGTTCAACTACCCAGACATGGAACATTGTCCTAGAAGAACTGACACCTCAATTGCACTGCTGTGAAAGGTTAAAAAAGTTACATATTTAAGCAAGAAGAAGACATGATGTCTGTTTTATGTCACTGTGTTTCTTTTGAAAGTCAACCCATCTTCATTCTTTGATGTATGAGATCTGCTTGTGTAGCTAATTTTATGAAGTATTGGAATTTGTAAGTGTTTATGTGTCATAGTGTAGACTCAGGCATAGGGTATGTAGTATATAAATCTATTTATTTATTGTTCCTTTTCAGGTGAAGATGTAGCTGTAAAAGTAATTCCAAAAAGCAGGTTTAGAAAGTCACTTGGATCACTGAGGAATGAATCCAATGCTTTAAAATTGTCCCACAAGAATGTGGTGAAGGTACTGCAAGTAACATGCACACAGGGAGAATATGGTCTTGTCTTCATGGAGCTCTGCAGTGGTTCCAACCTCCATTCTCTGATATCTGACCCAACATTTGTCATGAGTAGTATGCGCAGAACAAGGTGCAAACCACAAAAGCTTTCTTAGTGTGTAGCACATTATGTATTCAGAGTATACAAGTCAGTTGGTTTGATTTGACAATTATACATCCTGTATGAATTTTATATGGTACACCATTAAGGTAAATGGTATTTCTGCAATTTCCCTCAATCCCATTAAATGAAAGGATTACTACCTTAAAAACTGTTACCTCTCACATGTCTCCCACTTCATTTTCATCCTGAGCTTGACATGCTAATCAAAATGTTGCACTGCATGCTACAGTACACAGACTTTACTAAAGGGTTCTTTACTTTAAAAATGTCACAAAATTTCAATGTACATGTATAAATGTTACTTTATTTATGCCTGTTAGAAAAGTAAAGCTTTCCTTGTGCTCATTTTCACATCTCACAAATGCTTACAAAAACAGGTGCTGGTTTTTATACCAACTTTCACCCAAGCTGAAGATTAAATGTGGGAAGTAAAGATACAAATAGTCTCGAAGTGAAGCATAGATTTCGCTGCGCCATTTTTCACATAACACATAAATGTTCAACATAATTATATGGAGATTTCATACAAAGAATTTCATCCATATCAGTGAAGAAACATGGAATGTGTGAGTAGAAATTCATTTATGCCCTTGGGCATAGTGTGACTGTAACTGAGCTGCCTTCCACAGAACTTATACTTGTCTGACAATTTTTGTAAAGAGCGTCTATATCAAATCTCGTATGACAATATGACAGATGGTTCAGTCACTTATACTGGGTCAGACAGACAAACAGGGTCCCCACTCAAGGCATTCCCACCCCTCCCTTTTTTAAAGAAAAACCGGTAACCTAGATATTAGTGAATTAATCACGATGTACTGGAATGAGTCCTCTAATCAGTCTTATCCAGTTTACGTCTGGAGGTATGTGTGTGTGTGTGTGCATGCCTACGTACACACACAAGTACACAACCTTAAATCTTCATCCACCATAAACCTTAAGCTTTTCACTGTAAGTTTTCTATTTCCTCCTGTAGTAGTTCATACATAAGTTAAAACAAAGTGTAACATGATTATGTACAATAGTTTCAAAAATTTGAAACTGTAAACAAATAATGGTTCATAATTGAATAACTGAGGGCCATCAAAGTTCACTACAAATTAATCCCAGACACTAGAATACCTCTGTTAAGAACAATGGGCATTCTAATTTGTTTTGCAGGTATGCTCTTGATATTGCATTTGCTCTCGGTCATTGCCACAGCAAAAAGATATTACATCTGGATGTGAAACCTAGTAACATCATGGTTTGCCCACAAGATTATTGCAAACTGTGTGACTTTGGAAGCTCTCATGTCCTGGGGGATGAAGTGTACTGTACTGTACCAGATAACACGGTAAATTTCTGTTGCTTTACCTTTTTGTCAAAATCTTATATGCTTCTTAACAAAGTATTTAATATAAAGATATAACATATGGGATTCAAATATGACTTTAGTAATGGAACAAATGAAAATATAAATTGTCAAACATAAAGTTTAGTTATGTTTTAAATTCTTTTAATTTTCTTTCAGAACACTGTGATGTATACAGATCCACAAATTCTCCAAGGTAAACTGCCCTCTGAAAAGTCTGATATTTACTCCCTTGGAATCACATGTTGGCAACTACTGTCTCGTGAAGTTCCCTATGAAGGTTACACTTTACATACAATAATATATAAGGTAAGTGTTTCATTTCAGCATGTCTCAATATCTAATTAAACACTTTACACCAAATCTATGAGCCACTGTCAGTATGTTTCATGGGTGTGCTTTCTGCACATTAGCACATATTGCTTTCAGTCAGTCTTTTATGCACACAGAAGTTGTCATTCTCAATGTGATTATGTTTTAGGCATGTGTTATGATTATGACAATTAAAATGCCATAAAATGAATATTGTTTGAGTTCTACATGTGAGTTTTGTGCATGTACTGTCACAGAAATTTGCAGTCAAGTGGAAAGAACTTCTGTTGTGTATTTTTTTAAGTCATCAGTTATAGCATGCAATGAAACAGTTGGGAAATGATTTTTTGTACAGGTAGGCTCTGGTAAGCTGCGACCAAAGCGTATACAAGATATTAAAATTGAGGATCAAGCATTTATCAAACTGTACAGCCTTTGCTGGCATCAGGAGCCTACTAGCAGACCACCTATCTGCAGTGTCATCTATGAGCTCCAGAATATTGCTGCTTCTTTTAACACACCTAGTAATAAAACAAGTGTTTCAGAAAATATCTGAATTTATATCTGTGATGTTATCTGTAGCCACTTTTTTTTTTAACAAGGATGATTCTTAACATTATAAGTAGTAATACAATAAGCAAACAGTTCTTTTCAAATAAGATTTTATTACAAAAAGTAGTAATAAATTTTATGTATTACTCATATTTGTACATAAGTGAACAGGAAAAATTCTTCATGCATCGGGCATATCTCCTCCAGGTACAAGCTGTAAAGAAACAAGAAGATTATTAGTAGCAGTATTAATATTTGTTAAATAATACGTTGAGACAGCTGCAAAGATAAAGTGCAACATCTTATATGAAGGATATGTATGTCCATCTTTACCTATATCAACAACACTCTTGTAGCACGGATTTCAATTAAAGTTTATGCTGAGATGTCTTATATAAATATACACCTAAAATGGTTCTTAGAAGCCACATCAGATAGCACAGTTGTCACTTTATCCAGATGCTTAAACTTAGAAACTGCAAATAAAAAACATGGAATTTGGGAAGATACAATGTGTTTTGCATCACACACATACATACACAAACACAGAGTACATACATACACTGGACAATGTTGTCAATATAGTGAATGTTTTATGAAAAATGTTATGACCTATGTAGGACAAAGTCATTTTGCAGCATTGCAATGTTTTTATTATTGTTAGGGTGTCCAAGTCTTCTCAGTAGGACTTTACATCTGCCACAAAAAAAAGTTACATAAAGAAACAAGAAAATCAATTTAAATGTGGGGCATTTTGTCTTGATTCATGTATACAATCGAATGGTTATGGAAGATCAAAGCAGAACTATTTACTGACAGTCCTTACCAGCTGATTGTAAAAAATCTTTACTTAGCCACCGACATGTATTGTAATACATCAGTAGCATGCAGTTGGTTATTTAGGGTCACTATTTTATCCTATGACTAATAGTTGCCACTTCCTGTTGGCTGGTTGTATTAACACAGCCCACTCGGCTAACTGCCCACAGGCATGGCACACTAGCAGCAGGAACGGACAAGTGATAGTTCTCAGACAAAATAAGGGTCCTGTGCGCACATGCATACATGTGTGCATGAATGTGTGTGTGTCTACAAGACTGGAAGGCTGCAGAACTAGTACCATGTACTTGTCCTACATATGTTTTGCTAAATGTAGATTTTGTTTGCAATCACTTCTCTGTAGAATTCATACAATGGTGGTCTATCACATTTGGAATCATTCACTCCTTCCACTTTGTCCACTGTCCTGTGTTTAAAATTAAAATTAAAACACTATGTTCTGGGAAGCGGATCAGTCCCTGTCCTCACGCAACAGGAAGTGAAATACATAGTGAGGCGTGAGAGGGCCACGGGACTCAGAACAGCTTTTCATATTGGGTCCAATCATGCAGCTGTCTCCCTTACTCTTCTACCTGAGGACAGGGATTGCTTGTGTCCTGGTAGAAGTGTGGTTTAATTTTTATTTCACATATGGGACTATAGACAAAGTTCAAAAGTGATTCCAAATGTGATGCACTGTAGTCAGAACATTACTTAAAAATGCCAGTATGAATAAGCAATTTGTTAAGGCCACCAACCATCAACAGATGGATAGGAGAGTGCTGGTCTGAAGAATAACACTTGAAAAATTAAAAACATTTCATTATAGAAGCTGTTATCAACTGGTTTACTTTTGAAGTACTAAAAGAAAACACAAAAAACAACAATTTGGCCTGCTGTTTTGTTTACATCTGAAACAGTTATTTACTTTGAACATAGATTACAGTGCCTATATGACAATAAACTGCATGGGAAAATATCTGGCCTAATGAGACGAAAGTAAGTATTCAATTTAGGTTGACATAACAAAGTACTGTGGCACACATATTACCTACTAGTGCTAAAAGAGTAGGCTAGGAAGGGTTAGGCATGTAACTATGATGGTGCAATCAAGGCATGCATACAGGATTTTGGTGTTAAAACATATTACAAAATGGTCATGATGAGTGCTAGAGATAGCAGAATAACTTTTTACATGGATCTTTGGGAGGAAGACAGAAGTGGGTATGGTTTCCATCAAATGGCAGAGTGCAGTTCACATGATCTGCCAGACAGTTTGAAAAAATAAAATTACAAAGGTTAGTGTGTTAAATGCTATATTATTTATGAAGTAAAGTGATAGAACCAAATAGTTTAATGCAGCACATTGTTTTGTTGGTACATACCATTGTAATGTTATTTCCATTGAGCAGAATCTGATCAAGCTTAGTAATTCTTCTACCTTCTGGGGTTGACTCATACTCTGTGACATCTTCCAGCAGCATATTCACAAAATCATCAAAACCCAACAGAGTTCCAACAATTTCTTTATCATTTTTCATAATGATGTGGATTCGTGAACCAATACATTTGTCCACAAGTTCTGTAAAATATATAAATGAAATTAAGAGGGCTTTTGGTTAGGTTGGGCACTTTATAGCTTAAAGTGCAATTATATATCGTGGAGAGATAGATTTTAGTTCCCAGTTTGGCAACATAATGCAGTTCACCCATGCGAGGCTAAGGATCACAATGCTGAATGCTGTGCTGAGAGTGGAAAGAATGAAAAGAAGCAGTTTGCCAGAACGGTGACTGAAAAACTGCATGGCAATTCTATATATGACCCACAATTTAACACCATTTGTATAAACCAAGCCCCTCCACACTTGCACTTCTGTAGCATAAACTGTCTCTGCCGCAAGAGTAAAGGGAGGATCATGTAATTTATAGTTTGTGATCTGGTGGGCCAGTCTCGAAAGGGTTTGCATTGATTGGTTTAATTTGCTGTAGCACCAGTATCCATTTTGAGGAGGACAGCAAGAGTTCCCGTTGCACGTTACGGGACGTTGCGATACATGCAACAGATGTTACTGAATCTTGCACTAGCAACACCAAGTAATATGTAATGTAGGTGAAACCACGTGCCTGTATGCTTTTCGAAAATACGTTTAGGTTGGCTGAATGATACTGCAAAATACCAACCAGTTTCTTCAGAAAATTACAATAACTAATTACCTGCCTTATTATATAACTTGTTTATACAACTTGGATACGCAGAATTAATTTAAAAATAAAGAAAAGATTATGTTTTACCTAAGGGAAGCAACGTAGATGGATTAGACGTTACAGACGTAGCCATGCTTACACAAATTCACATGCGGGATTTTCTGACCAATAGTAGGCCAGTACTGTGTTTGGAGATATATCCAATAGCATCACCAGTTGTATGTAGCATAGTTCAGCTAACATGGCGGTGGTGTGCAAGGTAGTTGTGTAGTGCAAGTGCAGTAATGTTTTTGTTAAAAACGCTGGATTCTGAAATAACTAACACTCGCTTTACGGAGAAATCCGATGGATAAACGTCAAGAAAGCCAGGCATAACGGTAGCGCAGCAATCGAGTGAGTACCGAATACTATAACTGCAGTTACTTTTCGTAAATTTGACAGGCACGCTACAGTCAGTATTACAGCTTTGACTGGAGTCACAGTATTGAAGGTGCGAAATAAATAGTACGCTAACGCCAAAGAATGGTTATTACTTCGAAACAGTGTGGCACATTTTATATTAATTTCGTTGCAGTCCTTGGAAATAGGTACGACGAATTATGCGGCTCACAGGGGACATTCAAATTAATAAACTGTCAATTGTACTATAGATTTCTGTTACTAGAATAGATCACGAAATATGTGGAAGTGGATTGTGTTGGATAAAATAATTTCGTTTTATGGTGCGTGATGAGCATCGTGTGCTCAAAGCGTGGTGCTGGTACTTGTTAGGCGACGTAACAGAAAATATTTTATTCAACAATATTTGTTTTTATATTGTCTTGATATGTTTTGAGAAAAAGGGCGATATGATTCTGGTAGCTCAGTGTGTGTAATGTTTAGAACATTATTAGGAGTGTGTTAATTCCATGCTTTTACCTGTGCTGTTTATCGACCAATATTAAGAGCGTACGACGAACATAAGAGCGGAATGTCCATAATTGTGTAACTACGGATATGAGGATGTTATGTGTGTGAACAGCACGGTATATAGCCGAGGAGTTCATTATTTCGCTGTGTTAGAATCAGTTATGGTGTTTTGGGGTTTGAAATTCGAGAATTTCAGCAAGCCCTCTTTCCAGTATAACATTTCTTAACATGCTAATGTTTTAGGTTGACGGACTGTCAGACCCCATCCAAACCTCCAGCTGGAGGACCACTTCTTTTCGGATGTCCATGGTTACTTATCCATTGTATTCCCAGCCACTCTGCATAACCTGAGGCTTTCTCTTCCATCGACAACCAGAGGGCACTGAAATTAAATTTGAAACATTGTTTTCGTGTTTTTATATCAAGAGTGGGATTAACTTTTTCAAGAAGGGGGCTACGCAGCGTAGATTGTTAGTTCGTACCTTGTACCAATCTGCGTTGCGTAAAATGTTAGATTTAATTTACGTTGCGTTGGAAGCCTGGAATCGCGCGTATGCACTGCTCTTTCGTAAGGCAGCAGTTAACAAACTGAGACTGCAAAACTTCGAGGTTATATCAGAAAAACTCAACGTAGATAGCATTTGTATCGAGGTAATAAGTTCTTAAGATCTATGTAGTCGGACTCGAAAAGCCGCCGCTGCTGCTGATGGTGGTGGTAGTAGTAGTACGGGTAGTATTGTTAATAATGGCGTTAGTATTGTAGCATATATAGTGGTAAATTACAGTGGGTGGTATTTTTTTAAGTTTCGGTACTTTTTTTTCGCACGCATATTCTGAAAAGTATGATTTCGCCTCCTTGTTAGCCCAGTTGTATCATAGAGCAAACAAATATATTTTTAATGAATTAGCGTTTCCCTTAAATATAAAGTGGTACCGCCCTGCACAACGTCCACTCAGCGTATAAGTGATTTTACTGCAGTGGCCGACCACCCTGGCATATTGCGTCCGGTGATACCGCCGCATTGTCCTACAGTGCTAGCGGTATCATACTTTCAGCAGACAGTATAATGGGGGCATGGAATGTTACAATGGTTACTTAATTTTGAGGGGGAGTATAAAGGCGCAGGTTGGACTAATTATCCAGCTGGAGGGTCGCACCGATGTATGCAATTTGCCGAACAGAATTAGCTTAGCCCTCGTCGTGGCAGAGACTTAATTTTACATAATTGTTCAAACTACATTATCACCTTCGTCCAGAGCACGACAAATTTCCGACGCTTCAGTATTAAAAAAAATAATACATGACGTACGGTATGGCGTTAAGTCTCCAGCTATTCCCGCAAAAATATTGCTATGGTAACAAGTATATCGTAATACACGAATGACCGCCCGATAAATTAAACCGTATTTGTTACCCTGGAGTATACTTTACATCTTGTATGCGCTATTATTTTTATGTTGGGTTAATCGAAATAATATATTGGATTAGGATCGTGTTCTACATTTATGAAATTGGCCATTAACGGCTGTACGATAAGCTAGCATTACCCTGTTGAGTCGAGGCCAGCCGCTCTACAATCTCCAGCCACGTATGAGATCGCCGTCCTCAACCAATAAAGGCTTCAACAACAGATGCAGATATGGTAGGAGCCCTGATAACTTAGTGGTCGTTACGGATTGGAAGACCTAGGTACTGTTTTCAAAAGGGAATGGGATTTTTCTCTTCGCAGCTAACCCCAAATGGCCCTGGGATCAATCTAGCGTCTTGTCTAGTGGGTACGGGACGTAAACCGAGCGGGGAGTGAAACTTGATCGTTCAGCTCCATCAATTGCGGAGGTTGAGGATGTGTGGAATTCGTCCTCTGCATCTGGATTGTAGGTGAAAGAAACTTTATCTTGGACTATGGATCGTATTCCTTTCTATGGAACCAGATATATTGGTAGGGGTTAAGTTGCTGCATACCATAATCGTCTGTGGAGACGGCGGTTTGTCGAGTGGGGCCGCGACTTCAAACATACTTCGAATGGATTAACCTCTTACACCTTCATATGTTTGGAGTGTGACGCGCATTCGTAGGTTTCAGTATTGATATGATTATGTTAAGTGTCACGTCATTGTTGCTGCATGTCGTGTTAGCCTAGTGCTTATGCAGGATGTGAAACTGCAGTAGGAACTGCAGCTGCAGTACGTCAGAACGATAGAGCAGTGCTCAGTCCCGCGAAGGTACGTTACAATTTTATGGGCTTGTGTACAGTCTACATTCCGTAAATGTGGAGTATTTTTTTTAATGCGGCTGCATTTTGGATGTGTAGTGGTGTGATCATGGTTCATATGGGGAGAAGGGGTTTAGTGAATAGCCGTAGTAAATACTATTACAAAATATATATCCAAACTGTCGCCGTGTCGTAAATACACATTTCTCACGTATGTCAGTTCAGACACTTCGGCTCGAGAATAGTTTCACCTCTCTATAATCCACCTACTTACTTAATCCATGGAGCAGAGTACCACTTGTGAAGCTAACCGGTTGTCAGCTAGTCAAGAAATTCCCCGTATTGTATGGATCATGAAGGCTCATTACCGCGTTTACAAGTGCCCGCCACCTGTCTGTATCCTGAGCCAGATCAATCCGGTCCATGCCCCCCACCACACTTCCTGAAGATCCGTCTGATTATTATCCTCACATCTACGCGTGGGTCTTCCAAGTGGCCTCTTTCCCCTAGGTTTCCCACCAAAACCCTGTATGCACATGTCCTCTCCACCATACGTGTTACATGCACCGCCCATCTCATTCTTATGGGTTTGATCAACCAAATAATTTGTGGCGAGTACAGATCGTTAAGCTCCTAATTATGTTGTTTTGCCCACTCCCATGTTATCTCGTCCCGTGTAGGCCCATATACTAGGGGATGCTGATAAGTCCTTAGCACGACTAGGAAGGAAACAAGCTACAGCGACCAAACTCGGGATTTATTCAACATACTCCCCACGAAGCTCAATACACTACTTAGCCTGTTTGTGTAACTTTTGTAAGACACTAAAAAAATTCAGAAGGTTGTCCGACCAACCAGGTCTCCGCGGCAGCAATGACCTCCGCGTCGGACGAAAAATGGTGACCTTTCAATTGTTCTTTCAGTCCAGGGAACAGGTGGTAGTCCGACTAGGCCAGATCGGAGAATAGAGTGGGTGATCAAGACACTGGAAGCCCAGATAGGCCAGTTTCTTCTGGGTTGTAAGTGCCCGGTGAGCCGGGGCACTGTCGTGCAAGAACAAGACCCGCTTGGTGACCTTCCCGCGGCGTTTTTTTTCTTCAAAATGTCCTTCATTTGTACCAGCAGAGATGAGAAATACTCCGCGTTGATAGTTTGGCCCTTTGGAAGATAATCGATGAGGAGGATGTCGTTTTGATCTGAAAAAATCGAGGCGAGAACTTTTCCAGGGGGTTTTTGCACTCGGAATTTTTTGGGGCGGGGTGAGCCGCTATGCCGCCACTCCATTGATTGTTGCGTTGTCTCCGGTTCATAGTGATATAACCAGGTTTCATCCATGGTCACCAATCGCGACAGGAAATCATTTGGGTAGCGCCGAAAAAATTCCAAAAGTTGCTCAGACGACTGGCACCGTCGACGTTTTTGATTCGCGTTCAGGCATTTCGGGACCCACTTCGCGGAGAGCTTTCGCATGTCCAAATTGTAATGAATGATGGACCCAACCCGCTCACGTGAGATGCCCAGTTGCTCAGTTATTGATTTAGCCGAAATCCGGCGGTCTTCCAAAATTTGCTCGTGAATTTGATCAATAATCTCCGGGGTCGTCAATGTTTGGGTCGTCCAGGACGAGACTCATCATAGGTGGAAAAATCACCATGTTTAAACTGGGCCACCCAGTTTTTGACGGTGGCATACGATGGTGCATGTCCTCCTAATATTTCTTTCAGAATGGCTTGAATTTCCTTCGGCGCTTTGCCTTGCAGGAAAGAAAAGTGACAGCTCGCGTCTCCATGTTGTTGAAATCGTGCGCGTCGCCTGACATGCTTCCCTTCAGCCTCTGTAACAAGAAAAGACTTGCAATTCGGACATGAACAGACCCCTCTTTCCAACGGCACTATCGATTCCGTCCCACGACATCGGGAAGTAGGTCGGGCTTAGGACTTATCAACACCACCTCGTATTGTCAACACCCTGTTCTCAAACGCCCTCAGCCTACGTTCCTCCCTCAGTGTGAGCGACCATGTTTTACACATATACACAAAACAATAGGCAACATTATAGTTCTGCATATCTTAATCTTTGTATTTTTGGAGAGCAAATTGGAAGACAAGAGATTCTACACCAAATGATAGCAACCATTTCCTGACTTAAAACTGTTCTTAATTTCGTCCTGAATAGAATTGTTATTAGTTAGGTTTGCTCCCAAATATTTTAACTCTTCCACCCTTTCAAAGGAACTATTAGCCTATATCCTGATCTCGAGACGTAACCATATACTTGGTCTTATCAGCATTTACTTCTAGTCCAGTCTCCTTACTAGCAACAACTAAAGCTTCTAATACATACGTACGCTTTCTCCCAATATATTAACATCATCAGCATAAACCAGAAGCTTTATGTGTGCCATTTAATTTCAAGCCATCCTGGTTTACCTAATCCCTCCTAATGGCATACTGTAGAGCGACGATGAAAAGCAATGGTGATAAAGCGTCTTGCTTTCCAACCATTCGTAAAAGGAAACAAGTCAGATCAATGTTTACCTACCTGGATCTACTACTCATTTCATTCAAACACATTTTTATTAGCTTTACCAGTTTGCAAAGAGCTGAGCACCTGCTTCGTTGTATTCCCATTTTTTCTCAAATATTTGACGAATGCAGAATATTTGATCAGTTTCTTTACCTGTTGCATCTAAATCCACACTGATGACCCCAAATAATTTCCTCTGCATATGGAGTTAACCTTGACAACAGGACGTTGGATAAAAGTTTGTACGTACTTGACAAAAGTGGCATGTCTCTATAATTTCTACAGTCTGTTTCATCGCCCTTCTTTTAAGTAGGTGCAATGATCGACTCCTTCCACTCCTCAGCCAATTCCTCCTCATTCCAAATGGAATGAACAAGTTTGTGAATCTCAGAGGGAGTTGTTCTACTCCCTGCTTTAATCAGTTCTTCTGAGATTTTATCATTACCTGGCGTTTTTTTGTCTTTTTGGCTTTTCAACAGCCATCTCAACCTCAAAGGCACTCGACTCAGCCACTAGTAGCTCTGCTGTATGTATTTTTGTCTGTCTGTGATCGTTAACTCCATGCACATTCAATAGTTGAGAGAAATGGCTCCTGCACCTAGTCAAAATACTGTGGAAGTTTGTTGCCAAATCACCTTTCTCATCCTTTACTATACTAGTTCTTGGCTGGTAACCCCTGTTAAAGTCATTGATGCCCTTATACAAGTATTTGATATTGTTGATCTTACTGCTAGTTTCAAGTTCATCAATTTTAGCTTCAGATATTCCTTCTTGTTCTTGAGATTTCACATCTTACATTGTTTAGATTATCTACATTCCTGTGGTCCGGATCCTGTAACCACTGTATTTTAGCCTGCTTCCTTTGATCTAATATTCGTAAACATTCTTCGTCAAACCATGGTGTTTGCTGTTTCATCATACAGACCTAGACTCACCTTAGCTGAGGTTTTGATATTCTCTTTAATGTTTTCCCAATCCCCATTTATGTCCTCGCTATCATTTAAGTTCTCCTAAGCTGCAGACTTTTTTGAGATCTTATTCTGATTCTTTTTCCTCCAGATAGTGATCAGTATCACAGTCAGCTTCCCCGAAAGATCGTACATCGAATATACTCGAATGCCATCTCCAATCTATCAATATGTGATGAATCTGGTTGAGAGTCTTCCCATCAGGAGAGGTCCAGGTGTATTTATGAATGTTTCGGTCCGGGAGCATCGCGCCTTTAACAACTAGATTTTGTGACGTGGCTAAGTTTACTATTCCAACACGATTATCATTACTATCATGATGTAGACTCTCATACCCAATTGTCGGTTTGAAAATATTCTCTCTTCCCGAATTTGCATTAAAGTCTGCTAACAGAATTTTCGTACGATCGAAAACCCGAACTAATTCCTCATAAAAATTGTCTTTTGAATCATCACTTGGTGCATGCGCATTCAAAACAGTGATATGACACCAGCGACCTCTCAGAGCTGTATATAACATCGTATCACTAATAAACTCTACTCTCATAACTGCTGATAGTATTCTGTGGTGTACAAAAAAACCCGTTCCAAATTGATTATTTTCGTTTCCTTTTCCATAGAAAAAAATATAATCTCCTCCTCTTACCGTGCTCCCTTTGTCCCACCTAACTTCCCGTATACTTATTAAATCTAGTTTATACCATGCGATTTCCCTGGCTACTGTTTTAAGTGAACTGACCTATACAGGCTCTTTACATGTGATGCAACAAATCTCATGTCCCTTTGCCATTGCTTAGGTCGTAACAAAGGATCAGTCCAGGCCCGAGGCACATGTATGCCTTTCGTAACAAGGCCAGTTTTTACGTTGAGGAGTTGTTGGCACCTCTCACAACCCTCAAGCCGGAGAACCACCCCTCATCGGCTGTCCGCTACTGCTTATTCAATATATTCGCAGCTACCCTCCATATTGGAGGCTATTACTCCATCCGCAACCTGAAGGCGCGCCATGTTTTGGTGACGGACCCATTTATCATGGATAATCCTCCCACATTCTATAATAAATTCATGATAACTGAGAGTTCGAAAGAATTGAAGAGTTAGAGTGCGTCGCACCGACCTGTGCGTGGTAACGAGATAATCTCGATGAGTACAATTGTTGTGTATCTCATATCCTGTAAGTGAGATACTCGTACGTCGGTGTATTTTTACTGGACATAAAATTACGGCCACGAGCAACTGTCTTGCGGTGTCGCAAAACAGCTGTGTGTTGTTGCAACTGCGAAATGTTTGGCGTCTGCAACGTCACGTATAGGATGTTGTTTGGAGACCAAACACGGTGCTGACCTTTCATCTCATATTGAAGGGACATGAAACTACGCTGGCCTTATGTCATTCGTCATCCGTAAACACGTTGATATTTTGTGCAGCCTAAGAGTGAAAGATACTTGGTTGATGTACGTATTTGTGTATTGTGGGAGAGGCATCACACAGAAGTACTGAAAGTCCCAGGCTTCTCTGTATTTCTGGCCAGTCATCTTAATTTCGCTGTGCAGAGGGTTCGGACGTACGTCCCATGAGTTGACCACTACCACATCTCGCTGGAGCTCTTACGCCTTTATGGGAATTCCGTTCACACGAATATTGATACTGACAGGCATCTTGCGGTAGTGACATGATTTGAGGCCAGATAGATATTCGCCATTATGAGCTAGACAACACTAGCAGGAAGGGAGAAGACGTGAGCGCCGTCATCCCTAATATCCGTGGGACTTTTTTTCGTGGCTTCAGTGTAACAACGAGCGTTTAGGGCTTGTTATATACCGGAGGGACGTTGCGACAATATAACAGTAGGTAGAAAGGGCCAAGTGTGTACTGGTATATCATCTTCTTATTCATCGGCCTTCTTGTTGCAGTATATGGTTCTACTATACCAATCTCTGTAGTGGAACCTTTCTTTCTCCACTCCTACCGAGTGTCTTGCAGGATATGTGCATTGCTTTTGTGAGGCTAGGTCAGGACTTCATCTTTGTCAGCAAGTTGGTCACCCTGTACATGCAGCTTGGCCGACTGGTAGGCCTTCAATCCTTCCTGGAGCAGGAAGAAGAATGCTGTCACGAAAGGCAAACACGTAATCTGAGATCTAGCAGCTGTTTTTTGTGATGCGCGATGGGAAACTAAATCTGCTTCTTCGTACTTTTAACGGGAGCCATTGACGTAAGACGTGACATTGTGTAGTTGTATTGCAGTCTGAAGAACTTCGAGGATGGGCGAATAAATTGTTAACGCTAAGATTTGTAGAATTGGTGCTTCTACAGGGTGTTCTTACAGGCCTGCTGTGAACTTCTTGACGTTGTTGAATTTTAACTTTGTGATGCATTTGGTACTGAATTCCTGAAGTTTTCGTACATTTAGGGCTAAACCGTTTCTATATCGTTTCTTACCAACAATTTACTCTTTAAGAATAAAAAATAGCATACGGTTATGACTTGCCTTACGCATTGGTCGGCTGTTGCCACGTCTACCAAAAATCATCAGCACACTGTCGTAAGTCATTCTTGTGTACGTACAGGGACATTACAGACATGAACATTTATTACTTGAAGGTCAATTTGGAGCTTCAAGTTCAGTTTGAAAACCAAAGTCGCATTAGAATTTCTGTTTATTTGTAAAGGTATAGGCGAACGTAAAGTTCTTATACCCGCCATAAAGACGTAAGTTAATGAGGGAATGGAGGCAAGGCTGCTTTTATTCCTAACTGCGGCACTTGATGAAGGTGAGTGGTCAGCTTCACGCCCCGGTGGCTTTACCCCCGGTGAAAGAGCGTCCCATTGTCCATTGCCTGTGGCTGGATGGCCTCCAGAGCGTGTCTCGACGCTTTTGGACAAGGGATAAATCTCTCTATTTTTTGTTATCGGAAATCGAACCACGATTTCTCGGTTGTGCACCTGAAGTTTAGTTGTTGTAGACTGCACTATTGCTCGCTGTCTTGCTGTGTATGTGTTACGCAAAGTGCCCGAAGTTAAAACATATTTTGTAGGCAGCACAGCTGTCAAGCAAAGTTATACGTTACGGATTGGCCCGACTTTTTGGTACGAGCGTCCAACTCATGGAGTCCAGTCCGCGTTTGCAACGAATGTCACTGTAACAAAGGTGTTATGGACAAAGCGGCACTGGGACAGGATTTTCTCCGAGTACTTCGTGTTTTCCCCGCTAGTTTCATTTCAGCAATGCTCCATTTGCCTTTGTCACTGACGCCATATATTGTTTAAAATTGACTGTCGTTAAATAGCACATTTAAAATGATGAACGAATGAATGAATCAATCAATAAAAATAAAATAAATGTCTGTGTGCGTATGTTTGTATATTTCAGCCCCAACATTGCTGAGTTAGCTTTGGTGAAGTTTGTTGTTGGGAGTTGGAGCCAAAAATTGTCTGGAAAATTTATTTCATGTATGTTTCGAGCCAGTACAACAGCTTCTTTGCATGAAGCTTAAAGTAATTCTTCGCAATTTCTCCTAAGAAATACTGTGGGTGCAGAAAGTCGGTAGCTTGAAGTTAGGGTCCATATAAAACATGTATCTGATTAACATCTATAATTTTTTTTGGTTGTGGTAAATACTTAAAGAAATGCGACCAAAAGAAAACAGTTTTAGTCCCTGCAGAGTGACAGACCCCTCTGTAGTGGTGTTCATTCGCCACTGATAAATGAAGTACAGGCAAACCAGGTGTGCAGAATGGCAAAGAGCATTTGGAACCTAAGTGTACACAGGCACCTTTCTGCTGTTGCTTCCTAAGTTTCATGTTGCTGAGTAATCCCAGAGGTTTAACATCTAAGTATGGCCTAAGACACATTATACTGTTTTGTCACAGTTAAATTTTCGGAAATAGACCAATCAAAATGTTACTGTCATAAGGAACTTCTCACTTTTGAACAGAAATGTGCACTCTAAGTATATGTGCTCCGACAACAATGACGAAGCTCTTGCAACTAAGTGAGCAGTTCAGCAGTTGTCTTCGGGTCTGGTACAGCAACAGATAATACAGGTGGCGGATGATATAGTACTGTTTTCGTTTCGAAATAATGTGAACTGAAAAAGAGACACCGGCTAATTGTGATATATTAATAAGAAGAAATGTCTGTCTTGAGTATTTGTAATGTTTCGGATGGTTACATTTTCTGCGTTATTTCTAAATTCGAATGTCTTGATTATTTGTAGTGTTCAGTATGGTTGAATTTTCTGCGTTATTTCTAAATTCGAATGTCGAATATTGATGGTGTTATGGATGATTACATTTTTAGTATTGTTTCTAAATGTCAATGTCTTGAATATTCGTTCTGTTCTGTATGGTAACTTTTTCGGTATTGTTTTTATATGTCAGTGTTTTGAATATTTCTAGTGTTCTATATGGTTGCTTTTTCTGTGTTGTTTCTAAATGCACTGACATCTGCGTTTTTCAGTTGTGGGCTTAAGCTTAGTGTATTGTACAGAGCTCGGTCGTGTGGACGGAAAAACCCTAATGCACACCACGTGCTTGTAACGTGCAGATGATGTCAGATGTGTGATTGACCTCAATTAGAGATTATTTGGCTTCTTGAGTACTTCGTAAGTTACTTACATGAAATGCTACAGAGTGTAGAGAACGCTTGTGAGGAGGGGGAAAAAAGTTTATATTCGTCTGTGTAATCTTATCCTTGCCACAGTTAACTCGTAATGCTCATATAGCATTCCTTCTCTCTCGTTCCTTCAACAGAACCACAGCGGTTTTTAGATCTGTTGTGCTGGGACGACTGTGTTGTCTGACCCAGCATGAAAGGAACGTTTGCTCATCACGGAGAACAAAGAGTCTAGGCTGCTGTTAGTAAGATTAGTACTTACTGTTTCTCTAGAAGTTGGCGGGTACTGGATGATGTACATACACCTAAACCTACGGAACGACTACCGGGCTTACCAATGGATCTTCTGTTGTCTCGCGGAAGATCTGTCAATTGGAAGTTTTGTGTGTGATAAATGTGTCTGTGGATCAGTAGTGGAACAGAGCTGAATGAGCAACAGGCCTCCGTATGAAGCCTTTAAGCCAAGATGCGAATATTTGCCCGTGCTTTAAGTTATTTTCGTGGCTTTTCGGTTGGGAGCTTGTAAGGTTCCATCCATCAATTTTGGTCTTACCCGCCCAGTTTTTAATTAAGTGCACAAAACGTAGATATTTTAAAGTTTTATGGGATTTATCACTGACGGTAATTGGTGTGGCTGTCACGGTGTCCGGAATTGGAACCGGACTTTACCGAATACATGGCAGAAGCGTTTGACAGTTGAGCTAACTGGCTCTCTAGTGCATGTTTGGCCGGCCATCGACCGTACCGTGCTTGGGAATGAGTAGATCTGTGTCAAGGTATGAACGGGCAGCAGTAAAACGAGCACTGATAAAATTGTGCCTGACATGCAATTACTCGTGGGGGAAGAGGGTGAGAGTGCTTCAACTGAAGGCGCTATCCGCCATAGGCGTAGAGTGGCTGAGAAAAACTACGAAAACCCTCTCCAAGCTGTCACTGGATTTGGGACCTAAACACGAAGCAGAAATGGCCGTCTACTGGATCGCGACATTCTTTGAGAGTGCTTATAACGGTTGTTTACTTTCATATTACGCGTCATGTGTGATGGTAAATCAGTTTCTGACATTACGTTTAAACAGAAGCTGATGCTACAGAAAAATGTAGTCCTGGTTTCGACCCACGTCACAACCTGTCACGTGAGGCCACTGATGACTTACAACGCCCTGTCGGTCAGGCGGTCGGGCGTTCCACAATTCTGTGTGCTGAGCAAGCAGGTTTTCCGTGAATATATTACAGGCATGCCAACTACACGAAGAACATTATCTCATGGACGAGAAGTTTGGGTACATCGTGGAATGCTGCAGAATGTGAATGGTTTTATAATTCGATAGTGACTACTACTACTACTACTATTACTACGACTACTACCACCACCACCACTACTACTACTTCTATTACCACTACTACCACAACCAACACTACTACTACTGCTGCTGCTACTAATCAAAGTCCTGCTTGTGAAGCTGATAGTGACTACTACTACTTCTACTACGACGACGACGACCACCACCACCACCACTACTACTACTACTACTACCACTACTTCTATTATCACTACTACCACAACCAACATTACTACTACTGCTGCTGCTACTAATCAAAGTCCTGTTTGTTATGCTAATAGTGATTCAGCAAGTCAAGAACTCCGCCTTTTAGGGAACCTGAAGTTTCGATACGATGTTCGCAACGACCCTTTCGTAGTTCCCCTTCGCAGTCAGATCAGTCCAATCTGCTGCAGCCTGTGGACTTATTTCTTGTAAACGTCTGTTTTAATATTTGGAGTTTTAGATCTGTCTAATATCAGTTATTTATTTCGTCTGAAGGAATCCGTCCTATGCCATACGTAACATTTCGTAATTTATAGCATTTGCATCTTCCCTTCTTATGTCAAGAAGATCTCTTCCGTCTTTATCCGGAGGAAGCGCTAGGCCGTGGTGACTTAAGCTGTTTATGTGTACTTTATTTAAAGACCTTTTTGCGTGAAAATCCGACAGCCCTTCAGCTGCTGACACTAGGTCACGGACGGACGTGGTATCCACTCAAGGTGTTCTTTTTTTACTTTGCAAAGAACCGTAATAACCGTGTCCAGAAGCCTAGCTGACAAGATGCGACTTTTTTTTTTTTTTTAATACTGTAGATGGTTCTGCAGACAGAATCGAGAGGGACGTCTTGTGACGTCCTCACTAAGGTTGAAACTCTACTCCCCTCATCATAACCACGTTTAGTGGGAGTTAGAGCGAGGGGCTTTAGCGATAAGGTTACACATTCGCTTCTTATCAGTATGTCTTTTTATGTTTTTGACTTGTAAATATGATTTTGTTTTTCATTTTGTTTATTTACGGTAGTATTATTTTAATGTTAATGTTCTGTAAACATGTACCCTTAGTGGAGAATTGATTGTAAGAATAGTGTCTTTTATGTTTCTTTGTTTATAATGTTTATGAACTATCGTCATAGAACGATAGAGTAGTTTTCGCAACGTAATTGTTGTTTCGCTTTCTGAAGGAAAATCTGTTGTCGCAGATACTTGTTTTATTTTTGTATTTGAACAGTTGATGCTGGTAGTCACGACTACATGCATCAGGATGGGTTGCGCGGTCTATTCTTTTGCGCGGGAATCCTGTTTCGTCACTCGCTCCATGAGGTGTGTAGAGTCATGGCAGTTAAGTACTACGCAGGCAAGAAAGTTTCATACCCCAACAGTTGGTAAAATGATTTCACCGCCAGAACGTCGACTGGAGTATCAGCACTTGTTACTTGCAAAGGTCTTCGTGATCAGGAATGAAAAATGGAGCTGAAAACCGTCTTGAAGTGCTGTTTAGAGACGCCGGAGGAAAGTGACCATGCAGCGAAAGAATACATGTGGTCAGCATGCGGAACATCTATAGCCGTGGGCGAACAAGTGTACGGGCGAATCGTAGCTTGTTTAGCGACAGACGGGTTGTTGTTGACGAAGAGCTGGTGCTAGCAAACGAGAGTGACGTTTACAATGACTCTAAAGGATCGTCAATTTATGACCAGGGCAGTGGTGAAAAAGATGAAGATCTTTACAAGCCACAGTAAAAAAAGTAATAAATTTGAGTTAATTTCTTTAGACTGAAAGACGAAAGTTGTCGCAATTGCCAGACTGCATCAAACTCGAGTTTGGGTGTTTGCACCGCAACGGGTGCCAACTTTTAAAGAGAAAGGGCGTAAGAGAATTGAATCGGAACTTAGGGATGGTAGAACATTTCTCGACACGTATTTCGCAGTAGCTCGATTAAAACACGACCGCCGCAAAGAAGCGATAAACATTGTGGAACGACCGACGACGGAGACATTACAACAGTGGGCCATGCAAGTTGCATTCGAATTGACTTCCGAAAAATTCCTCTTTACTGTGAGCTAACAGTGTGTTGCAACGTTGAAGGGAAACAAAATTCAGTTGCGAAAAATTACCAGATGCGTCACCGACAAGGATCCTGCGCCTATTGAGGGGATGTTGGAAGCCGCAGAAGAATTTCGAAAGTAGGTCAAGACTCGAATCCAAACATTCACCCGTTCAAGCAGTGCTTGGTCCTTGAAAATGGGACCGATTAGTTGTCCCGAAACGTCGGGGTACGAAACTACTATTCTACGCTGCATAGAATTCCAAAGGAGCGCAATTTCATTATCACCGGGGCAGAAGCCTTAAATCACTCAGCGATATTTCTTTTATAACATTATCGTACTGTTCACGCAATGAAAGCTTATGGAGGTGTGGATGTATAGCTCCACCACTTCGTTAGCTCGTCTATAGGAAAAGGTAAATTGCCAACCTCACGTTTCAGCCGTTTATATCCGGATAAGGAGCCGCCGATACCCACCAAGTAGGAGTCTGGGTGGACAGCCGAGCTGATTATTCATGGTTCACCGTTCGCATTTATCCTAACTTTTCTCACAGGATGGCCATCTTCCTCAGGAATAATCACAATGTTAACGTGCGATGTAATATATTGAACAACAACTGTACGCCTGTAAGGTGTCTAAGGCTTGGGTATCGAAGTTGTCGATGTTATCACGAAAATGCATTGGCTGGAAATGTTGGAATAATGTTGGTTGAATGAAGTGGTAGGAGCAGAGATCGCGAGTGGTTTGATAGTTACAACCTACACTGAGCGCATTCGGGGCAGTGTTACTCGTAATGCGCGGAGTGAGCGGTTAACAGAACTTATTTGTACGTCTAATTGGTGTAATTAGTTGAAAAACATTACTCGGAAGTGGTGCTGTTTTTGTGCAATGTGAGTCACTTCAGATCCGATGTAGGAATTGTAATGCGACCGCAAGAACAGTACCGCGATAGCTTCGTTGGTACAGTGACTAGTTCAGGGCTCTTAAGCTCGAGGAATTGTCATTCGATTTCCGGCAGCGGAAGATTTTTCATTTTTTCCAAAACGTACAGACCGGCTCTGGAATCCCCCCCCCCCCATACCTCCTGTTCGATGGGTACCGGTGTCCATTTCCGGAGGTAAAGTGGCCGGTGAGTGAAATTGACCACTCGCCTCCATCTAGTGCCGAGATAAGTAGTAGTGGGAGTTTTAATCTGGTGTCCCAAGACGGACTGATGTACACACGAACAAGGCGACTGATTACAGCACCAGCAGTAACAAGCAAAGTTTTGTGTAACACTTCACAATGAGGGGGGTCGGAAGTTTCCGCAAATTATGTTCTTGTTGAGGAGTAGGCCTACTGTCATGTGGGTTGTGACGTAGTACTGAAAATGGGTTGGGAATACTACAGTTTCTTTTGGGATACGAGGTTCTCGGCGGAGTGATGGAGATTCAGATCTTCTGAGACGTGACGCCCTGTCGATTGGTAGATATTTACCGACGTTATAGGAGTTTGTGGACAGTTTTAATTTCTTAATTTTTCGGGGGTTCAGTTGTGCGACAGTGTTGGTAGAGGATGTTATTTATATGATCCTATGAACTCACCACCCCATTTGTATTTAACTGGTCCGATGATTCATCACACTGGAAATATTGCGAAATTGAACGCATATAATTGTCATTACACTGACGGTTTTATTAGGGCTTATTTTCTGTTTTGTTTCGATGTTAATGGAAACAATTGGGACCGAAGTCGTTGCTTTTTGATTAGCATTTTAGGTTCGTTAATTTTGTGTGTTCTGTATTACTGAGTAACGAGGGCACCTGCACTTCTGACCCATAAAGTACACGACTTCGTGACCCGTTCATGGTGGGTCTGTTGACGTATCATTACCTTTTTTTAATAACACGCTTATGTGCATTAAAATTGTATACGCATAAAATTGCATTGAAGGTACGAGCCATTATGATGAAGCCTTGAAAGAATGATTTTTTTTTTATCCGGACCTTAACGCTGTGTACTGAATTAGGCAAATCGTTTCTTCCCACTTATAGACTCTAGCGTAAGTTGAGTTTTCTCGCAAGTCCACGCCCAAAAGAGACACACCGCACCTGTTTGTAGATGGCCTTCAACACGAAGTTTGAGTACTTCAAATCGAGGAGAATTTCTGATTACGCAGCTGGTCACAACTTGTATTGTGATTGGTTTCTGTAATTTTAGCGCTTGCAGCTAGTCAGAAGTTACTGTTTGTAGGTAAAGGTAACTGATATATCTGCAGTCATATTGCTACACATGTGAAATTAAATCCAGGATTGCTATGGCAAACGTGCAATCCACAAGAAGAGGGCTCTTTTTTTTAATAGCACATTAGATTTAAAATTGAGGAAGAAACTGGTAAAATGCTACATTTGTACAGCATAGCTTTATATGGTGCTGAAACTTGGACGATTCGGGCAGTGGATCGGAAACACCTGGAAAGTTTTGAAATGTGGTGCTGGAGAAGGAGGGAAAAGATCAGTTGGACCGATCGTGTAGGAAATGAAGAAGCATTACTTGGAGTCATGAAATAAGCACTACTTGGAGGCATGAAATAAGTAAACGAAAGGCTAACTGGATTGGTCACATTTTGCGTAGAAACTGCCTTCTACAACGGGTTATTGAAGAAAAGATAAGAGGGGGGGGGATAGAAGTGATAGGAAGACGAGGAAGAAGACGTAAGAAGCTACAGGATAACCTTAAGGAAAGGAGAGGATACTCTGATTTGAAGGAGGAAGCTCTAGATCGCACTATGTGGAGAGCTCGCTTTGGAAGAGGCTTTGGACCCTCGTAAGACACTACTAAATGATGATATTGCTGCCTTAAAGTAGTCAGTGCACTGCAGTTTGGGTAGTGGGCTGATTGCATGAACGAGAAACTTGAAATAGTAATATTTTCAAAAGATATGCATTTAAAGCTACACTTCCTGTAAATACGGCACGCGATTCGGTTGGTGATATTGATTCTCATTATAATTAGTCATTGTATGAAAATTAATACTAATAATTTGTCCCTTCTGTGTAGAATGGAACATAATTGAATAAAGTATACCTTTCATGTAATACGATTTGGCCCCGTCATCGGACGCACATTTGAGTCGCATTTGGTCCTCGTGGTGTAGAGTTTTCTGGCCAGGGTTCCAACAAGTAGCGGCAATGATATAGCTCTCAGAACAGTCCTTTAAGTCTGTTTGCCGCCTGTCGGCACTTAGATAAATTGATAGGAGACGCCGTGCTGTTCAAAGCATTGTAATAGAAGCAGAGTGTTTACCATATGTTTCTTCTAATGTATTAACTCAGAGGTGGACAAATCCCGGGTGTTAGAATTAAACTACAGAATTTTGTGCTTTTATTCCCTAATACTTGTGGATCGTCGGTGTGGACGTGCTTCATTTTATATTTCTGGAGCTTTGAAATTTTCAGAAAATTTGTTCACCCCTGCGTTAACTGTTTTCGTATTGATTCGCTTATAAAATACAGTTGTCATGTGCCTTTTGGGGGTGGGGGGGGGGACGAGTTAATAGGGAGAAGTTGGAAAAATGCTACTTGCTTTCGCAGTGTGTACGTGCGTCTGTCGGCATATGTCAGTTCGAAAACCGCTGAACAAATTTTCATAAAGACTTAGTGAAATTTGTTAACAGATTCTGTTTATGGTTACAGTCAGTTAACAGTAATGGACAGACCTACTTTACGCGATTTATGGGCGAATCTCTGTAGTAACTCGCTAAATATTTTTTTCTGTCTTTATTCCTGACTTTTGCGTTGATATTTCATGTAATATGCAGCTTCATAATTTGTCACATATGTGGATAAACCGCCATTTATTTCTTGGATAGAGAATTGCTTTGTTTTCTCGCCTCGGTAGTAGTAAATTTTCAAGTTACTGGCACGTTACAGGGCGTTTTCCGTAAACCCATTCAGTTTTGTATTAGTTTCATGATTGGGTTCTACAAATTATAATTTAATCGTCTTTCGATTGTTGGTTATATCCAATTATGAATTATATCTAACAATCAGGAATTCTTAGAAAAGGGGGTCTCATTTCCAGTTGCTTTTAAGGATTAAAAAAAGAAAAAAAAGAAAAAAAAAGAAAGAAGAAGGGGCATTACTCACTGACTTCCTTCCAATACTGTACACGCACTTGACATGGAGGCTACAACTACCATACTATAAACACGTTTTGTCTTACAGAATACGGACTGTGGGGTTTGAACTTTCATTTCTTCTTATTTGTTTCAACACAAGAATGCAATTACACCTAGATACATGGTTTGAGGGATGTGTGGGTGGTGCTTCAGGCAAGACTTTTCTGATATTATACAACCAATTTTCGCTCGAAATTCGTTTTCGTGTTTAAACACACTCATTCATACTGCATGCGTCGGTAAATTGTGATTGTACCAATTGAGAGTTACATTGGTTTGCCAGCTGAAAGAAAATTCAAACCGGAAACAAATATGGATTTTATGCCGTCGCCTTACTATTGTGTATCTGTGACAAAATACGAAGGACGGAAGTGGATATGTTATAAGGATCCGATACCGTATAGATTTTTTGTTAACAGTAAATCTGCTGTCATTAGTTATGCTGTAACCTGGGAAAAGATCTTACTGACTTTGAAACGTAGGTAAAGGCGTTCATATTTTCTGGACAGGGATAATTGGTGCTGAGAACTACATGGAGAGAGTCTAGTTTTGAGTCTTACAGTAATGCGGCAGTCTAAGTCTTCGGTAAGAAGGTTACGTACGTAAGCACAAGTAGGGAAAGGCTGGCTGAGGATGTGAAAATGGATTGACCTGATTCAAGTCAGTGTTTCATGGCAGGCTTTCATAGTGACGGCAATGAAATTTCGTATTCGTGAAACGCATTGAGCAGCTGAGTACGTATTTTGAACAAGACGTTGTGCCACGTGGTTAGAAAATTTAGAACTTGCCGTGGGGGCAATTAGTCGTCGGCCTCTCACCGCAGAGGCCTGGTTTCAGTCCCAGAAACTTTCTGTGTGGGTTGTGTGGTAGACAAATTGACACTGGGACAGGTTTCTCCCCCCGGTACTTCGGTTTTCCCCTGTCAGTATCATTGCACCATTGCTCTGTACTCAATAACTGATCTTATCACCGATGCTGCAAAATTTTCGTAGCAGTTAACAGCGTCGTTAAATAACATACTTAAAAATTCCTAACTTTGGAATGGAATTTTTCTGCTGTGGCGTAGTTTTTAGTTCGACATGAAAATTTATATATAACATTAAATAGAGGGTACTCGCGCTAAGCACTGTGAAGGGCAGACTTTGTTTCAGATGTTTTATCTACGTAATTTTACTTAACCGTCATTAGTATATGAAGCATATTTGACACTCCAAATTCCGTCCACGGTTTCGCAGTTAGAAACATCGTGGCTGGACAGACCAGTTGCGCAAATCGTGTAATAGATTAATATACCGAACAAACGCTCTTGCAGTGCCAGTGTGGAGATGGAAGCTGCCTCTAAAATAAGCTGTCAGCATGGCGATATCTTCATTAACTTAAAGAGACCATGTTGTGTGCTGTCCGGCTTCTGCACGATTTATTGCCCTCCCTTCGCCGTAGGATGCATGGTTATTACTGTTCCCTAGTGGTGGTGCGTAATGGTGCTACGAGAATGGAGACAATCAGGACAATGCAAGGCAAGAGCGAAGTGTTTATTGAAACGGAGCACAGAATTGTTGACCGTATTTCATAAAATGAAACCGTGTTGAAAAATCCTTTAAACGAAAGTTGTAAACCATTATGAGAACTATGGTGTTCAGTTTTTCGTGTCCTCGAGCACGGGAGCTTTATCGCATATGAAGCCTGCATCCGCCCGTACATCCGTGACAGCTGCGGTGTTCAGGGACAGGTTAAAAGGGACATTGTGTTTCCAGTAAATACACGTACTTGACTCTCCGTATTATGGTTAGTTTTTGAGAAACTTGATGAAGTTAGGCTGCAGCTTCATGTACAATACGGATTTTATTGGACTCACGACGACAGAAATTAAATTCACCATATTTAATCGAAGGCGGTTCAGGGGTTTTGGAAACAGTGCCCTTTTTGGACTTCACCCAACGCGCTGTTCTTGGCTTATTCTAAGGTGTGCACGAGTTAGGTTTGTTTGCCTCACCTTAAGACAGAAGCAGAATAGCTTTCGAGACCTTATGTTGTAATTTTACGTCAACGACGGATAAGTCCGTAGGAGATTGTTTCGGAACATAATACACTGTCGCCAATACCCTGTGCAATTGGATCGTTTAAGAGCTGCGGAAGGTCTGTCGTGCCTGAAGCCCTGTGAGACCATATAGAGTGGACAGTAATTATCTAAAGGCCTCGAAAAGTGAAATTGATATATCTAGTGCAAGTGTAATATCAAGGATGCCCGTATCTTTTTTATTTTCAGGCTGTAATTGTACTGTGTCTTTGTGACTTTGTTGCTCTGGTCCATTGTTGGTTAGTCTGTTGGGAACAAAGCAGTCCTGACGCTGTGAGAATCTTATGACATCTGTGGCAGGCGATGAATACGAACTTTTATTCCTCTGATGGAAAGGCGATTAAAAATTGGAGAGGAGAAGCTTGACATGAATTATACAGCGTATTAGGATGGGCGTAAAAGGGGGTGAAAGTGTACGTAATTATATGAAACAAGAGATAGAATGAAAGAGAGAGTCTAATGTCTCAAAATGTAACAACTAGCTTTTTGGCTGACCGCCATGCTATACGTAACAGCAGGTTTAACATTAAAAAAAAAACTTTATTTTTCCCACACAGTAGATTTACGTATACCTTTCGTCAGATTCTCACAATGAACTGCGACTGTTTCCCTATGCAACATAATCCGCTGGTGTATATGATGGATTTTGTGTTTATTGCACAGCAAGAATTGAATTTTCAAGTATAATTTAAATTAGCTTAGCATTTAAAGGATTAAAACAAAATTCAATTCTCGGCCACTGATTGAGCGTTGCGTTTGTAATCTAGGCGTACTTCATAAACAATCAAATTACGTAGTTAATATCTTCAATTGCCTGTCGTTCGAAAGGACACGAGTTTAAAATTATTATACAAAACAGTGACAGAGATATTCAGCACAGATGAGACGAAAGTTACGTCCTTTTTAAAGCAGTGTGATGTCCAAAATCTATGAGAGGACGTCTGGAATCCAACATACCTGACAAACTCTTTCTAAGGAGAGGCCTGTCCCCTTTTACTGTTCTGTGTCCCAGTGCCCTACATGATAATGACTGATGTGGAGAGCCGAAACACGTAGCTGTGTCGAATAAAAATCAAATGTACAAGATCTGTGTAGTTGTGTTTATCGGGTAGTAACAGATAACACTTGAAGGTGGGGAGAACTTATTTTGGAGACTGTGAGATACCCTTTCATACCTACTGTTGTGAACAGGATAATGAGTAGTACATACCAGCCGGATACGTTGCGTAGGTGAATAATCGCCGAGTATTGTGAGTCTTTCGAAAGCTATACCTAAATCTACGATGTGGGAAAAATGGTTTTTTTTTTAATGTTAAACCTGCTGTTACGCATAGTAACCACTGGAATTCAGATTGTTAAGTTTTCACAAGAGAATAACGGAGGACGTTTGTAGCTAGGATATAACAGCTTGGTTATAGCCTTGTTTCAACCTGTTGATTAAGTATGCAGTATTTGACAGACAGGCCTCTGATAAGAAATTTGAATGAAATAGTGGAAATACCGTTCATAGGTTCATGACATTCCATCAAAACCATTCGATACAAACACAGGACCAGTCTAACTACCGCGTAATTTACATTTAAATTTAAACCATAATGGTATGACTTATGTGACATGTTTTAGATTCTCATTATTTGCAAATGATAATGTATGTGATATTAATTTCTTCTGGAGTCTGGCATCAGAATAGTACAAGAAAATTAAGGAGAATTGGATGTCGAAGGAGAAACCGAGTAGAAGGTTAATGTTGGCGACTTTAATGTTTCAGAATGACAGGATGACCTGAAATTCAGATTTTACGTTTAAAACCGACATCTTAGCACAGTAATAACACGTATCATTCGTAGTATACCTCATTCGAATCCTGGTTAGAAGCTTGCTGTCCTTTAGTTTTTCTCACCCTTCCCAAATCAGCGGTTCGCTTCTCTTCATCATTCATTGCCTTGCCTATGATGTATACGTACTTACATATCTGCATTTGAGGATACACCATAGTAAATTAACGTAACAAAAGAAAGATGTGCTCTTAAAATAGCATAGTCGTAGTTTCTGGAATTCCTAAACTTCTGAAATTAAACTCAGCTGCTGACAGCCGAGTCAGGTTCCTTCAGCTAGAAAGCTGTGTTTCAATACGTTTTCAATTACGTGGTAGAGACGAAGATGGCTGTAAAGAATTCTGTGTCTTAAGACGAACTTTTGTTAATAACTGCGTAAAATAGAGAGGTAGTAAATTAAAATGAGAGTTTTATGTACTGGCTGACAAAGTTCTTGTTTTTGATTATTTAATTGATGAAAATTAATTGTTAAACAAAAGATATAGTTGATATAGTGTACCGATTGATATTTTAATTGTGATAGTTCAAAAAAAAGTTGACGGCACTTCTTTTGAAAATATTTTTGTTTGGTGTTCATCAGTTCGGTAAAGCGCTCATCGCCTTGAAGAAGCGAGCGGAGTGTTTATGAACTAGCTTGTGAAAGTCTAAAAATAACGTGGTCCATATTCATCAAGATATGTTGCTACTTTTTGTACTAAAACGTTTCAGTCAATAATGCCTTGGGAAGTCACAAATTTGGGACATGTTTTGACAGCGGCTGCGGTGTGGCTTATGTCCGTGTCCTGTATTGTCAACCGCGTGTCAGAACCACTTCGTGATCATTTTAGGCGCGTTCGCAAAATTGCGAAAAGCGACTGTTAGCTTCGTCATGTCTCTCTGTCCATCCGTCTGTCCGCATGGAACGTCTTGGCTTCTACTGTACGAATTTTCACGACATTTGATATTTGAGTATTTTTCGAAAGTGTGTCGAGAACATTTAAGTTTTATTAAAGTCTGGTAAGAATGACGAGGTCTTTACAGGTAGGCCAGTATACTTATTTGATCATATCTCGTTTAGCTCATCTTACAATGAGCAGTGTTTTGGACAAAAGTTGTGGAAAAAATAAAAAACACACATTTAATGCTCTTTTTTTTTTCCGACAATCATACGTTTATGAGATACTGCAGAAAAATTCTGTAGCGCGGTGCAGGACACAGATGGCAGTATGGCGCATGCGTATTACATGTTGGGTACCTAAAGTTACAAACGGTTACTCCAGATTACCTATTGATTTTGCACTACAACAATGGTTTGCACAAACGCGCCTCATTGTTACGTTATAGTACATTGGTGGTTTTGTTAAATTTGTGGCCGCCAAGATTTTGCTTCAGCTTTGCATGACAAATTATATGTGTAAACTTATTTTCTAGTCGACCCTCGTAAAATTTATTATCCATAACTTTGCATCTTTTAACGCGACGTACGCTAGGTATATGGATATGAAAAAGTGTTAAACAAACCAAGGAACAGCCGTTCTTCTGATACGAATGAAACAGACCACTATCGGCTCTGAGGTACCCATATTTACGTACACTGAAAATCGCCCCATGGATGGAGAGCCCATTTTAAAGTAGGCTACACCAACGTGTAATGCTTCTGTAGGAATTTGAAGTGGGAAAGATATATTCTAATTTATCCACGATTTTTCGCTTAATTTGTCTAGTGTATAGTTATTTACTATTTTTGGTGTAGGATATTTGTGGAAATTGTGTCTGATGGTAAACATGAATTTTGATATATTCACTTTATTAATATATATTTCCGTCAACACAACTATGTAATTTTGACGGAAATATATATTAATAAAGTGAATATATAGAATCAGTACACAAAGGGATGACTTCATTCAAAATTAATTTTGAATTAAGGGTTCGTTACCTGCTTGCAATATAGAAATGCTATGGGAGATCGCGAATTTCTTTCTGTCTTCCAAACAGGATATTCCACCCAGATTTTGTTCGAACCCACTCCTTCCACTTGCGAGTTGGATGCGCTGCAGAATTAAGTTGGTTAATTACTCATGGCGAAAGCTGATGGATTCAATAAGCGACTGATATATCATACCACCCAGACATTCTGAGTGTGTGCGTATGTGTATGTGTATGGACAATTTTTACTCCTAAATTAGGCTTTACGAGGCCTGCCGTGAATTTGCTTTTTATGTTTGGACGTAGTAAGTTGAAAATTTATTGCAGCTGCCTGTCAGTCTCTCTTGCCGTGGTTAGTTATAATCGCTGGGAGACAGAACAGCTTTCGCAGTACAGAATGGTGGACCTTCCAGTTTGTGGAGTGATGTACTCGAATCGAACCCGTCGCACATCTCTTCCGTCATTTCGCTCTTTGGTTCTTCGTACTGAAACGCATTATTGCGTGTTTTGCTTATTCAGTGTTGTAAAGTATCGCTTTGTATGGCTAAGGTTTTGCCATCATAGATATGGTATCGAGGTTTTCACGATAACTGACACGAGAAATAACTCTACGGAGCAGAGCCCTTCTGTCAGCTGCTGAAGAAATTCGTTGCAGTTTATGGAACACGAAGGTTCATTACCTTGCTTATAAGAGCCCGACACTTGTTCTGTCCTGTACCGGATGAATCCAGCCTACACCACCCCTTGTTATTTCTTTTTAGATCCATTTTAATATTATCTTCTCGTCTGTGCCTAGGTCTTCCAAATGATATCTTTTTAATGTGGCGAGGCTGACTCGTCAGTTGTGTATTAAACCTTGCGTGTGGAAAGTTGTTTCCTCAACCACACTTCATATGACTGCAAAGTATACAGTATACAGTATCCAGTATGAAGGGCCCTTTAGTGGCTAATATAAATCGCTCGTCACGTTTTTCAGTGTTGGGGCACAAGCAATTACCCGAAAAAAAAACTCACATGAGCATATAGCCAGAATGATGATATCGTGAGTAGGCTACGGTCTGGACATGCCAGGAGTCGTTTGATTTCCGGCACTGACAAGATTTAATGTATTCTTTCGAGCGTCCATGTCGACTTGGGGCCCACCCGATCTCCAATTGGGAATGCGGCTCTTTCCCCGGGAGTAAAGCAGCCGGGAGCTTGAAACTGACCATTCACCCCTACGTGCTGCAGAGGTTAAGAATACCTGAAGCTATACGCCAGTTCTTCCATATACCTTCATGTTGCTGCACAGGGGCGGCTTACGTTTTGCCTTTTGCCTTTACTCCTGGGAACTTAGCCTGTCTGCAGAGGCGACGCTATTCGATATGATGGCTGTTTTACTGCAGTAGTAAAGCTGAAACACTTTTTGATGTTCCTAAGAAAGTTATAATGCTCTAAACCGTTAGTACAGAAATTCGAAATGAAATGTGCTTCCGAGCACCCCAAAGGAAATCTTACGCAAGACAGTGTAACACATTATTACACATTTAATATCCTCAACTGCTGTACCGTCAACTCCATCCTTTTATCTCGCTTCTATATTTAAACTTTATTTTTTAGCCACTTTACTCTGTGCAAAGTTTGGTGGAAAATGAAGATTTGGCACGGTTTTAATCTTAAGCCCTGCAGTGATGAGACCAGTTGGATGTTGTGAATTGGATTCGTCTCGATAAGGCTATCCTGTGTACAACATTAAATTTTATGTCAGTCTGATTCATTGTCAGATTTCAACTACGAGTGTACCGGGCAGTTTGGTATGGCTGGCTTTGCAAACTTGACCCAGTTCTCGGTATACAATCCGCGTTTTGTGGTTTTGTGTTCCCCATTTACGTTTAAATTCACTTATTATTGACACAAATACATAGCTCATATTTCATATTTGAAGGGTTTTCCGCCTTTTCTTTTCGCCGTTACTGTTGGACTAAATTCAACCGAAATGGCGGACAGCGTACTTGCGCCTGAGGAGAACCGTGTACAGTATTAGTGACGACAGCAAGGTAAGGTGTTACCAGTGTCAGTTATAGGTACTGCTTGTTGTGAAAATGTTGACACAACAAAGTAAGGTACGGCGTTTTGTACATTTTTAAGTTTTCACTGTTTTACATTTATTCTTGTTTAGCCTAATTTTGTGATATGAAAAAATTATTTGCACGATTTGTTGGTTTGTAGACAGCTGTTAGTTTCAATCACTTCATTTATTCGAGCCAAATGCACATAATGTGTTAAACTGCGTTAGTTGCTCACAAACTATATGCTTTTTGCAATATTTTTGAGCAGCTAACGCAGTGGTCTCCCTGAAGATGGTGTAACCAACACCGAAACATATAGGAGGTAACTGGTGATAAATGTATGTATTTAACATATTATGTGCATTTAGCTGGAATAAAAGAATTGATTGACTGCAAGAATGCACGGCGTGGAAAGCTTCAAAATAAGCTGTTAGTTTCGTTTGACCACAATGTAAAGTAACCTGGTTCAGTAGTCTCAAATGTATGAAGCTTATCAAGATATCCGTTAGTAGTTTCGTAGTTGTTATGTACCGGTCATAGGATAGACCTTTGACAGAATGCCAGCGTATGCATTCACTTTTTGCATATAGTTAATAGTGAGTGTGGTGAGTTTGAGATGACCCGTTTCAGTTGGGTTGGGAGTGGGTGGGGGAGACAATAGTTTTGTTGTTTTACACACAAGCACCCTAGTTTACCAGACGCGTCGCGCTGACGTGACTCATTTATTGGCTTGGGCTGTGGGAAGGGTAATTGGCACTGACGAGTCTAGTCATACAACATCCTACAGCTCAAGTACGTGTCATACGCTGCTTCGGCACAGCGTCGCCCTTGCGCAGTGAGTTTTGCCACAATATTCGGACGCCCTTAACCGTAACGCTGAACTTCACCTTAAGACTGTGCTGCCCAGAAAAATCACGTGTTGTGTTCCGTGATGAAGTAGTTACTTTCGTGTCCTTTGTGATTCATATCATTACATTATCAATTTTATTTCTTTATAGTGGAGGCTGTGGGTTCCATCTTGTAACTAGAACGCATTATACTTTGTTATAAACTCACGTTCAGTTCATAGACCGTGGAATCCCTACTGATTTCGTAATTAGCGAAGGTGCATTGGAGACTGGTTTTCTTGAAGCTGTGTCGTTCTTTTAATCTAAGGTGCATATTGCGCATTGCATTATCGATTCTGTGTGGCAGTGGCAGCAGCAGCAGCAGCGTCGTACTCAGTGACAGTGTAGTCAAATGTTTTGTCTTAGTGAAACTATCTTCTGTCTTTGGACCTTGTCCATAGTCTTAATTTTAGTAGAGTACTACTTTCCGGAAACAGACTGTGTTTCCATCTTCAGGTAAAGTAAAGCACGTAATGTTATGGACGCCGTAGATCTATTCTTAGGCACTGGGCACCCTTGTCAAATAAAATTAGAGATGTGCACCTGAGACCAGATTTTGTGCAGTAACAGGAAAATAGCTATTAAAAGATAAAAATTAACAAAAATCTCTGAGTCTTCTAGTTTAAAAAAATTAATATTTTCTTGTTACTGCCCATGGACAGTGCCTGGTCTCATGTGTATATTGTATAAAATTTATTAAATTGAACCGTCTTTACACAACATACAAATAACACTTATGCGTATTGGACCGTGCATCATCTTGATATCTGAATAAAGGTTGACCAACTAGATGACACTTGCATTATTATATATTGCTCAACATGTTTCAGACATTAATACGTTTATCTTCAGGAGCTAGCGAGTACTTGTTGTGTTGTGTAGGCTTACTTGAGGCGTGCTGGTATTATGTGGCGGGATTGGCTGTTGGTGATGTGGTATCCGAGTGTAGGCTGAACCACTAGTGCTTCAGCCTGCACTCGGATACCACATCACCAACAGACAATCCCGCCACATAACACCAGCACGCCTCAAGTCAGCCTACAGAACACAAGTACTCGCTAGCTCCTGAAGATGGACGTATTAACGTCTGAGACATGTTGAGCCATATATAATAAAGCAAGTGTCATCTAGTTGGTCAACCTTTATTCAAATACAAATAACAGTTGCAAATCTACAACTGGTTAATTAATCAGTTGTAGATTTGCAACTGTTATTTGTATGTTGTGTAAAGACGGTTCAGTTTAATACATTTGTTGCATGTACATAACGGGATGGAAACAATCCAATTCATGTATATTGTATAACGTTTACTTAATTATTGTGTCAGGTGACCTAGATACTTCTTTGTAAGAGGTTCATCAGATTAGGCCCCTTTCTTTACGTGAAGACGGAATTGGAACCAGCTTCATAAACGCCGTACTCTTAAAATTAAGACGATGGACAGAGTTCAAAGATAGAAGATTGCTTCCCTACGTCATATACAGTCGTCAGAGCCTTGTAGAGTCAGATATTTTTTGTACGTTTGAATGAAACAATACCACACATATGCACAACAGTCTGCACTGTTTTTACAATCTAGAGATCTGGAGGGATGTACGGAAAATCGTGTCCGTCTGTCTGTATGTTTCATTAGCCAACTGTTGAACGCATTTCGACGAAATATGGTACAGGGAGTCTACACTAAATATGAACGAGTAGAACGCGGTTTTAATTCACCTAGAATGGACCTAGTCTTAGATCACACGAAGTTCATTTCGAAGTTTTTAACGAATTTTTCAAAAAAGGAATAATCGACGAGAAAGGCTGATAGGCCTGCATAACCTGAAGCCTATAAATCACACACACACCCACGCGCGCGCGCACGAGCATCTCGTGGATTGCGCTGACACTGTAAATGAAACGCATTTTCTGACTGCAGTGTGATTAACCGTTGAGCGATAGGCCTACATGTGTGTGTGTGTGTGTGTGTGTGTGTGCGCGCGCGCAAAAATAACATCCGAATGACGTAAGCAAAATAAGAAGGGACGCATTTTGAACATGTACGTGTTTCATTGGAGTGCATTTTCTAGACTCCACATCATCGTTAAGATGAATGTTGTAATGTTTTACTTTTTTATTTATCTTTGAATGTCTAAAGACAGTTGCCGAGAAGAGCGATTAACTGCAGAAGTTGTGTTCAGATGTATCTAGTCCAAAACCTACCGGGACTTGCTATCTTGAGTAACTGCAAAGCCTTCGTGTTCGGAATGTGTCTCGTTCAATCCCTGCGGGACTGGCTTCTGTGAGTTTCTTCATTACCTGCAGGCGAATCCTCTGTAATACAGTTTATATTGGCCTGTTGTGATTCTCCTGAGAAATTGTAGGCTTAAGTAGATAGTGAAGCTGCAAAACCAAAGTTACCAAGTACGTACAATATTGTAGATTCTGGTGACGTCTTGCTGTGTGTTGTAACTGAAAGCAACCAAATTTTTTTTGTACCTCTCAGTTGTTGGATTTTTTTTGCGTTGTTTCTTGTTCAGCGTATTATGTAGGACTGTCCGTCCGTCTGTGAGGTTCTGGCGTAACGAATGACTTTTGCCGAAGTGTATAAACTCTGATGAGGTCCAGGCTAGCCTTATTTGTAACGATGAGGTTGAAGTAAATGCAACGTCCTCGACTTTTATTCTAAGCGTGATTAGTTTGAATCTGTGTTGGGTATCCGATGGTCCTGACGGATTTTGCGTAGTTATACTCAGCTCATCCTGGCGAATTTCAATACTGTATTTCAAACGCGCCATGGTTCTTTCTTTTCATTCCATGAACTGCCATTTATATCTTATCTTTAAAGCTGCAAGTTTGCAACATTTAACATTGGTAGAGTCCAGTTGAAACGTGATGGCACACGGTGACGCAGGGAGGGGAAGTGAAGGGGAAACTGGCGACTGGCCAGTACCCTTCACACTACCTCGGAACACGGTGTATCCAACATTACTACCGCCGATACGCACACCTCGGCTGTCAGTAGTCGACTGATCTGACGCCCCCTGCCGATTTAAATGGACTCGTCCGTTTCGCCGAAAGACGAAATCCGGTTTCTGCACGTGTGCCATCACATTTCAAACGCAGTCTACAGTATCGTTCACTATACCTACCATATACATCGACCATTGTATACATGTCTGTTAGGGTGGGAAATTTACACTTTAGGATGTACCTCGGTAACAGAGTGTGTCTGAAATGGCCCTTTAAATTTTGGAGGCGAGTTATGTATGGCAGAACAATGCGAAAGCTCCCTTGCAGATGTCAGTTTAACAGGTGGCTCATTTAACATGTGTCTTAAACTCCGCAGGCTTTGCGAACATTAAAACTGCCACATTGTCTCCCGACTGCCCTTTTGACCACTCTAATATCCTTTTTAAAGTGGTGCTACGTAGCCCCAAAGTCTGAAACGACGATGGAAGTTAGGAATATGAAGACGTAGGTACTCATTTTACTATTCTTGTCACAATACACACGGCGGTATTACTGTTTCCTTACCTGTGTCAAGATTTTTTCATCCCTCCCTGTGTCAAGTTTTTCTTTTCATCATTTGCCTTTTTGACTTCGAGATTGCGCATTTCTAAATTTTCTTTGGTATTATGAGAATGTGTGCCTACTCGTGTCATTTTAAGTAATTATTTTATAATTTTAATAATGATTTTTTCAGTAATTTGGTTTACACTCCCTCGGCCTAATGAAAAATAAAATAAATGTATTCATCTCGTACAGAACCTATAGACTCCGTACTTAACTTCTTGGCTTATTCGACCAGAAATTTTAACGAAATTTGAAATATTTTAACACAGGAGTTTAATCCTAGTTTCGTCGCATTTATTTTAGCATTGGCTTATTTGCATATTAAATTTCATTGTGACGTTTATTTTATAATGTGGGATCTCACAAATACTGAGATTGGAATGTTATGAGTTGCATTCGCCTTTAATATCAAGTCTGTATACACCTGATGATGGATCGATTGATCCGAAACAAGTAGTGTGGTTCCGTTAATGTATAGTTGTGTTGTCTTAGTTCTCATATCATAGTTTTGCTAGGTCCTTTGTGCCTGAAATGGTCTTTGCTGAAAATAATTTATACTTTCTGCGATGATTGAACCAACCTTGATTTACCTGAAACCCCTAATACGGATATCTTCTGTCTTCCCATGATTTACCTGAAACTCCTAATATGGATATCTTCTGCCCTCCCGTGTTCAAGGCTACGTCGTAAGCGATTCAGATAACTTTGAAATATGATTTGATGTATATGACGACCGTCTTCGAAGATTACCTTACAAGAAATGGGTTGTGGTCTGAAGGATTAGAACTACCCAAGCTTCTGTATAGTTAACAAAATTTTCCAATAGAAAGCAGTTTTGTAAACCCTTAACGGAAATATTTTTATGAAGTCTGGTAAATGCAACTGTTCAAATCCCACATGAACCAACGAATGTTATACGAAATCGCGACAATGAAATAAGCGTGGCACACTTTCCATTTTCGTCAGGCACCACACCGTTGTTCTCGTGTAAAGTGTGCTTCTTAGCCGAACTGTTAAGTAGGCTGTAGTAGATAAACGGATCCTGGAGACTGGCATGTTCTGTAAGCTGAAACAGAAGACTTTGTGGGTGGGTGGGGGGGGGGGGGGGGGGGGGGGGGGAATTGAAAAAAAGGGCAAAAAGAAAATATTTGTTTTACTTAAGATTTCAAAGAAGATATAGACGAGAATAATGACAGTAACATGGAGACAGTTGAACACATTTCGGTTTTGGTATGTTGCAGTGCGAAACATAAGGGACAGAAGCTGTATGGTGCTGAATATAATGTGAACACGGCTGAAAGAACGATTTAAATCAGTTATTAAAAGGTCTTGGTGCAGGCCGAAACATGTTGGAGGGAAGTAAGATATAGTGACGTACAGCGTTATATTATCATTTAAGGGAATTTTCCCTTTATTTTATGTAGACTCTAAACTCATTTAAATTAGCTGATTAATTAGTATATAATTTTGGACAGTCTTGTAACTTAAACACCTTTCACATTACAATATATATTATCGATGCCGTTTAGATGTAGATAAACTGTCAGTATTTTGGTTTTTGTGAAAGAAACCTGTTCTCAGTATTTCACATGGATTTGTTTCACTCTCAGTGCTTTGTGGTAGTGATTTTAATACGTTATTGTTCAGGCCTTCTAATTAAAAGGGTTATAATTTTTAAAGTACACGTTATGGGTGTCGTTTGGTTCGGGAAATATGTCAGCTGCAACTTTCGCTTTCATTGTTAGTAATCGAAAGTTGTTTGTAGTAAGTCCAGTTGCCTGCGGCGCGTCGATTGTGCCTTAAGACGGCATCACCCATTCGGAGTTGGTTTTGTTGAACTCGTGACTATACTGATCCTGTGCTTGCCCATAGTTAACTGTGCGTAGTGTTCAACAACGTGGCTCTCAGCCTTTGAAAGGAAAGGCAGTAGGTATTGTGTGATGTGACGAGGTCTTGCGTAACGCAGAAGGGATTCTGTCCTGTGTGCAGCCATACCACAGTGACGGCAACCAGCGGTACTGCACTTCACTCCAGGGGTTTTTGAAAGGAATGACTCACAGACGGTGCTCCGATCAATAATTGCGAACGGCTTATTCTTGAATGTTGGATGGATTAATTGGATATATTTGTTGAACAGGTTAACTAAGTCGATGAAACGGAAGTGTTCTGTGAATCGTGTACAGTACGAGAATATAAAGAATCACTGATTAAGCGCCTTACCTCATGCGTTACGGTTTGAAATTTCCCTTTTTGCTGCGTCGTCACGTAATTACAATGCGCCGTTTCAAGTGGCGCTACATACATATTTCAGCAATATTCGTTACTCCCGTCCGCAGCAAGAAACGGGCTGTTCTATAGAGACTTCGTGCGTTAAGTGCGGGGCTAAAGGAGAGGCATAGCGTCAGCAGAACTGGAGCAAGAGAATTATTAATTTTGTCGGTCATGTTGCTTCTAGAAGGCTGAGATGTGTTCTGCGGAACCCAGTGCTCCACTTGGAATGTCTAATACTATATACTTGCAACGATGTCCGGATTTCAAAATGCCATCCTACCCTGTACAAAAGACGAAGATAGGCAACGTACATATAACGTAATATTGTTTGGAGGAATGCTCATACTTCGCGTGCTGTCCTAACAGCCTGACACCATATTACCTGAAGACAGCGCATGTATGGGGATTTAATGCCGCTGGAACAATAAAACTAATTAGGTCTCCGTGTAAAGTGCCCGATTTTAACCAAATCTGGATTTGGTCGACAGATTTCATGAGAGTCCCCGATATGAAATTTCACGGAAATCCGTCCAGTGGGAGGCGCACTGATGCTTGCGGGCAGATGGACGGACGTGACGAGGGTAATAGGCTTTTATTTTTCCGCAAATATGCAAACGCGCCTAAAATGTTTAGAATGTTCAAATATGGATACAGTTTCGCTAGAAAAGAAGCCAGTCGGCTGAAAGAGTAGTGCCATTTTGTCTGTAGACATAACTTATGTATGGGGGGGATTGTCGTGCCTCACTGATAATGCGACGACGGGGGTTCGCACAGCGGTGCTGCGAAAGACTCAAGTCCTCTGTGGTGTAACACTGGGTCGTGGGGTGTGTGGTTTACGACGTTTAGAAGGATCGTATTGCGAAGAGAGAGAGAAAAAACCAACAAGATGCAACAATCAGATGTTTATTATCAACACTGCCTCAACATGTTTCGGGCATCATTATGCCCATCTTCAGGAGAACAAAGACCGTGTGTTACTGCATACGGTGTGCTGCGCTGGTTGTGCTGGATGTGGCTGGTAGCGGTAGCAGAACCAGCGCAGCACACCGTATGCAGTAACACACGGTCTTTGTTCTCCTGAAAAGTGGAACAGTAACCTTCACAGTGCTCGCACCCACAACGCAGCGCCCCACGACCGCTACCAGCCACATCCAGCAGAACCAGCGCAGTACACCGCATGCAGTAACACACGGTCTTTGTTCTCCTGAAGATGGGCATAATGATGCCCGAAACATGTTGAGACAGTGTTGATAATAAATATCTGATTGTTGCATCTTGTTGGTTTTCTCTCTCTTCACAATTTGCTCACGATGCACGGTCACAGAAACCTAAAGATCATATTGCATTCACTTTCAGAGCGAAGGAGTCGAAGAAGATGACGGCGCTACGATACTTCGATATGTCGGGCACCACACACCCTACGAGAGTGGCACATCCTAGAATCTTAAACCTTCATCACTGATAGTAGGCTACAGTATCGGCCTTAACACGTCCGAATATCTTAGTCGTATATGAATGAATAAAAGGTAAAGGTAAAGTGCACACTAGAACAGGCCACGAAGGCCCAGAGGGGCAGTATAGGTATAGCTCTACTCTTTCTTTAACCTCGGCACTAGATGGGTGGGTGGTCAGCGCCACGCCTCGACCGCTTCACGCCCGGGAAAGACCCGGTACGCATTGTATAGGAGGATGGGTGGGCCTCAGAGCCGGTATGGACGGGTGCGGAAAATCTCGCCCCCCACCGGGATTCGATCCCCTGACCGTCCAGCCCGTAGCGAGTCGCTATACCGTCTGAGCTATCCCGGCTCCCATATGAATGAATGAATAAATAAATAAAAGTGCAAATAAGAAAATTGCAAGTTAAGTGGAACAAAAATAAGCAATGAGAGAACAAGCGAAATATTTTAGGGATTTTTGTTGTAGTTATTCGTACTCGCGTCCGTTTGCGAGCATCTGTCCCAGTTACTTAGTGCACTGAAACGTGTTATATGGCCTACCTTTCTTTCCAGAAAAAAAAAAAAAAAAAGTAAGAGTTTGCTCTTTTGTTTATTATATTTTCACTTTCTCTTATTGCTCCCTCTTATTTTCTTCTATT
>Ga0131853_10001357_pt1 | contig 43847 bp, 46 predicted proteins | sample TergutLab28metaG_FD_92764 | JGI IMG/M metagenome (GOLD analysis project Ga0131853, IMG submission 92764) | Labiotermes labralis P1 segment gut microbial communities from Petit-Saut dam, French Guiana - Lab288 P1 (version 2) (version 2) | ecosystem: Host-associated > Arthropoda: Insects >... | reverse complement strand
GGCTTGCACACTCCTCACGCAACAAGCATCACTATTAGAGGGGAGGTGAGGCCCCATGTCGGCATATGAAACAGCTATGCTAATTCTGGTAAGCTTGCCATTGACTATATCGCTTGGCAAATTCGCCGTGAAGCATGTCCTGAAATTTCTGGACGACAGGTATAAAAAATAGCCGCCTCTGAATTTGGATGTTCGGAATTCGCGGCTATTTCTATAGCTGTGCAAGTCCAACCGTCTAAATACGGTGTGGCCAGAGGGCGTTGATGCGCCCTCGCTTTTATTGTATCCTAATTATACCGTATCTATGACTTTTTTGCAATACCTTTTTCTAAGCACAACTAATACTTTCATGTTTCATATGTAGCTTGTTTTTCCATAATATCCATGTTATAATTTTGGCAACCATAGCGTATTATGGGCGGTATATTTGGCTTGCACACTCCTCACGCAACAAGCATCACTATTAGAGGGGAGGTGAGGCCCCATGTCGGCATATGAAACAGCTATGCTAATTCTGGTAAGCTTGCCATTGGCTATATCGCTTGGCAAATTCGCCGTGAAGCATGTCCTGAAATTTCTGGACGACAGGTACAAAAAATAGCCGCTCCTGATTCGCGTTAGGACGCGCGGCTATTTTTGTGAGTCGTGCAAGTCCAACCGTCTAAATACGGTGTGGCCAGAGGGCGTTGATGCGCCCTCGTTTTTATTGTACCTTTATTATACTGTATTTATGACTTTTTTGCAATACTTTTTATAGGAACGACTAACAAAATTGATTTTCGTACGAATAGGCAGACAGAAGATAGGGTCATACGACCCTACCCCATATCGTTTTTGAGCATATTTTCGATGAAGATCGCGTAGCCTCTTGTTGGCTCCTGTACGAACACGTGGGTTACGGCGCCGACGAGTTTGCCGTCTTGCAGAATCGGGGAGCCGCTCATGCCCTGCACGATCCCGTTTGTGCGCCGGATAAGCTCAGGGTCGGTTATCCTGATTACCATTCCGCGGGTGTCGTCGCCTGAGAACTTGTTTACGGACTCGATGAATATGTCGAATTCCTTGATGTCGCTGCGGTCTACCGTCGAGCGGATGACGGCGGGTCCAACGTATACCTGGCTTTGCGGCGATATTGAGACTTTGCTGTCGGAGGCCGCGCTGTTCTCGCCTAAGTTAAGCGAACCGAATATGCCGTAGGGGCTGTTGCGGTCAACGTTGCCAAGGACGCGGCTTTCGCGGACTTTACCTACGAGTTCGCCGGGAGCGCCCTTCTTGCCCTTTACGACGGATACGACCTCGGTTTCCATAATACGCCCCGAGCGTATGCTCATCATCTGCTTGGTGTCGATGTCCACGATTCCGTGGCCAAGAGCCGCGAACCGGTTGGTGCGCGGATTGTAATAGGTCACGGTTCCGATGCCCTTTGTATCGTCCCTTATCCAGACTCCGATGGTTCTCTCGCTTGTTTTGGAATTGACATGCGGCTTTATTGTTGCGTCGAAGTACTGTTCGCGGCGTCTTACGCGCAGACTAAGATCGTCGTGCGAATTTTTTATGATATCCATAAACTGGCTTTTGTTAGCCAACTGCTGGCCGTTGGCTATGGTTATCATGTCGCCGGAGCGCAGTACGCCGGCGCTTGGGCTTGGAGTCTTGCCGTCTCCCTCTATGATGTCGCCGGTTCCGAGCACCATTACGCCGTCTGTCTCCACGCGTACCCCGACGGTCTTGCCCCAGGGAATGAGCGTATATTCCGGCAGTACGTCCAGCGAAAGGCTGCGCCCGGGCAGGCCGAACATGTTCAGTGACAGCATCGCGCTGCCGCTTTCACCGGCGGTAAGTGTTACGCTGTCGCTCAGGTCTATGTCGATGTTGTCCGTAAGCGGCTTGTTATCTACTTTCAGCGCGGGGACGCCGACATCCGCGTCATCAGACGGACTAAACGTCGCCCTCACCGGCATGTTGACGCCGATTTGCTTCACCGAGCCCGCCGAAATTGTAATTCCGTCGGGGAATCGGTCGAATCCTGTTATGAAAAGCGCAGTTAACGCGCATAATATATTTATCGAAAGTATTGTCCATGTATTACTACGAAGAAATTTGACGAAAGTTTTCAAACCTCACACTCCTGACATTTACGAAGTAACGCTAACCCACAGCAAAACAACGGCTGTGCGCAAACGCGTTAAATATAATCTCTCCTTTTTGCGCGGCGGCTATACTAGGAACAAAATCATTTTATGGAACTAATTTTGTTGTAAAACAGGCTTGCGTGTGGTATAATGCAGCGATAGTGGAGGGTTGCAGATATGAGATCTTGCTGGCTGTACGCACGCTGCCTTTTGTGGCTGATAGGCACGATTCCGGCGCAGCTTTCGATTCCGCGCAAAAAAAAGACGCTTAGCCCTGAAGCGTACGATGAGTTTTGCGAGGACGTGGGGCGGCGTTTTTCTGTTTCTCAGATAAAGTTCACGGGGTCAAGCGTAAATGTGGAGGGTCTTGAGAATATCCCCGAGGACGCGGTGCTCTTCGTGTCAAATCACCAGTCGTACTTTGATATCGGGGTATTCCTGGCGTACATCCCCAAGCCGCTGGGTTTTGTCGCAAAGGCCGAGCTTTCCAAGATTCCCGTTCTCAAGAGGTGGATGGAGGAGTTCCGCTGTGTCTTTTTGGACAGGTCTGATATTAAGAAGTCGGCCAAGGCGATAACTCAAGGCATCGATATACTGAAGTCGGGCCGATCACTGGTCATATTCCCGGAGGGAACGCGCAGCAAGGGCAGGGATATGCTGGACTTCAAGGCCGGAAGCTTTAAATTGGCGACAAAGTCAAAGGTTCCAATAGTGCCGGTGACTATTAACGACACATACAAGATATTGGAGAACAATAACGGATATGTCCGCTCCGCGGAGGTTCATGTATATGTACACGAACCGATCTCTACGCGCGATCTGACCACCGAGGAAGCCGCCGCTCTGCCGGGCAGGGTGCGGGATATAATCAGCTCGAAACTACAATACAGCAATTCCGGTTGAGAAGGAACCGAATTTTTCGGAAGCTCCGGCCTGAAGCCGCCGGGATTCCGAAAAATTTTGGTTTGATTTGAACCGGAATTGCTATAGGAGTGACGCAACATGAAAATATATGCGGCCCGCCACGGGCAGACAGGCTGGAACCTGTTAGGCCGGATGCAGGGTCACACCGACATCCCGCTTGACGAGACAGGCATAGCGCAGGCCGAAAAGCTGGCTGAAAGATTCAGGGACATACCTATCGGCAAAATATACAGCAGCGACTTGGGGCGTGCCCTTGAAACTGCGAGGACAATAAACAAGCATCACGACGTTGAGATAGTTGTGGAAGAGGATTTGCGCGAGATAAGTTACGGCGAGTTTGAGGGGCGGCTCTTGAGTGAAATTGGCGGCCGGTTTGCCGAGCTTAGAGATGCCGGCAAGGGAGCGCCGGGTGGTGAGGAGTTGGAAGACTTCCTCGCGAGAGTACATAGATGCATGGACAAAATTGCGGCGGAAAATGATGGGGATATCCTGATTGTAGGGCATGGCGGCACTGTCCGGGCCATTGAGTGCTACTTTCTCAATATTCCGAAAGAGAACATTACCAAATTCGGGCTGGGCAATACCGCGGTCTATTGCTTTGAGCGACGCGGCGGCGCGCAGGGTTATAACATGATTATTGAGAACGACACTTCACACCTGGAGGGCAGTGAATGAGCATATTGGTGACGGGAGGTACGGGGTACATAGGGAGCCATACGGCTCTAAAGCTGTTAGAGCGCGGTGAAAGAGTCGTGCTTCTTGACAACTTTAGCAACTCCGGCCCCGATGTGCTCACGAGAATGGAGGAAATCGCGGGATGCGCCCTGCGCTTCTATAGAGGCGACATACTTTGCGCTGACACGCTTTCAGAAATATTCAGGACGGAGGATGTCGAGGGCGTAGTACACTTCGCGGGGCTCAAGGCCGTCGGAGAGTCTGTGCAAAAGCCTCTCGAATACTATCGCAACAATGTAGCGGGTACGCTGAATTTGCTGGAGGTCATCGGGCGATTCGGCGTTAAGAATTTTGTGTTCAGCTCATCGGCGACGGTTTACGGCAGCCGAAGTGTCGCCCCTTACCGCGAGGACATGCCGGCCGGCGGCTGCACAAACCCATATGGACAGACAAAGTATATCATAGAATTGATGCTGCAAGACCTGTACGCTTCCGACGATTCGTACAACATCACCGCTCTGCGCTACTTCAATCCAATTGGTGCGCACCCAAGCGGCAAAATCGGCGAATCCCCAAGCGGCGTGCCGAACAACCTCATGCCGTATATCACACAGGTTGCGGCAGGCAAGCTGCCGGAGCTGCGCGTCTTCGGAGCGGACTACGATACGCCCGACGGAACGTGCATCCGCGACTACATACACGTAGAAGACCTTGCCGAGGGACATGTCTTGGCGCTCAGGAACCAGCGGGGCTTTAACATCTACAATCTTGGAACGGGTACAGGAACTTCCGTGCTGGGGCTGGTCTCGGCCTTCGAGGAAGCTACGGACGTCAAGATACCATACCGGATAGCGGATAGACGCCCCGGTGACGTGCAAACAAGCTTCGCGGCCGTAACAAAGGCGCGGGAAGAACTGGGCTTCCTGGCTCGTTTTGACGTCCGGCGAATGTGCGAGGATAGCTGGCGCTGGGAGAGGTACGCAAATGGTCACGCTTAAAGAAGTATTCGGCGTAAACGAGAAGAGTTTGATCGCAAATACAGTTTTGCGCGCCCTGCCCGACTGGTTTGCCATAGAATTAAGTATTGTCGGCTATGTGCGCGATGTGGCCGACCTGACGTTCATAGCCGCGTATGACGAAGAAACGGCCATAGGGTTTGTTGCAATAAAAAAACATAACCCATACACGGCGGAAGTCTACGTGATGGGTGTTCTTCATGAGTATCACAGGCATGGAGTAGGCAAAATGCTGATACATAGCTGTGAGGATTATTGCTCCCGGAACAATATGAAATTTCTGAGCGTAAAAACCCTGTCGGAAAGAGTTGTGAACGAGTTTTACGAGAAAACACGCAAGTTCTATTTGTCCATGGGATTTTTGCCGCTGGAGGTTTTCGATACCTTGTGGGGTGAAAATAACCCATGCCTGTTGATGGTTAAGGTATTGTATTCAAAGAATCTCGTAAATCATTGAGTCTATTTGATATTGAAAAGAGACATTGCATTAGAAGTTGTGGCTTCGGCTACTTTTTCCGGTGAAATGTTTTTTATTTCAGCTATTTTTTCGACTACAAGTTCAAGATTGTTAGAGTCGTTTCTTTGCCCGCGGTTTGGTTCCGGTGAAAGATAGGGGCAGTCGGTTTCAATCAAAATCTTATCAAGCGGAACCCTTTTAACGGTTTCAACTAAATTTCTTGCGGTTCTGTAAGTAACAACCCTGCCGATGCTAATCAAATATCCCATTTCTACATATTGCAAAGCCATTTCAGGAGTACCTGAATAACAGTGAATTGTGCCCTTGCCGTGCCCGTAATCAGGCATGTCGGCTTCTTTTAAAACAAAAACCAGTTGACAAGCGTCCCTTGAATGAATTACTATGGGCGGCTTCACCTGTCTTGCCGCTTCAAGCTGCTTTTTAAACCAGTATATTTGATTTTCCTTTCCTCTGCCCCTTGTATGCTCTTCTCTATTTAAACCAATTCCAATTTCGCCCCAAGCGACGACCTTTTTATTATCCCTGCAAAATTTTATCATTTTCGCAAGAATTTCGTCGCTGATGAATTCGTCGCCTGCCGGCGGACTGGTACATGAACCGCAATCGCCTACGCTTAGATACACAAAGCCGTACTTCTTGGCAAGCTGTAACGCCGCGTCCATTTCTAAGGAACTCGTTGAATTTATTATATACTTTACGCTATTTTTGTGCATATCCAAGAAAAGTCTGTGTCTGTCTCTGTTAAAACGCTTTGCAAGATAATGCGTGTGTGTCAAAGTATTTCATGATGTAAGCCTCCGGCGATGTTACTGTTATAGCTGCATGACTTCGCGGGCAAGTCGTTTCATCTCGCGGGCGGCGGTCAGTGTTGCGTCGGTTATTTTTGCGCCTCCGGTCAGGCGCGCCAGTTCGTAGACGCACGCTTCGTCGTCCAGGGGGACTACGGTTGTGCGGGTCGATTCGGAGTCGGAGTGTTTTTCTATGAGGAAGTGCGCGTCGGCCAGGGCGGCGATCTGGGGCAGGTGGGTTATACATAGGATTTGGCGGCCGCGCGCCAGGCGCGACAGCTTTTCGGCGACCATCTGGGCTGTGCGCCCGCTGATTCCGGCGTCGATCTCGTCAAAAATGAACGTCTCGATTTCGTCTGTGTCGGCCAAGACCGACTTGAGGGCAAGCATTACGCGCGACATTTCACCGCCTGAGGCGATTTTTGCCAGCGGCTTGAGGGGTTCGCCCTTGTTGGCCGAGATCATGAACTCTACGCGGTCGAAGCCGTTTGTGCCAAATGCTTGGCTACGGGTTATTTCCACGTCGAACATGGCATCGGGCATACCAAGGTCTGCCAGAGCCGCGCTCACGCCGGCGGTGATCGTGGCCGCGTATTCCTTGCGTATGGCCGAAAGAGCGGCGCACAGATCGGAGACTTCGCGGGAGAGCGCTCGCTTCTCCTGGCCAAGCTGCTCGAGGCGTTCATCCGAACTGCGAAGCTCCTCTATTTCCGTCTTGACATGCTCAAGGTGCTGCAATACCGCGCCAACGGAGCCGCCGTACTTTTTCTTTAGCATATGTAGCTGTTCGAGCTTTCGCTCAATTTTGTCGATTTTTGAGGATTCGGATTCTGTCCCGGGTAGGTCGCCGCCGCCGTCCGCCAGATTGTCGGAGTAGGCGTAGATGTCGCGGCAGGTTTCACGGAGAGTCGTCACCATGACGTCGACCGCGTCGGCAAATTTGGCTGTCTCGCCGTCCAGCTTTGCCAGCTCGTGGAGCTGAGCGGCGGCCTTTGTCATGCGCTCGAAGGCTGTGTCGCCGCTTTCATCCTGATACAGCAGATTCAGCGCTGCGCCTGTCAGTTCCTTTATCTTTACCGAATTGACGAGTACGTCGCGGAGCTTTTCCAGACGCCGGTCGTCGCCGCCCTGCGGATTTACCTCCTCGATTTCGGCTTGCTGGTACAGGAGCATCTCGAGGCGGGCCTTAGCTGAGCCGCCATCGCCAATGGCGGCGATTTTGCGCGAGACGTCGCGGTACTTCCTGATCGCGTCGGCAAGCTTGTCCTTTACGGAAGACGCGGCTGAGTCGGCGAATTTGTCTAGCAGGGATATGTGCCTGAGCTGCGACAGCAGCGACTGGTGTTCGTGCTGACCGTGGATATCTACAAGAACGGCTCCGACTTGGCGGAGCATCGCGACGGTGGCAAGTACGCCGTTGATCCTGCACGTTCCTTTGCCGGTGGATGATATCTGCCTCGTTATAATGAGGGCATCGTCCTCGGCAACGTCGACGCCAAGTTCCGACAGGACAGGCTTCAAACCGTCGTCCACAGAGAAGACGGCCGTAACCGAAGCGTTATCCTGCCCCGTGCGTATGACATCCTTCCCCGCCTTGCCCCCAAGTATCAGACCAAGCGAGTCGATTATCATCGACTTGCCCGCGCCGGTTTCTCCGCTTAATATGTTAAGCCCCTCACCGACGATCAGCTCGGCTTCGTCTATCAGCGCGACATTCTTGATATGTAGGCTTTGAAGCATGAAACCTTCCTCCCCCTACACGCCGCGAAGCTGCTCAATGACGCCGGACGCGCTGCTGGTATCGCGAATTACGGCGAAAACTGTGTCGTCGCCGGCAATCGAGCCGATAATGTCAGTCTTGTTAATATGGTCAAGGGCTGCGGCGACACCCATCGCCATTCCCGAAAGAGTCTTGATGACAAGCATGTTTCCCGCGAACTCCATAGTGGTTACGCCCTCACGGAAGTGGCGGCGGAATTTTTCGGAAACGGCGGCGTCGACCGTCGCTTCGGAAGCGGCGGGCACGGTGTACTTGGACGCGCCGTTCGGCAGCACAATCTTGCTGATTTTCAGCTCCCTGATATCGCGCGAGATGGTGGCCTGCGTAACGTCTACGCCGCTGTGCTTGAGACGTTCCAGCAGTTCTTCCTGCGTCTCGATCTCGTAGGTGTTAATCAATTCGATAATTCGCTGATGCCTGATATCCTTCATAATGGCTCAGTCCTTTAGTCTACCTGATTTTGATTCGTAGCCGGTCGTAGAAGCTAAGTGCGTTTGTTTTAATAATCTTTGTAACGTGCTGTGAGCGGCGGATGTGAACTGTTTCGGCGTAATTCAGAGCCGACACGGTTGCGCCGTCGGCGATAAGAACCCCGCTGTGCTGTCCCGTGACGCTTACCGGCTTGAGGGTTACGCTGTCGTCGCCGGATATGACCAGCGGGCGGTGTGAGAGCGAGTGAGGACATATTGGCGTAATGACCAACGCGCCAAGTTCCGGCTTTAGAAGCGGCCCGCCCGCCGAAAGATTGTAGGCGGTGGAACCTGTGGGCGTAGCCACCAGCACGCCGTCTCCGCGATAGTTGGCTATGAATACGCCTCCCACGCGCACCTCTATTTCGATCATTTGCAGGGGGAGCGCACGTGCCGCATAGACCTCGTTAAGGGCAAGGACCGGCTGGATATCGCCGCCTTCTATGCGTGCCTCAAGCATTATCCGCTCTTCCAGCTCGAAGCTGCCGCAAAGGGTTTGCTCAAGCGCCGCGCAGGCGTCGCCGGGCTCGACGTCTGTGATGTAGCCGATTGTTCCCGTGTTTATGCCCAGAATCGGTAAACCGTGCGGCGCGGCCAGCCGAGCCGCCTGCAGAATCGTGCCGTCGCCGCCAAGGACTACAAGTGCGTACAAGTCGGAAAGCAGACCGCTTTCAAGGCAGCCGATATCTTGTACGTCTACGTAATATCCCGGGAACGCGGGCGCGGCGCCGTTCTTTAGCAGCCAGTCCGCCAACTGCCGCGTGAACTCGAAGTCCTTGTCCCGCTTTGAATTGGTTATGATGCCAAGTTTCTTCATGAAAACTCCTTAAAACTTTCAAAAAACGCTAAATATTCCGTGTTGCCGTCGCCGCCCTTTATTGGGGATTCAATGTAGGTACGGAAGCGGAGCCCCGCGGCATTTCCCGCTTTTACCACGAGAGCCAGGGCTGCTTTGCGTACTTTTTCGTTTCTTACGATTCCGCGCTTACTCAAGTTTGCCCGGCCGCACTCGAATTGGGGTTTTACCAGCACTATGATCTTATTGCCGTTCCCTTCCAGAAGCCGCGCGGCATGGGGTAAAATTTTTGACGCCGAAACGAAGGAAACATCTATTGCGGTAAAGGCAGGCAATGGATTTAGGTCACCGGGATGCACGGATAGTATGTTCGTGTTCTCGATTGACCGGACGCGCACGTCCTCGCGGAGCCTCGGATGAAGCTGCGCCGTGCCTACGTCCAGCGCGTACACAAGTGTCGCTCCGTTCTGTAACATACAGTCGGTAAACCCGCCCGTCGAAGCGCCTATGTCCAAGCACACCCGGCTGCCCAAGTCGATCCCGAAAGTGTCCAGGGCCGCCTGCAGTTTGTGACCGCCGCGGCTTACGTAACTGACTGAGGGGAGGTCGTACTCCAGAAGGTCTGATTCGCAAACCTGCGCGCCGGGTTTGGTTACGGTCAGGCCGTTTACGCGCGCTCCGCCGGCATTTATCAGTTCTTTTGCCGCTGAGCGGCTCATATCGGCAAGTTGTGACAGTACGACGTCCAAGCGGCTAGGCATACTTTTCCACATCATTCAGTATTTTGGCGGCGACTGAGTCCGCGTCAAGGCCATATTTGCGGTAAAGCTCCTCCGGGCTGCCCTGTACCACGAATTCATCGGGAAAGGAGAACGAGTGGAAGCGGGGAAGCGCGATCCCGTTCCGGGCGGCGTATGCCGCGAAGCTTGCCGCGTATCCGCCGGAGAATACGTTGTCCTCCAGGATATATATGAAGTCCGCGAATTTTGCTACGTCGGATATCATTTCCACGTCAAGGGGCTTGACGCTTCGGGCGTTGATTATGGCCGGAGAGAGCGTACCGCCTTTACAATGGTATTGGGTAAGTTTGCCGACCGAGTTGTTTGCAGTGTGAAGCATTGTCCCGACGGCTATGACGGCGATTTTTGGGATGCCGTCTTCGGCGTCGGCGTTGCCGCGGGTTATCCATTCGGATTTTCCGAGCTCTATGGGATTCGCTTCATGCAAGTGGGTTTTAGCTTCGCCGCGCGGGTATCGTATGGCGACCGGGCCGCCAAGCTCTATGGCGAAGCGAAGCATTGCGCCAAGCTCAGGTTTGTCCGCGGGAGCCAGGACGGTCATACCGGGCATGTGCGAGAGGTAGGACAGGTCGAAGAGCCCCTGGTGAGTCTCGCCGTCCGCGCCGACAACTCCGGCGCGGTCGATGGCCAGCACAACATTTGCGCCCTGTATGCATACGTCGTGCATTATCTGGTCATAGGAACGCTGCAAAAACGACGAATATACGGCGAACACGGGGAGCTTTCCGGCTTTGGCCAGCCCCGCGCAAAACGTTACGGCGTGAGCCTCGGCGATTCCTACGTCAAAGCAGCGCCGCGGAAACTCGTTCGCGAAGGAGGCGAGGCCCGTGCCGTCCTCCATTGCCGCTGTTACGGCCACGACGTTCGGGTTTTCGCGAGCGATCTGAGTCAGGGCTTCGCCGAATACGTCGGAGTAGCTCTCACTCCTTACGGACAGAGGCCGGCCGGTCTCTACGTCGAAGCTTTCGACGCCGTGGAACTTGGAGGGGTTGGCTTCCGCAAAGGAGTAGCCCTTGCCCTTGACTGTGTGTACGTGTACGAGTACAGGTTTCGTGATGTTCTTGACCTTGCCGAGCACGGAGATCAGGTCGTCCAAATTGTGGCCGTCGACGGGGCCTATGTATGTGAAGCCCATCTCCTCAAAGATCTGGCCCGGAACCAGGACGCTGCGTATGGTGTCCTTGGTTTTTTCGACGGCCCTGGCAAGCGTTTCGCCAAGGAGGGGAGTTCTTGTAAGGATGTCCTTTACATCGGCTTTCAGGTCCTGATAGCGCGGGTCGGAGCGCATAAGGTTCAGGGTCTTGGAGATCGCGCCCACATTTTCGGATATGGACATCTGATTGTCGTTGAGCACTACGATCAGGTTGGAGTTAAGCCGCCCGCCGTCGTTTAGACCCTCGAACACAAGTCCTCCGGTCATCGAGCCGTCTCCGGTTACGGCTATTACATTGTGGGCGGCGCCGTCCAGGTCGCGGGCCTTGGCATAGCCGACGGCGGCGGATACGCTTGTAGAGCTGTGCCCCGTGTCAAAATGGTCGTGGGAACTTTCGCGCGCCTTTGGGAAGCCGCTTAGGCCGCCGAGCTTGCGAAGCTTGGCAAACAGGGCTTTGCGCCCTGTGAGTATCTTGTGTACATACGTCTGATGTCCGACGTCCCAGACAATTATGTCGCGCGGCGAATTAAAAACCGTGTGCAGCGCGACTGTAAGCTCTACGACGCCCAGGTTGGAGGCCAGGTGGCCGCCTGTTTTCGACACGGACTGAATCAGAAAGCGCCTGATGTCGGCGCAAAGGTGCGGCAGATACTTGCGCGGCAGCCTCTTGAGGTCTTGCGGTGAGTTTACTTTGTTAAGGATTTTCATGGTCATCCCTGTACGGTTCAGATTATAATATGATATATCCGTAGAAGACGCCGGCGGCAAGGGCGACTACAACGCCAAGCGCGGCGCCGGCCATTACTTGTTTTGGAGTGTGTCCAAGCAGTTCTTTGAGCTTTTTTTCCAGGCTGATGTTGGGGTCGTTCAGGTTTTCGATCAGCATGTTCAGGACGGCGGCTTGTTTGCCGGCGTGCTGGCGAACGCCTGTTGCGTCATACATTATCACGGCGGAAAATGTGGCTGAAATTGCGAATAATATCGAGTCAAAACCACTGTGCAGCCCGACCATGATGCTAAGCGACACAACGAACGAGGTGTGGGAGCTTGGCATACCGCCCGAAGACATCAGCATAAGGGGCGAAAATTTCTTCTCTCGTACGAGCGAAACGGCGCACTTTATGAGCTGCGCCGCAAACCACGACGTAACTGACGTCCATAGGATATAGTTGCGCGATATTTCGAGAAAGAAATCCAATTCTACCTCACCCTGTCTCGCAAGTCTTTTGCGTAGGCGGCTAAAAACTCTGCCCCAAGCTCGTTAAAATGCTGTATGCAGCTATCCCACATGTATTGATAGTCGCGCCTTGCCTGTTCAAGTCCGAAGACGCTTACGTAGGTATTCTTATTGTTCCTGGCGTCGCTTCCTACGGGCTTGCCAAGTGTGCTAGAGTCGCCGGTTACGTCCAATATATCGTCCTTTATTTGGAAGGCCAGACCCATGTGGTTGGCGGCTTGCCTGAACGTTTTGAGATACCGTCCGCCTGCTCCGCCGATGATCGCTCCGGCGACGATGGACGCCTTAATTAAGGCTGCGGTCTTGTGTTCGTGTATATACAGCAAGGTCTCTTCGTCGACGGTTGTGCCCTCTGTGTGTACATCCATAACTTGCCCGCCTATCATGCCGTTTATTCCTGCGGAGCGCGCGATTTCCACCAGCGCTGGAAGGCAGTTAAGGTATTGATGCCTTATACACGCGTCAATCATCAGTTCGTAGGACATGTTAAGCAGCGCGTCGCCGGCCAGTATCGCCATGGCCTCGCCGAATACCTTGTGGTTTGTGGGGCGTCCGCGGCGCGTGTCGTCGTTGTCAATGGCCGGGAGATCGTCGTGTATCAGCGAATATGTGTGTATCATCTCAATTGCGCAGGCAAAGTCCAGCGCGCAGTTAAACCTGAGCGTCTCCGAGAGCTCGGGGGAGATACCGCTTTCGTCATCGTCGGCCACAGCTTCACAGGCCGCCAAAAGAAGAACGGGGCGCATACGCTTGCCGCCGCCCAGCAGGCTGTATGATATGGCGTCATATATTACGGGAGGATAATTCTTGTTTTTAAGCAGAGCTGTAAGCCGTTCCTCCAATGTTTTGACATAGACGTCCTTCTTATGGGCAAGATCCATGTGTTATCCCCTCGCGAATGTTTTCTCGAATATTTTTCCCGATTGTTCCGTGAGTACCGCGACCTCGCCCTCGGCTGCTTTCAGTCCTTCGGCAAGCTTCACTGCCAGATCGACGCCTTCCTTGTAGAGCGCCAATGAGTCGTCCAGGGTGGTTGCGGGGTTCTCCATCCGTGAGACAATGTCTTCGAGCAGGTGCAGACCCTCTTCGAGTCGTATTTTTTCGGTTGGTTTAGCGGTGGACTTTCTTGGCATGGTTAATCATCCTTATACACAGTTATGCAGAGCGAACCGTCGCGCGTGTCGTGATGCAAGTATTCCCTTATTACGGAAGGCGTGAGATGCGAGATGTTGCAGCGCCGTGTGAGTATGTCCGTGCTGTCGCCGGGAAGGGCGGCCCCAAGCCAGATGTGCCGGAGCTCTATTTCGGGCGTGCCCTCTAAGTGCTCACGGATGTATTCTATTAGCTGCCGCGCGCGTTCGTCAGTGAAGAGGAACCCTATTTCGGCGCGGTAGGGTTGGGATAGATTCAGCTCTCCGCGCGGGTCTTCGTGTCCCTCTAACCAACTGCCGGTCTTGATTACCAGTTCGTTCAGTGCTTCTTCGTCGGGGGCGTACATGACGATCTTATCCGTGCGGCTGAGGCTTGTATAGCACTTCCCTTTGACACTTGCTGAATTGGAGCCGGAATCGCAATGGTTCAATGCGATTTCCGGCGAACAATGAAGCTTAGTGTCAAGTGGAATTGCGATATACTCGGAAAACCACATTTGTATACCCCGGGCTTCCGCCTCCTCGACGGACAGCATTTCATACCGGCAGTTATCTACTTCTTTGAGCGGCTTGTCGCTTGACAGAAAGATGTACGAACTCATGTCTGCTCCTTGGTTGAAAGTACTCGGCAGTCGGCTTCTCCGTCCGAAAATCGCAGGCTGATTTCGTCACCGGCCGCAAGTTGAGCGGCAGAGCTTATGACAGCGCCGTCCCTGCGCGCGGCCGTGTAGCCGCGGGACAGCGTATTCAGCGGCGAAAGGCTTTCAAGCAGGGCGGCTTCGCGTTCGAGGAGGCTCCTAAGAGACGCTACGCGCCGCGCGGCTTCGGCATCCAGGCGTTTCAAGAGTGTTTCGGTATATATTTCGCTGTTGTATATGCGTTCCATGGGTTGGCGGAGAACCCTTTTGTCAACCAGCAGGGCAAGACGGCCGCGAAGCGAATCCAGATGTCTGCCGAGCGCCTCGTCCATGGATGACACAGCTTCTTGCAGGTCTTCCAGTATGGCGTCCAGATCAGGCGCGACGAGCTCCGCAGCCGCTGACGGCGTGGGGGCGCGCAAGTCGGCCACAAAGTCGCATATCGTGAAGTCCGTTTCGTGACCTACCGCGGAGACGACGGGAATGGGGGACTCGAAAACAGCCCGCGCCACGGCTTCTTCGTTGAAGGGCCACAAATCCTCGAACGAGCCTCCGCCGCGTCCGACGATTATTACGTCTGCCGTGCCGTGACGGTTTATGAGCTCTATGCCTTCGGCAACAGACTGCGCCGCGCCCGCGCCCTGTACTTTCACCGGTGTGAGAACTATCTTCAAGGCTCTGTTGCGCCGCCTTAGCACGCTGATTATGTCGGCGACAGCCGCGCCGTCTCCGCTTGTCACCAGTCCGACAACTCCGGGATATGGCGGGAGTTCGCGCTTACGCGCGGAATCAAAATAGCCTTTAGCTTCGAGACGGTTCTTGAGCTGCTCGTATGCAAGGTATAGTTCGCCCAGTCCGCTGGGTTTAAGGGTCGATACATACAACTGGTAGGCGCCGGTCTTCTCGAAGACCGAAACTCTGCCCCACGCGACGATCTTCAGGCCGTCCGACGGGGAAAAGTTAAGAGTCTCGGCCTGACTTCGGAACATTACGCAGTTGATCGCGGATGTTTCGTCCTTAATGGTGAAGTAGACGTGCCCCGAGCTATGCAGCTTTACATTGGAAAGCTCGCCCTCCAGGCAGATGTCGCCAAGGATCACGTCTTCTTCCAGGACGGCTTTAATATAGCGCGTTATTTGGCTGACTGAGTATATTTTCATAGTTTATCAGGTCGGATTTCCTTCTGCGCGCTGGCCAGCAGGCCATTCACGAACGCCGGCGAGTCGTCGTCGCCGTAAGCTTTGGCCAGTTCTACGGCTTCGTTGATACACACCCGCGTGGGTATGTCGGGCATGAAAGCAAGCTCGTAAATCGCCAGGCGGAGTATGGCCAGGTCTACCTTGGCTATGCGCGCAAGGCTCCAGCCCGTGATGTAGCGGGTTATCGTAGAGTCTATAAATTCCAGATTCTCGCGGACTCCGTAGACCTGATCCTTTATGAAGACGCTGTCTTCCGGGGATATGCCTGCCGTGCTTTCAGCCGGAACGAACTCTTCGGTATAAAGCTCGAAAACTTGTGATATATCAGGCTCGTTGTAAAACTCAAGCTGGTACGTTATTATGAAGCTGTGTCTGCGCGACGCTCTTCGGCTCATGCCTGACTGCTGCTCTCTGACTGATTTGCGTCGGCATTGTCCGAATCAGCTTTATCTGCGTCAACGACTGACTGAGAATCCGGCTGCTTGGCTTCGGGCTTTGGGCGCTTATCCTTGCGGGTTGTCCTTGGAGCGGCTTCCTTTTCCTTCTCTAGGTATACGCTGGATACGACTACGTTTACCGAGCGAACATTAAGGCCGGTCATTGTCTGCACGGCATTCTTGACACGAGCCTGTACGCTTTCCGAAACTTCGAGGATACGGTAGCCGAAGCGCACGACAATGTTCAGGTCAAGTACAACCTCGTCGCCCGCTATAGTCACTTTTACGCCCTTGCTCATGTTCTTGCGCACAAACACCGGTATCCCCCCGGCGTAGGACGCCATGGAAAATACGCCCTCTATCTCAAGAGCGGCTGTGGCTGATATTGTTGCCACAACGTCGTTGGCTATTTGAACCTTGCCCTTGTCGGATCCATGCTGAGTTTTTGTCATACGAGCCTCCTGTTAACGTATATTCAACAATCGAATAGTTTTGTCGCGTCTATTTGCTATAAGTAGGATTATAACAGATTCACGGTCTTTTGCAAACACTTTATAATCTTGAAGCGTAAAAAAGTTGGGACGCGCAAGATGTTTTGCGCGTCCCTATATGAGAAGACGGGAGACGTGTAAGATTACCTTATGGCATTATTGTTCCAGGAATCTTTTTCGGCTTCTTTTTTTGCCGCCTCCGTTTTCCTGCGAAATTCGTTTTTTAAATTCATATACTCATCCCTCGTAATTTTTCCGTCATTGAAGTTTTCATAGTGCTCTTGCATGGCGACGCTCCGCTTTGCCGCGCTGTTTTCGAGTTTCGCCGCCGATTTCCTTATTTTGTCGGATGCTATGTCTTGTACTGTTTTGTATGGGTATCCGGCGTTCTTGTTTCGTGAAGCGCGGGGCTTGATCGACGCTTTTTTCCTGGACGGCCGCCGCAGAAGTCTCTGCGCCGAATCGAACTCCTGCCGCCCTACGATTGGCGGGTGAGCGTCCGGGACGACCGTCCAGCGCTCCTTTGGGACGTCTATGCAAGGCTGTCCGATAACCTTGCGCTCGGTCTTGTTGGCAACAGCCGCGCCTATATAGCACTCGTACCCTACGACCTCTCGGATGTCTCCGGCGCTCCAGCGCGAGCCGGAGTTTCCTCGCTTCCGGTCCTTGCCGCCGAACTTTCGCGCCTTGTAGCTGCTTCGGGCAGGGACACCGGCCTCGTTGAGCATATCCGCTATTTCCTTAGCGCGCTTGCCCTCCGACGCAAGTTTGAAAATATTACGGACGATCTTGGCTGCATCCTCGTCGATCTCCAGCTTGTTCCTGCTGTCTCTCGACTTCATGTACCCATAAACAGGCGACGAGGCCGCAAATTCCCCGCGTCGCTTCTTGGCGTCAAGGCCGCTCTTACTCTTTACGGATATATCCTTGCTATAAAGGTCGTAAACAAGCGTTTTCAGGGCGATGCCGATATCTTCCGCAGCCTTGGCGCCGCTGTCGTAGCTGTCGTTTACGGAAATGAACCGGACTCCAAGGAATGGAAACACACGCTCAAGGCAGTTTCCGACCTCGATATAGCTTCTTCCCAAGCGCGAAATGTCCTTGACTACGACACAACATACCTCGCCCGATCTTATTTTTCTCAACAGGCTTGTTATAGCCGGACGATTAAGGTTTGTACCGCTGTGTCCGTCGTCGCAAAACTCCATGCGACGGCAGCGTGACAGTTCCGCGTGTCCGTCTAAGAATCGCGTAAGGATATCGCGCTGGCTTGCGATGCTGCTGCTCTCCGCAGTTTTCTCGTCCTCCACGGAAATGCGCAGATACATTGCTACAACGGATTCACCAGGCACTTACAACACCCCGTTTCATCTAAGAACCTGTGTTCAATACCGCTCAACGCCGTCTGGAAGGTCAATTTTCCGCCACAGTCCACCCCACAAAGCCAAAACCGGGCTTTGCCGGGACCCCGGGCGTCGCTCCTTCCTAGATTGGCGAAAAATCGCCTCTTCCAGCCAGCATTTCGGGTATTGAACACAGGTTCTAAACGTTGTTAACAGCGACGAAGATATCTTCGTCAATAATCGGTTCATGCATGTTGGGGACGTTTATCCATTCGTACGCATGTGTCCGCCTTTGCGCATCCACTTGAAATAAGCGCATTTTGCGCTTGCCTTGGGACATACATCCGGTGTATACGGGATTTTTGAGTATCCACTTGATTGTCATCTGCTGCCAGGTCACATTTTTAAAACGCTTGTCTTTGAGAACGCCTTGTTCCAGGCGGCGTCTGCTGGGGGCCGGTATTCCCGATTCGTTGAGCTTGCGTGCTATTGCGGCGTTACTCATGCCCCCGGACTTCCATTTGAAAATGTCGCGCACAACTTGAGCCGCTTCTTTGTCAACTACCAGCTTATGCTTATCCTCCGGCGATTTAACGTATCCATAGGCCGCGTACCGGCCGATAAATTCTCCTCTTGACTGCTTTCGCCCTAATGACGACAAAATTTTTCTCGAAATATCCTTGGCGTAAACATCATTAAGGAGGCTTTTCAGCGAAATTGCCAAGCTGTCAAGCCTGCTTGCGCAGTCATGGCTGTCATAATTATCGTTGACGGAAATAAACCTTGTGTTTAGAAACGGGAATATTTCCTCGAGGTAGCAGCCTGTTTCAATGTAATTGCGTCCAAAGCGGGAAAGGTCTTTAACGACAATGCAGTCAATATCACCTTGCCTGACTGATTCAATCATGTCGGTAAATTGTGGACGGTCGAAGTTCGCGCCGCTTTCACCATTATCCTTGAACACCGCGCACAACTTTAAATATGGGCGTTCCTTTACAAACCGCTCTACCAGGCTGACCTGGCTTTCGATTGTGTCACCGGCCGGTTTCCTGCTGTCCTCTATTGATAAACGCGCGTAGATGGCGGTTTTGTAAGTATTGTTAAGCTCGCCTGCCTCGTCGGCGCTGCGTATATCGGCATTTCGTCTGCTCTTGCGCGCCATGTTGTCAATCCCTCGCTTTTATGCTCGAGGTATGTATATTGCCGGCGGCTTTTCTATGTTCACAAAAAATAATGCCGGCGGATGTTCATGATCCACCGGCGTTTTCCGCAAATTCTGAGGATGCCGTCAAAGTTCGATGAACGGTATTTGTACATCGAACTCACGTTTAGAACCTGTATTCATAGGATGTGAACGGAAGTTTGTCGGTCGAACTCCACCCCACGAAGCCAAAATCGGGTTTCGTGGGGATACCCGGTTATCCGCCACAGTCCACCCCACAAAGCCAAAACAGGGCTTTGCGGGGACCCCGGGCGTCGCACCTCCTAGATTGGCGAAAAATCGTCTCGCCAATCTACCACTCCCACCTATGAATACAGGTTCTTATTTGGCCCCCTTGAGCAGCCTGGGGCTTAGCTCGTGTTCGAGCTGAGCCTGACGCCCATATTCCTTGACTATCTTCCATAATCCTTGCCTTGAGAGCCGCCGCCCCTGCATGTTTACAAAGATCGGGGACGCTTTGTCGGTATGCCGGTAGGTGTATGAATCCTTCAATATCTCCGGTCTTGAAGTGTCTATGTAAGATTTGAGCAGCTCGAGTACATGTGGCTCAAGCTTTATTTCGGCCTCGTCACGGGCATTCTTGTACCTGATTAGACCTTCGTCAATATCAAGATGATCCATATTAAGCTCGATAAGTGTTCCAACCCTTATATCCGTGAAAAATATAAGCGCGGTAATCGCTTGATTCCGCACTGATCGCGCTCCTGTGTCCGGGCTGGGTAATTTGTTAAGGAGCTTGTCCCGGTCAGTCTGTGAGAGCGTGGGGGGGGCGTCGCGCAAGACCTTGGGCGGCTTCAGCAAATAGGCGGGGTCGCGGCTTATTTCACGCTCATAGTACAGGTATCTGTAGAAACTCTTAATAACCGCGACATTGCGTGATATGGTGGAAGCGTGCTTTCCGCTCTTGTGCAAATGCAGCATGTAGGCCATCAGTGCCGTAGACGTGGCCGCCTCGACGCCTTGACCGCCCGGCTTTGACAGATACCATTCAAGCTTGCCAAGGTCGCGGCGGTACGCCTGAAGCGTGTTGTCGCCCGCATTCTTAACAGCGGCCATGTAGTTCAGAAATTTGTCGATAAGCGGGTTCATACGTACCTCTTCAATGTTTAGCCTTGTGCGCCGTAATTATTGTAAAGCTGCCGGCATTAATTGTAATTACGCAATTGTCAACATGAATATACCAATTCTTACCTTTGCGAATTATATTGCTTGAAGTCGCAACCTTATGTCTGCACCATGCGACTACGTCGGAAGTTTCCAAACCTAAATTTGTCTTGATCCGATGAATGCCTAATTCCGTTGTATGTATTTTGTCGAGATTGCTTAATAAGTCGTTATTCAAAAGCTTATCCTCTAAGAATAGATCAGCCTTGCCATGACAGGGGCGAGATACAAGTCCAATGCCGCCGCCAGCACCGCAAGAAGCGCGGCGACTGCGAGAACATGGGCGTATTTTCGCAGACTGGCTTCGCCGTATGTATTTGGACGTCCTTGCTGCTTTACGCATACATAACTAACGCTGCTTGTACACACAAATAACAGCGCCGGAGTCATTATTAGGGCCTGCGGAAGGTAGACCAGGGCCGCTATGAGCCCGTCCCATACGCCTAAGGCTGTAATCAGAGCGGCAGTGGTAAAGCCATAGCTGACGCCTTGCAGCATTACCACCATGAACGACAGAAACCCCGCGATGCGCGCAAACGCCAGCACCCATACGATTGCCACGAACATCAGGTTACTGACGACGCTCTGCAGCGCCTCCTGAACTCCGGGAGCCTGTCCAAGCCCGGCAAGGCCTGCGATGTGGGCGGAAAGCTCCGCGGAAAGGGCGGCTCTCTCGGTTTCTTCGCGGCTTACGGCCGCTACGGCTCCAACAATGATTCCCGTTACAAAGCATATCACGGCAATTATAGCAATCGCGCCCTGGCGCGACGACAGCGCGCGCCTCTTGAGTCTCGATAAGCGTGGCATTGCGCCCTTCCTCTCTCGTAAATAATTAATAGTAATTATATTCGAGAGAAGTTCCGATAATGCTTATTGATGGCCCAAAGGTTCAGCCATGAGGATTCAGGCGATACGCAAGCAACGCGACTACCGTCTTCGCGTCGACGATCCGTCCGTCGAATACCATGTTCACAGCCTTGTCAAGAGGATAGGCTTCCACTTCGATAAATTCATCCTCGTCAAGATTTTGTTTGCCTATAACGAGGTCTGTGGCCAAGTAGATATAGATGCTCTCGTCACAGTAGCCGCAGGATGGGCTGATTTTTGTAAGCAGGCGGATGTTGTCGGATTTGTAGCCGATCTCTTCCTCGAGCTCACGGGCGGCGCATTCCAGGTGGGCCTCGCCTTTGTTAAGCGTACCCGCCGGAATCTCCAGCGCCATGCCGCCCAGAGGGTGGCGATACTGCCGTACAAGTACCACGTTTCCATCTTTGTCGATGGGCAGAACCGCCGCTCCGTCAACGTGGCGCACGACCTCCCTAAGGGCGCTCCTGCCGTCTGGAAGAGCTATCGTGTCGTGAACCACGTCCACAATCTTGCCGTGAAACACAGTGGTTGACTGCACTACCTCATAATCACGCTTATCCATGTCTAAAACTCAGCGCTTCCGGTTGTCCTGGGCGCCGGTATGACGTCGCGGATGTTCTGCATCGCCGTGACATACATTATAAGGCGCTCAAGGCCCAGACCAAAGCCGGCGTGCTTCACGCTTCCGTAGCGGCGCAGGTCAAGATACCACCAGTATTCTTCGCGGGGGAGCCCCATTTCGTCCATACGCGCGGTCAGCACGTCAAGGCGTTCCTCGCGGGCGCTGCCCCCAACTATTTCGCCGACTCCGGGAACAAGCAGGTCGGTGGCCGCTACGGTTTTGCCGTCGTCATTCATGCGCATGTAAAATGCCTTGATATCCTTTGGGTAGTCTGTGACGAACAGTGGGCCTTTGTACACTTGTTCGCATAGATAGCGCTCGTGTTCGGTCTGTATGTCCATGCCCCATTTTACGGGGTACTCGAACTTGACGTCGGCCTTTTCAAGCAGATCGATGGCCTCGGTATAGGTTATGGAGGCAAAGCTTGAGGATACAAGCGCGTTCAGACGATCAAGCAGGGATTTGTCATAGAAATCGTTAAAAAACTGCATCTCTTCGGGAAGATTGTCGAGCACAAACTTTATGACGTATTTCAGCATATCTTCGACAAGCTGTTTGACCTCCGGCAGACCGGCGAACGCGATCTCCGGCTCCATCATCCAGAATTCGGCGGCGTGGCGAGTGGTGTTGGAATTTTCGGCGCGAAATGTCGGCCCGAACGTATAGACGTTGCGCATAGCCATCACAAAATTCTCTACCGACAACTGGCCGCTGACGGTAAGGTGGGTCATCTTGCCGAAGAAATCCTCGGAAAAGTCGATATGTCCTTCCTTTGTACGCGGCGGATTTGCCGGATCAAGGGTGGTTACGCGGAACATCTCGCCGCCGCCCTCACAGTCGCTGGTTGTAATTATCGGTGTATGGATATATACGTAGCCGCGCTCGAAAAAGAACTTGTGTATGGCGTACGACAACATCGAGCGTACGCGAAACACCGCGGCGAATGTGTTTGTTCTTGGGCGCAGATGCCCTATCGTGCGCAGGAACTCGAGCGTGTGGCGCTTTTTCTGCAGCGGGTAATCGGTTGGAGATGTGCCCTCGATAGTGATGGCGGATGCCTTGAGCTCAAAGGGCTGCTTCGCGCCCGGGCTTTCGACCAGTTCTCCGTCGGCGGTGATGCACGCGCCCACGCCGAGCTTAACGATCTCGTCATAACCCGGGAGACTATTGTCGAACACAACTTGGACGCTCTTGAAGAAGCTCCCGTCATTCAGCTCGATAAACGCGAAATTCTTGCTGTCCCTGAGAGTGCGTATCCAGCCGCCTATTTTCAAGTTTTTGCCGATATAGTTATTCGGCGCCGAAAAGATATCCTTGGCTAGTGTGTACATATGTCCTCCTTTGTAGTATACTCTCTAAATAAATCATACTATCTTGTTATGTTATATTAGATATAATGACTGACTTGAGTAAATGTACATTTGCCCTTATGCAAGAGGAGCAAGTGCCCTGAGTATGGCGTACCATATCCGGCGGAATCCGCGGGTATGCTTACGCCACGATCTTGGGGTAATCTCGTGAGCGTCCTCCATCAGCGCCAGAAAGTCGTCCCGGGCTTCGTACACGGCGTCGTCCCCCGCGATCCACGCAGCGCACTCGTGATTACGCATCAGGCTGTTGTAGTCGAGACTGGCTGTAGCTATAAGACACGCCGCGTCGTCGCATATCAGCGCCTTTGAATCAAGCGCCTCGGCAATTTCAAATATCTTGACTCCGCTTTCAAGCAGGCGCGAGTATGACGCGCGGGTACGCTGTCCGGTCAGCGCGCCGGCCGCCGGAGCCGCCGTCACTATGCGCACGTCGACCCCGCTTGCCGCGGCAAGCCGGAGGGTCTGCTCAAGCAGCGCGTCCGGCTCAAGGCTTGGCGTCTGGATATAGACGAAGGACTGCGCGGACGATATCATCTTCAAATAGGCTGTGCGGACGGGGCGCATATCGTTTGCCGGTGAGTCGCCAAAGACCGCCACATACCCCTGCCCCTCCATATAGGACAGAGTGGGGCGGTACGGGGCGTAGTCGCTGTTTGTTAGCGTGAGCGCGTCCCACATGTTCATGAAGAGCACGCTGCAGCTCCACACTGCGTCCCCTCGCAGCACATATGTTGTGACGCCTTCATCCAGCAGATCGTCGCTCAGGCTCGAGACCGTGCTGCTGAACGCCACGTTGCCGTCGATTACAATCATGATACGATTGTTACGCTCCGCGCCGTATGCGCCGAATCCGTGGCAGGATATGCCGACGCCCCGGCAGCTTTGCCTGAACCCTCGCGGCAACTGCGACCCTGTCGCGCGTTTGTCGTAAATCAATTTAATCTCAAGCTCTTCCTGAGCCTTGTCCTCGAGCACTCTGAATACTTCGTTGAACACAGTCCCTTGATTTAGCTCGCCGCACTCGATGAATATGAATTTTCTGGCCTTTTTGAGCTCGTCCACCAAAATCCGCAGGAAGTCGCCGCCGCCCAGCAACAGGGTTGTGCGCGTATTTTTAAGCACAGGGAAGCCGGACGTGTTCAAGATGACGCTGGCCTGTCCCAACAATACAGGGCTTTGCGCGGCCAACTCCTCGAATATTTTCGGGTCTTGCTCCAGAAAATTGATGTTCTTGGCAAGCTGGGCCTGATAAGCTGCTTTTGAGCGGCCGGCAAATATACCGTTGCCGAACAGCTCATACCATAAACAGCCAAACAGTGGAAACAGCAACACAAGGGCCAGCCGCGAGAGCTTGACGCTGTGGTTGGACTCCCTTATTGCGATTGAAAGTATGACGGGTACAAAGTTCACGACAAATAACGCGATTAGGGCCGGGATAAAGAGAGCGTGGCCTTCCCACGCCGAGACGACGGCTCCGATAATATATACGTACAAAATTATCTGCATCGCTGCCAAAATCAGGAATAATACGGGCTTTACAATGTTGACGGACTTGTGCGTTCTACTATTCATGCAAACACCTCAGAAAATCACGAATATATCGAAAGTCTGATGAGCATTCTATGCTCACCCGGCTAACGTTGATTTGAAAGCATTGTATAATAACCGGAATATAGTGTCAAGGCTTTTTGCCCTTTCTCAATCGGGCAGCGCCGTTTGATACAGTGATTTGTGAATAATTTCACAATGAAATTTGCCGTATTGCACGAAATAATGTTGATTGTGTGATAATTTTGGCTGTACAATGTCGCAAAGTCCTGTTATAATTAATCAGTCATGAATGAATTTTCGCTGCACATCCTTGATATCGTCCAAAATAGTGCCAAAGCCTCAGCGGCTCATGTTGTTATAAAAGTTAACGAAGACGCCTTGAACAACATATTCTCATTTTCGATAAGCGACGATGGCGTCGGAATGAGCGCGGAGCGGCTCGAATTTGTCAGAGCGCGTATGGAGTCGGTCCGCAAGCCGGGCCCCGATGCATCCCGCAGCGAGCGGGACACGCGGCACGGTCAAAAAGGCTTTGGATTATGGCTCCTGAGAAGATACTGCGACAACTGCGGCGGATGGCTGACGCTGGAATCGATGCCCGGCGCCGGAACCCGCGTAAGCGGAGCGTTGCGTTATGATTCCCCAAACCGTCTGCCAATGGGAGATATTGAAGCTACTCTGCGGCTTCTGAGACATATGTACCCAACCTTACATGTTAGCTATCTGTATTACGATTAAATAATTATGGAGGGATATTGATTTGCGTTTGCCAACATTCAAGGGCGGAATACACCCCCCTGATTCCAAAGGCTATGCTAAGGACGAAATCATCAAGGTGATTTTCCCGGAAGCGGGGACACATCTTGTATATCCGATGAGCCAGCATATCGGTGCTCCGTGTGAACCCATCGTGGCCAAAGGGGACCGGGTGCTGATGGGTCAGAAGATCGGTGAAGCAAAGGGGTTCGTAAGCTCTCCCGTACACGCAAGCGTTTCAGGAACGGTGGTGGATGTCGAACCCAGGCTTGCGCCGATAGGAGCACCCTCTCTGTCCGTAGTAGTCGAAAACGACGGCAAGATGGAAGAGCTGCCGGGGCTTAATAAGCACACCGATTACAAGACGCTCCCACGCGATATTATGATCGAAATGATTAAGGAAGCGGGGATCGTCGGCCAGGGCGGCGCAGGGTTTCCTACTCATGTCAAGCTTTCACCGCCTCCCGACAAAAAGATCGACTATTTTATCCTAAACGCCGCGGAATGTGAACCCTATCTGACGACCGATTACCGTGTGCTGCTGGAAGAAACCGACATAATACTGCGCGGCGTCCGAATGATACTGCACCTTTTCCCGGATGCTATGGGAATCATCGCAATCGAGAGCAACAAGCCCGACGCGATAAAGCTTGTCACCGAAAAGTGCACTGACCCGCGTATAAAGATTGTTACTCTGGAGACAAAATATCCGCAGGGTTCCGAGAAGCAGTTGATATACGCCTGCACAGGCCGCGAAGTTATGTCGGGAACATTGCCCGCCGACGCGGGCTGTATCGTAAACAATGTCGATACGGTAATCGCCATCGAGCGCTCGATAAGAAGAGGCCGCCCCATAATGCGCCGCGTGGTTACGGTAAGCGGCAAGGCCGTTGCAAGGCCCGGCAACTACAAGGTTCGCATTGGCATGAAATTCGCCGATCTGATAAACGCGGTCGGCGGATTCAAGGAAGAGCCGTACAGGTTAATCGCCGGCGGGCCTATGATGGGCGTGGCCATGTATACCCTGGATGTCCCCATCGCCAAAACCTCCGGGGCGATTCTGTGCCTGACCAAGGACGAGTGCGAAGTCAAGCCCGAAAAGAACTGCATACGCTGCGCGCGCTGCGTGGAAATCTGCCCGTCCATGCTCATTCCGCTCGAGCTGAACGCCAATGTCGTAAATCGTGAGTACGACAAGTTCAAGAAGAATAACGGCGTGGACTGCATTGAGTGCGGATCATGTTCCTATGTCTGCCCGGCGAAGCGCCATTTGGCGCAATCCATCCGCTACATCAGAAGACAGATACTGGCTAAAAAGATATAGAAACAATAGACCTCTTGTGTAACTGGTGAATGTCGGATTTGCGCGGCAATTTTTCGTCAGGATAGGAGCTGACGAAGCTTGGAGGGAAATTGACCGCAAAGACGGCGTTCGACAGTTATGCAAGAGGTCTAATGTACGCTTGAGCGCGAAGCGCAGAGCGGGTCGCGGGGTCCACGCGAAGCCCGGGTTTGGCTTCGTGGGGTGAGTTCAAGGGGCGCGCCCCTTGCGGGGTTTGGGGCGTGGCCCCAAGGTTTTGGTAAGAGCCTGTTTAATATCTTTTTGCCGTTGTATTGGCGAGACCAGTTTTTCGCCGTTTTAGGATGCTGTGTGCCAGTGGCACACGTTTAGTATCCTAAGCGCCAGCGTAGGCGGAGGAAGTGACGCCCGGGGTCCCCGCAAAGCCCAGGTTTGGCTTCGTGGGGTGGAGTCTGGCCGCCAAGTCAATGGTGAAAAGATATTAAACAGGCTCTAAGTAAAGGATCGATAGCATGAGTGATAAAAAGTATGTGGTGACAGGCACTCCGCATATCAGGGACAACGCCAGTATCAGCGGGATAATGATGGATGTTGTTATCGCGCTTTTGCCCGCGACCATCGCCGGTATATTCTTTTTCGGCGTTCAGGCCGGACTTGTAGTGCTGGTAAGCGTCGCGGCGTGTGTGTTCTTTGAATGGGCATACAAGAAGGTTACGAAGCAGGAGTGTACGATTGGCGACTTTAGCGCGCTTGTTACGGGGCTGCTGCTCGCGCTCAACCTTCCTTCGACGGTTCCGCTGTGGCTGCCGGTCGTAGGCGCCTTTATAGCGATTATCGTTGCGAAAGAGCTGTTCGGCGGCTTGGGGCAGAACTTCATCAACCCGGCGCTTGCCGGAAGAGCCTTCCTGGTGGCGGCGTATCCCGTATTAATGCTGGACGTCCCGGCTCCCGTCAGGACGATAGGCGCGGGCCAGAGTACACCGATGATAGACGCCGTGGCTGAAGCGACCCCTCTCGAAGTTCTTGGCAGGACGGATATCATGCCGCATAGCGCCGACTATCTTAACGCGTTCATAGGCAACGTTCCCGGCATGATCGGCGAGGTCTCCGCGATTGCGCTACTGCTGGGCGGAGGGTACCTTCTAGTAAAAAAAATAATCTCGTGGCGCATACCGGTAGTATTTATCGCCACCGTCGCCCTGCTGACTTTTGTGTTCGGCAGACAGGGCCTGTTTACCGGGCTGTGGCTGTACGAAATCCTCCTTGGCGGGCTTATGCTGGGCGCGTTCTTTATGGCGACGGATTACAGCAGCTCCCCCGTGACGCATCCCGGTCAGATCATAATGGGCCTGGGCTGCGGCGTCCTTACGTTTGCCATAAGGCATTACGGCGGATATCCCGAGGGTGTGGCGTATTCCATCCTGATAATGAATCTTTTCGTGCCGCTTATCGATAAGTACACCAAACCGCGCGTATACGGCGTCTCAAAGAAGAAGGAGGCAAAGGCATGAAGGAGATTATAAAATCGGGAACCGTGCTGCTGACCGTAACGGTAATCGCGGGTCTATGCCTGGGATTCGTGCACGAGCTGACCCTTGAGCCCATAGAACATCAATTGCAGATAGCGCTCTATGAATCCATGGGTGCGGTTCTGCCGCAGGCCGAAACATATATAGAGGCCGAAGACTTCATATTGACAGACACGTTTTTCAACCTGACGCGCGGCAAAGTCAATGACGATGTGGTCGGATATGTAGTCGGCGTAAGCTCTTCGGGGTACTCCGGCATCATAGACGTGTTGGTCGGAATTGATACGGACGGCGTTATACAGGGCATAAGCCTGCTAAGGCACACCGAGACGCCGGGTCTTGGCGCAAAAGCCGCCCTGCCGGAATTCACGGGGCAGTTTGCAGGAGGTTACGGCGCTTTAAGGACAACACGAAGCGCAAGCCCGTCCCAAAACGAGATAATGGTTATAACGGCCTCTACAATCACCACCGATGCGATAGTACTGGCGGTTAACGATGCACTGAGCTTCTTTGAAGCTTATCTGCGCTAGGGGGTGAACTGATTGTCGAAGATATCTGGAATATCAAGAATTCCCAGGATATTCAAGAACGGAATCGTGGAGAACAACCCGCTGTTTGTCCAGGCGCTCGGAATGTGTCCGGCGCTTGCGGTGACAACTTCGGCGACCAACGGCCTTGGCATGGGCGTCGCCACCACGAGCGTGCTGGTCTGCTCGAATATCGCAATATCGCTGGTTGCGCGCTTCCTGCCCGCCAATGTCAGAATTCCGTGCTATATCGTAATAATCGCAACATTCGTTACAATGCTTGAATTTATGCTGGAGGCGTACATGCCCGCGCTCAACCAGGCGCTTGGTATATTCATCCCGCTTATCGTGGTAAACTGTATCGTAATGGGCCGTGCCGAAGCCTTCGCCAATAAGAACGGGGCGTTTCTGTCCGCGTTCGACGGTCTTGCCATGGGCCTTGGCTTTACGGCAGCGCTTACCGTCATGGGCGCCGTACGTGAAATACTTGGTACAATGTCCATTTTCGGAATTACAATCTCCGAAACGTTCCCACAGACTATCGCGATGATCCTTCCGCCGGGGGCGTTCATTACCCTCGCGTTCTTGATGGCGCTGATAAACTACGTTAGAGGGAGGACAGCCTAATGGAACTCTTCGCAATCGCCTTTTCGGCAATATTTGTTAACAATTTCCTGCTTGCGCGCTTCCTGGGCATCTGCCCGTTCCTTGGCGTGTCCAAGAAAATTGAGACGGCGCTCGGCATGGGTATTGCCGTCGCGTTTGTTATGACGGTCGCCTCCGCGATAACTTACATTGTCAACATCTATATACTCGAGACCCTTGGCTTGGGATTCATGTATAATATTATGTTCATACTGATAATCTCGTCCTTCGTGCAAGCCATAGAGCTGCTTCTCAAGAAGGTCAGCCCCGTGCTCTATGAAGCGATGGGCGTCTACCTCCCGCTAATGGCCACGAACTGCGCGATCTTGGGCGTCACCGTACTTAACCGCGACGTGGGGTATAACTTCATGCAGTCTACTATCCATGGTTTCGCCGGCGGCTTGGGTTATCTGCTGGCAATAGTCGTATTCGCCGGCATCCGCGAAAGAATCGAGCACAATAATGTACTCCCCCATTTCAAAGGCTTTCCAATCGCGCTTTTGGCCGCAAGCATGATGGCTATTGCGTTCATGGGCTTTTCCGGCTGGATGATATAGGCATAATCAACACGTCCTAATCTTTATGAGGTGATTCACATGGAAATGACTATCATAAATTCAGTGCTGTCGCTTGGCGGCGTAGGGCTGCTGCTTGGTCTTGGCCTGGGGCTGGCTTCCAAGAAGCTGGCGGTAGAGGAAGACCCTCGCCTTGCCTACCTTGTGGCGGTGCTGCCCGGCGCAAACTGCGGTGGCTGCGGAGTTGCGGGCTGCGCCGCTTTCGCGCGCGGGCTGCTGAACGGCTCCACAAAGCCCAACGGTTGTCCGGTAGGCGGCGCGGACTGCACTGCCAAGATTTCCGACATCCTTGGCATCGAAGCGGTCCTGGGAGAGAAGCAGGTTGCGTACATCAGGTGTAACGGCGACGACGACGTGACGCGAAGCAATTATGAATATTACGGGCTTCTTGACTGCACTGCCGCCACTCATCTGGTGGGCGGCGGATCGAAAGCCTGTACTTTCGCCTGTCTTGGCGGCGGCAATTGTGTGAGCGCCTGCCAATTCAACGCGATAAACATAGTAAACGGCATTGCCGTTGTCGACAAGGAGAAGTGTACGTCGTGCGGAGCTTGCGTGCCTTCGTGTCCAAAAGCTCTCATTGATCTCATACCGTATAAGTCGATCGTAACCGTTGCGTGTAATTCCAAGGCTCCCGGCAAGATTGTGCGCCAAAACTGCAGCGTTGGCTGCATTTCCTGCAAGCTTTGCGAAAAAGCTTGCGAATATGACGCAATCCATGTAGTGGACAATATTGCTAAAGTAGATTACGCAAAGTGCACATATTGCAACGAGTGCGTAAAAAAGTGCCCGTCCGCAACAATTAATTCGACTACTTTTGAAAACCCGAAAAAACAGAAGCCGCAAGAGAAAAAGGTCGCGGAAAACGCAGCGGCTTCGCCGCAGACCACAGACAGCCCAGCAAAAAAACAAACCCCGCCCGAGCCGCAGACCGAGGCTCTAAAAAAGGAAGGCACGGAAGGTAAGAAAGTGGAATAAAAAACTATAAAAATCCCGCGCTGTCATACGCGGGATTTATTGTGTAAAAATTTCCCGGGCTATACCGATTATTCTCGATTCAGCGGGTCAATCGTTCTAACGGAAGCGATACGTACCCCGGATTTCTCAAATCCCTGTAATATAGCCCTGCGCACATCGCTGCAAGCGGCGAAATTTATGGCTACCGTTGCTGTCCACATACTTGCGCGCAGTTCAACGCCATATATTCCGAGCGCACGTATGAACACCGGCACTTTGGGGCTGGTTTTTAGCTGTTCAGGCGTGCGCATGTCTACAAATTCCTCGTGTGAGCCTATGGCTTGGGCCATGATCTCACAAGCCTTGGAAACATCAGAGTCATATGTTATGGTGACATCTATGAATGACGAAGCCTGCGAACTGCTGAAGCTGGAATTTTCGATAAGTTCCTTGTTAACAATTGAATTGGGAACAATAACGCGGCTGTTCGTGAACGTTCGGATTATTGTATGTCTGATGGTTATGTCCTCGACAAATCCGGTGATGCCCGCGTTTACAAAGTGTACACGGTCGCCTACCTCAAAGGGCTTGAACATGGAGAGGAAAAGTCCGTTAAAGGCGTTGCCGAGAGATTCCTGCGCGGCGAGGCCGATTGTGAGAGCCGCGATACCGGAACCGGCAAGCAGCGCGCCCGCAACGGAAGTAAACTGCGGGAACCAGCTAAAAGCAAGAAAAATACCGGAGGCCCAGATAAACGAACTCAAAACATTCTGAATGAATTTTTGATGGATTGTATCCTTGCCAAGCACGCCCCATGCCAGCCGGAAGATTTTTGTTATAAGCAGCGTGGCTAATAACGTTACGGCGGCGCGCGTTATAATCCAGCCGAAATGTTCGTCGGTTAAGAAAGCTTGAATCATGATACGGCCTCCTTTTGACTTAGAACCTGTGTTCATAGGATGGGAACGGCGTCGTCACCTCCTAGATTGGCGAATAATCGCCTCGCTAATACACTATCCACATCTATGAACACAGGTTCTCAATTCAATTGTAAAAAACTATAACACAGACGGCTTGTTTTGTGATACAATGATTACATTATGAGAAGAGTTGTACTTTTGGCAATCAGCGCAAAATATGTTCATTCGTCGTTATCGGTGCGGGTCTTGGCGGGCGGCGTCAAGCGTTACGCTCGCTTGCCGTATGATGTGAGGATCGTCGAATGTACGATCAATCAATCCGGTGATGATATAGCCAAATGTGTCGCGGACTTTGCGCCGGACGTGGTCGGTATATCGACATATATATGGAACGCCGGCAAACTGCCGGACTTGCTGCGATCTCTTCGGCGGACGATCCCGGGCGCGGTGTTCGTGCTGGGTGGCCCGGAGGCGTCGTATAACGCGGATTATTGGCGTAGGAATGGCGCTGACTTTGTGCTGTGCGGAGAAGGCGAGTATAGCTTTCCGATGTTCCTGGATTCGTTGGCCGAAGGAGAACCGCCGGCGCGGACAGAATTCGATCCGCTGCGGATCAACGAACCAATCGACCCATACGATGACGCCTACCTAGACGCGCTTAACGGCAGGATCGCTTATATTGAAACATCGAGAGGATGCCCGTTTCAGTGCGCCTTCTGCCTGTCTGGAGGAAGCGACGTCAGATTTTTTCCGATGGAATCGTCGAAAAAGCAGTTACTTAAACTTTCTAAATCTGGAGCTACAACTATAAAGCTGGTGGACAGGACATTCAATTGCGACGCAAAGCGTGCTTACGAGTTGTTTGAATATATCATCGGGCTTACCACGGACTGCCGTTTCCATTTTGAGGTGGCGGCGGACTTGTTCGACGAGCGGACATTGTCGCTTTTGAGCCTGGCGCCTCCCGGACTTATTCAGTTTGAGGCGGGGGTACAGAGCTTTTTTGAACCTGCGCTGAAAGCGTCGTCCAGGCAAACGAACCTGCAAAGAGTAGAGCAGAACATCAAGGCAATTCTCAGGGGACGCAACATCCATGTCCATGTGGACTTGATTGCCGGGCTGCCCTATGAAACGCTACCGGATTTTCAGGACAGCTTTGACCGCGCGTATGCTCTGGGAGCGCACACATTACAACTAGGCTTTTTAAAGCTGCTGCACGGAAGCGGGCTGCGAGATCAGGCGAAAGACTTGGGGATACGATACTGTGCGGAGCCTCCGTATGAGATTCAAAGCAGCCCATGGCTGAGCGCGGGAGACTTGCGGACGCTCAAGCAAGCGGAAAACGCGCTCCGTCATACTTACAACAAGGGCAGATTTCTATCCACATTGGAATATGTTCTGTCGGTTTCAGGGATGAGGCCCTTTTCACTGTTTTTGACAATTGGCCGGGCCGCGCCCAATCATGGAACAGACCTTGCGGAATACGCCGAATCGATATATGATATTTGTGCCGAACTTCCGGGTGTGGACAGGCACGAATTGCGGGATAAAATGATTTGTGACTGGCTTGGCATGGTTATGGGCAAGAATACGCCTAATTTTTTGAAGAGGGAAGGACGCAGCCGGATGCCGGAAATAGCGCGGCGGATTCTTGGGAGGAGTATCGCCCGTGGCGAAGCTGCCGTGCTGTCGTCGGGGACGGGCGTCTTTGTGGACAGTTTGGGCAGAGACAGGGTGACGGGGCTGTACAGGCTTCATTTTGTGGAGCTATCTCACATATAGTCCAAGCTGTAAGAATATTCTGCCCTTTCGCGACACGTTGCCGACCTCAAGCAGCTTTACGCGGCCAAGGCCCCGCACGGATAGCATCGCCCCCTCGCGTACCTCTTTCGCGGGCTGCAAGCATTGTTTGTGATCCAGATTTACGCGGCCGGCGGATATAAGCTCGGCCGCTCTTGACCTGGAAAGCCCAAATGACGCGCATAGCACGGCGTCCAGACGCAGCGACGCAACGCTGACTGTCTTGACCGTCAGGTTCTCCAGCTTTGCCGGAAGCTCACCCAATCCGATTTCAGCCACGGTGATGCCGACGCGCCCCGCTTTGGTAATATTCCCGGCGATATATCCACCCAGTTCCGGCAGGCAAACCAATGTTGAGCAGGCATCCTCGCAGACAATATCTCCCAGAGTGTCGCGTTCAATACCTAGAGCCATCAGCGCGCCTAGGATATCTCGGTGCGTCAGGGTATCCTGTGATCGCCACTTAATTTTCAGCGCGGCAAACAATCCAGCCTGGTCATATGTTCCCCAGTCGGGATTTGCGAATATCGCCCGGACGCGCTCCGCGTCCTCGAACCCTCCGTCAAAGGACAGCGAAACGCGTCTGTCATTTTTGAAGTATTCCCTGACGCTCTTAGCTTCGGCAGGTGTGAGAAAGCGCGACGCGGCGCAGCCTGTTTTTATGGCTTTGCCCGCGATATCTTCCATATGCGCAAGCAGTAAGTCCAGTTGCCCCATGATTGATTATCTCATTTCTTATTAGCCCTTGCCCGCGCCGTGGAATCCAGGAGCTTTTTGCGGATACGCAAGTTAATCGGCGTGACTTCCACCAGTTCGTCCTCAGCGATAAATTCCAGGCACTGTTCCAGGCTCATTATCTCCGCGGGCACAAGCCGGAGATTGTCGTCACTGCCGGAAGCCCGCATATTGGTGAGCTTTTTTTGTTTGCAGATGTTAACTTCCATGTCAAAGCTGCGGGCGTTGCGCCCGACCACCATGCCCGCGTATACTTTTGTTCCGGGCGGCACAAACAGGCTTCCTCGTTCCTGGGCGTTGTACATGCCGTAGGGTATGGCTTCGCCTGTTTCAAAAGAGATCAGGGAACCCTGCGGCCTTTCGGGAATATCGCCCTTATAGTCCGCGTATCCGTCGAACAGCGTGTTCATGATGCCGTTTCCCTTGGTGTCGGTCAGAAATTCCGATCTGTAACCGATCAGGCCGCGCGCCGGAATACTAAAATCCAGCCGGGTGTAACCGCCCTTTGAAGCGGCCATCTGCTGCAGTTCGCCCCGGCGGCTGCCAAGTTTTTGGATCACTGTGCCCGTAAATTCCTCCGGCACATCTATTGTTACCATTTCCATAGGCTCGTGGAGTTGGCCGTCTGTTTCTTTATACAGGACGGCCGGTTTTGATACTTGAAACTCGTATCCTTCGCGGCGCATGGTTTCTATCAGGATGGACAGGTGCAGCTCTCCTCGCCCGGATACCTTGAACACTTCCGTGCTTTCCGTATCCTCGACCCGCAGGCTCATGTCCGTATTCAATTCCTTGTACAGACGCTCGCGCACCTGCCGCGACGTCAGGAACTTCCCCTCCTGACCGGCAAAGGGGCTGTCATTGACCATAAAGTTCATTGTCAGCGTGGGTTCGGAAATTTTGCTGAAGGGCAGTGGGGTGGGGTCTTCCGGGCTGCACAGCGTGTCACCGATTTTTATGTCGGGTATGCCCGCAATCGCTATAATAGAGCCTACTGACGCCTCTTTCACTTCCTCGCGATCCAGGCCGGAAAATTCATACAGCTTGGATATCTTGACCGTTTTGAGCTTTTCGGGATCATGGATATTCGCGATCACCACCGTGTCGTTAACGCGGGCGGTGCCGTTTATTATCCTGCCGACCCCAATACGGCCTAGATAGCTGCTGTAGTCTAAGTTGTATATCAGAACCTGAGTATTTGCCGAAGGCTCTCCGGCCGGAGCGGGAATGTGTTCCAGCAATGCGTTAAACAGCGGAGTCATGCCCTGCCCCTCGTCAACGGGCTCTTTTGACGACCAGCCTTTTTTGGCCGAAGCGAATATAAAAGGGGAATTGAGTTGAGATTCGGACGCGTCCAGCTCCATAAACAATTCCAGTACCTCGTCTACTACTTCGTTTGGCCGCGCTTCCGGCCTGTCTACCTTGTTTACGCAGCAAACGACGGGCAAGTCCAATTCCAGGGCATTCCTTAATACGAATTTCGTCTGAGGCATGGGGCCTTCAAAAGCGTCTACCACCAGCACCACGCCGTCCACCATCTTGAGTACGCGCTCTACCTCGCCGCCAAAGTCCGCGTGGCCTGGGGTATCCACGATATTGATCTTTGTGCCGTTGTACAGTACGGAAGTATTCTTGGCCAAAATAGTTATGCCGCGTTCCCGCTCCAGGTCGCCGGAGTCCATTACCCGTTCGGCCACCGCCTGATTTTGCCGAAACGCACCGCTTTTCCAAAGAAGCTGATCTACCAGCGTGGTCTTGCCGTGATCTACGTGGGCTATTATTGCTACATTTCGGATATTTCCGTTTGTTGTCATGTAACTACCTGCTTTCGGTTTTCGACTAGGGCGTGATGACACTAATGCCCCGCACGTCTTTGCGGCCGGGATTTCCGCCATGCTGCGTTCCCTCCTCCTTGTGTGCCTTTGGGCACACGGCGTCGTCGGCTCCTTGCCTGGCGAAAACCCGTCTCGCAAATTCGCACGGGGCATTAGTGTCAACACGCCCAAAATATTTCGTAACGTTTGCGTCACGCTCAACATTGTACCACATACCGGAAACCAACTCAATAAGAACCTGTATTCAATACCAGATGTGCCGTCAAAGAGATGTGATTTTTACCGATCCGTGAAATTACGAAATCGTTTGAGGGAATTTTGCAGCGGTAATAAGAAATATGCGGTCTAGAAAGGTTTACCTTTCTAGACCGCTTTTTATAACTCACAAGGATGTTAAGTTATTATAAACATATCACAAAATCAAGCAACATGCAATAATTAATTTGATAAATCTTCTAAAATATTTCCTCTAATTGACCTATCTAGAAAGGTAAACCTTTTTAGAAAGATTGACCCAAAATTAAAATTGGAGGGATATTTATGTTTAAAGAAAGAGCCAAAGGTTTTGTAGTAGGTGTATTGGTGACGACCTTGCTTTCGTCAACGGTTGTATTTGCCAGCGGTGTCATGAGGGAAATTCACTATGGCGTAAATGTAGTGGTAAATGGCCGTCAGTTACACTTGGACGGGGCAGATCGAGCGTTTATAATGGATGGGCGTACATTCGTACCCGCTTCGATAATAGCACAAGAATTGGGCGTGCCTACGAATTGGGTCGGAGCGACATCCACTGTGTACATAGGCAGTGGCCAAGCGAGTGCGGCAGCGCCGTCATCAGCGCCGCCGTGGATGAACCAAGCAGCGCCGGTGACGCCGCAAATACCTGCGCCAATATCTATACCTGCTGTTTCGGCTTCGTTTGCACAGGCGGTGCCGCCGTATGATGTAAGTCGTCGTCATTCTACTGACCATAGAAATAACGCTGATGTGCGAAGGCGTGATCAAATAACGATGGGTGGAATTGTTCGTGAAGAAGTAATCACGTATAGAGTTCAATCTATCATTGATACAGTACATTCTCTACATAACTTAGGTGGGCAATTCAATACTGTTTCTGGATATATCGGACGCGTGGACGGCTGGGGAGAACATAACGGAACGTTTAATTTCTTTGGTGATGGAAGGTTGATACAATCCTTTGAGCTACGGGCAACAGACTTACCTAGACCGATATCTGTCAACGTGGCCGGGGTTTCTCAGCTAAGGATTGAATTTACTGTTCCGCATCTTCGCGCTGGAAACACCACAATGTACGCCTTCGTAGGCACAATCCAATAAACAGCATGGATATTAGAACTATACTTAAAGATAGAACCTCCGCAAATGCCAGATTTACGGAGGTTCTATCCAAATATTCATCATGATCACGAATAAATAAGGGGATATGGTTATGACATCGCAAATTGAACAATTTCGGGCGAAATTTCACAAAATGGATATCAAACAGAAAAAGCAGTTTATTGACAATTTAACAAAAAAGTTGCAAGGTGTCAATAATCCTGAATATTCCAGATTCCTGGATGAATGTATGTCAATATACAATTCTGAAAGTAGTTCTAATATCACGGATTTCAATATCGAGGACATACCGGTTGTAGCTTCTGGCGTTACTAAAGTAAATCCGTTAAAGACTGTAGCTATGGGAGAATTATTAGCTGAAGGAAGTGGTGAGGGCAGCAAGGCAATTTTTGGCTGGGTTGCGTTCAACGTAGTTATAGCCATTATTTTCTTCATATTTGCCAGCACGTTAGGTTATACAGAAGAACTGGGAGGGTGGTGGCAGGGTGGATTCACAATAGTGCGCGTCAGAACACCAGTTTGGGGTATGTTTATGCTGTTAGGCGCTGTATACATAATTTTAGCTCCTATGGTTGCCAATGCCATATCAAAAACAAATATTAAGGTTTATGAAGGCGGCATTGCTGGAAGAGGTATATCAAAGTGGTTCTACTGGGGAGATATACGAGGCTTTGACTTCATGCTCTCCTATGACCAAGTGTCCGTAGATGTGAATGGAGGCCAGATAGTTATTCATGGTTCCGGAACCCATTACAAAGTTTATGTTAGTAATGGCTCTGAAATCCAACAGATTATATATCGGCAAAAAAATAAACGATAGAACGACGCAAAATAAGTATTTCGTATCAAATATTTCAGATTGACAACGATTTACCAAGATATACATTGTGTTTGTAGAGGGAATGCAGTAACTTAGGATAGAAGTTGAATTTCCAAATATCGCGAGATCGCGTAACCGTGGTTTGTATGCGCTTGCTGCCTATCTTGAGTAATGTATCTAAAAAATCGCTATAAGTGCAAAATTTATGGCGATTTTTCTTTTGGCGACTTCATCCATGATAATAGTAGCTCTCATGACCTTGCGGTACACGCACATTTTAGACCCTTGGGAATAGTGTGTAAAGGAGGGTTTATTATGAAAGGTTTTAGGATGCGTTACAGACGCCGCAGAATTGGCGGCTTTGTGCTGTTTATGTTTGGGATGGGGATGACGCTTGGGCTTATGCTTAACGCGTGGGCGTTTGCCGTCGCCTCGTTAATTATAATCGCCGGGTTTTGGATGATGTTCTTGTAGGGGGTGCGCGGCTTGAAGTTCAAAGTTATACGGATGCCCAAGGTTTTGGGCTTCATAATCAAAAAAATGCTCGGTGTTCGCGGATAAATGTGGCTTGTCGCTTGCATATGCTATGCGGAGTTGGTATAATAGCCATAGAGTACCAAATGACAAACGCGGGAGGTTTACCAATGGGTAATGTTATAGTAGGACAGTCGGGCGGCCCGACAGCCGTAATAAACGCAAGCTTGGCCGGTGTCTATAAGACGGCCAAGGATCGCGGCGCGAACAAGGTCTACGGAATGCAAAACGGGATCAAGGGCTTTATAGAAGGCAGGTACGTAGACCTTTCGCACCACATCAGGGACAACTTGGATATCGAGCTGCTTCGCCGCACGCCGTCGTCGTTCTTGGGCTCGTGCCGCTACAAGTTGCCGTCTCATCACGACAACGAGGAAATTTTTGCGCAGATATTCGACAAGCTCAAAGAGCTTGAGATCGAATGCTTTTTGTACATCGGCGGAAACGACTCGATGGACTCGGTCATGAAGCTGTCGAGATACGCCCAGGACACGGGCAGCAACATACGCTTCGTCGGAGTCCCCAAGACAATCGACAACGATCTGGCAATTACGGATCATACGCCGGGCTTCGGTTCCGCCGCGAAATACATAGGTTCGGTGTTCAAGGAGATAATAAGAGACGGGTCTGTCTATGGAAATGGCCAGATCAACATTGTCGAGATCATGGGGCGCAACGCGGGATGGCTGACCGCCGCCGCGTCTTTGGCAAGGTGCGAGGACTGCGAAGGCCCCGACATGATATTCCTGCCGGAAACACCGTTTAGCATAGAAGGACTTTATGAAAAAATAAACAGCCTGTACGAGCGCAACAGCAAGGCGATTGTCATAGCCGTATCCGAGGGCATACAGCTTGCGGACGGAACATATGTCTGCGAGTACGATTCGCAAAGTGCGAAGTCAACCGACGCCTTTGGCCACAAGTCGCTTGGCGGTACGGCCTCCGTGCTGTCCGGCCTTGTTTCGGAAAAGTTCAAGCGCAAGACGCGCTCCATAGAGCTTAGTATATTACAGCGCGCGGCGGCGCATATGCAGTCGCGCACGGACAACGCCGAAGCGTTTTTGGCGGGTGGACAGGCCGTGAAAGCGGCGCTGTCGGGAATGACCGGCATGACCGTCGTGTTCGAGCGCACTTCGGACGACCCGTACATGATCGAGACAGCACTGGTCGAAGTCGAAAAGATTGCCAATGTCGAGAAAAAGGTTCCCGACCTGTGGATAACAGAGAACGGATCATATGTATCCAAGGAGTTGACCGACTACATGAGGCCGCTTATTCAGGGCGAGCTTTCGCAGGTTATGGTAGACGGTCTGCCCAGACACTTGATTTTGAACCCGCAAACACTTGGGTAGAAGATTTGGGAGATACTAATCATGTCGAGTACTTATTCGGCTAAGAAGCCGGACGGCGGACGCCGGAAAGCCGCGATGAAGGTTGCCCGCCGGAGTATCGCGGTGAATGTGGTTTTGGCGGCGTTCAAGCTGTTCGCGGGTATCTTCGCCAACTCCGCCGCGATGATTTCTGACGCCATTCACTCTATTTCCGATTTTTCGACGACGTTCGTAGTCATGATCGGAATAAAGATGGGAAGCAAGGAATCGGATGAGGATCACCAGTACGGTCACGAGCGCATGGAGAGCATCGCGGCTCTGATTGTGGCGTTTGTGCTGTGCGCTGTTGGGCTGTGGATAGGCTACGACGGCGTTATGAACATAATCGGCATGGACGCCTACGCCGCCGCCGCGCCGGGTGTGCTTGCGCTTTGGGCCGCGGGCATAGGTATTGTTGTAAAAGAGGCTCTGTTCTGGTATGTGCGCGGCGCGGCGAAAACGCTTAACTCCGACGCGCTGATGGCCGACGCGTGGCACAGCCGCAGCGACGGCATTTCGTCAATAGGCAGCTTGATCGGGATCGCGGGCGCGCGGGCGGGCTTTCCGGTGATGGACTACCTTGCAAGCATAGTAATATGCGCGTTTATTATCAAGGTCGGCCTCGACATTGGGCGAAGCGCGATAGATAAGATTACCGACAAATCATGCGACAAGGAAACCGTCGAGAAAATCCGCGCCCTGGTGCTTGCCGGCGACGGCGTAAAAGGCATCGAGCGCCTTAACACAAGGATGTTCGGCAATAAGATATATGTGGATGTGGAGATTTATTTCGACGGCAACTCGTCACTCTTCGAGACGCATGATGTGATGCAGCACATTCACGACGAAATAGAGGCTAAGATCGAGGACGTCAAGCACTGCATGGTACACGCCAGTCCTTTCCAGGATAAATAATTTGCGAAAACATTAAAACAAGCGGCTATCGGTTAAACCGGTAGCCGCTTGCTTTTTTAGGCGAGGCTGAACCAAACCGCAATCAAAACAATGCAGGTGTAGTCCGCACGTTTTGATTGCAGCTCCCCTTGCGCTAATAGTAATTATAGTCGGATTACGACTATTTGTCAATAGTCTTTATGCGACTGTTTTATTATTGGTACGAGGTGAATTTTTGTGAAATTCGACACTATAAAAGATCTCAGAGAAGACAGTGACACAAAGCAAGAAACGCTTGCTAAAATTCTTAACGTCAAACAAACCACGTATTCAAAATATGAGCTGGGGAAAATAAACATACCGGTTGAAGCGCTGATTAAACTGGCGGATTTTTATAATACAAGCATTGACTATATTGTCGGAAGAACCGATTGCAGACAGCCGTATCCAAGAAAGAAAAGATGACGACAGATTCTTATTCTGTGGGCTGGGCGGAAGCTTTGCGGTTTTTCTCAATCATTGAGTAGAGCATTTCGAGGGCGTCGTGCAGGCCGCCCGTCGCGTTGATTAGCTTTTCGTCTACGGCTTCCTGGCCGATCAGCATTGTGCCGACATCAAGAGCCAGGGTGGATGTGTCCAGCATAAGCTTGCGCAGCCTGTCCTTGGGGATTTCGCAGTTTGCGGCGATGAAGCCGATTACGCGTTCCTGCGTTTTGTTGAAATAGTCATATGTCTGAGGGGCGCCGACAACCGTGCCGTTCATGCGCACGGGATGGATCGTCATGGTAGCGGACGGCGCGATAAAGGAATAGTCCGACGCGACGGCAAGCGGTACGCCGATGGAGTGCCCTCCTCCGATGACAAGCGAGACGGTGGGTTTGCCAAGGCCCGATATCAGTTCGGCTATGGCAAGCCCGGCCTCCACGTCGCCGCCGACGGTGTTCAGCAGGACAAGCAGGCCGTCAACCTCGGAGTTTTCGGCCGCCATCACCAGCAGCGGTATTATGTGCTCGTACTTGGTGGTCTTGTTGAAGGGCGGCAGGGTTACGTGCCCCTCGACCTGGCCGATTATTGTCAGGAACTGTATGTTGCCGCGCGGGTTCTTGCGGACGACGCTTTCGGAAGGCGGCGGCTGCCCCAGGGCGTGAAGAGCGTCGGGAGGCGTGCTTTCGGGTGAAGTTTCCGGGCACGCGTCCGGGGGATGGTCGCTTGGAATCGGCGTGTCCATGGCGCTGCCCTTGCTTACGCTTATTATATCTATCATTTTAACTAACACCAGCCTACATACTTTTTATGTATTATGTAGTATGTCCGCATGGCCGGGTTATTACTCGACAAACTCTTCCACCACGTAGCGCGGTCGGCGTTTTACCTCCATAAATATTTTTCCGATGTACTCGCCGACGACTCCTATCGCTATAAGCTGCAGCGAGCCTATTACCCATACTGATATCATTATCGAAGTCCAGCCGGGGACGATGTCGCCGTGCAGTATGCTTGCCACGACATATATTATGGCTACGAGGCTCATGAGCAGCCCAAACAAGCCGACGCCGGTGATAAGCTTGATTGGCGCCTTTGAAAAGCTTGTGACGCCGTCGAAGGCAAAGGCAAGCATTTTTCGAAGAGGGTACTTTGTGACGCCGGCGGCTCGTTCCTTGCGGCTGTAGAGGACTTCGGCGGACTTGAAGCCAAGCAGCGGCACTATGCCGCGCAGGAAGAGGTGTCCTTCGCGATAATCGGACAGGGCGTCCAGAGCGGTGCGGCTCATAAGCCGGTAGTCGGCGTGGTTGTAGCGCAGCTTTACGCCCGACAGGCGCATAAGCTTGTAGAAGGTTTGGGCGGAGCTTCGTTTGAAGGCGGTGTCGGTTTTTCGCTCGTTGCGTATGCCGTAGACGATCTGGCAGCCTTCCGCGTAACGTTTTAGAAATTCACGGATGACGGATGTGTCGTCCTGTAAATCGGCGTCTATGGAGATTGTGCAGTCGGCCGACGCGCGGGCTTGCATCAGCCCGGCGAAGAGCGCGTTTTGGTGTCCGGCGTTGGCGGCAAGCTTTAGGCCCTTTACGCGCCTGTCCGCGGCCGCGTAGCCTGCGATTAGCCGCCATGTAGAGTCCCTCGAACCGTCGTCCACAAACAGGATAAAGCTTTCGGCGCCGATCATCCCGTCCGAAACAAGCGCGTCAAGTTCACCCGTAAGAGCTTCGAGCGTCCTTGGAAGGACTTCCTCCTCATTGTAGCACGGCACAACAATGCCTAGTGTTGGAACATATTGAGTCATTCGGGTGTTCCTTCCGTTGAGTATGGCGTGTTCGCCAATCTACCATATTTCCTTGACAGCTTTGGCATTATACAGTAACATTATACTATAAGATGGAGTGATCTGGAAAGGGCTACCTATAGATATTGTCAAGTCACGGCACAAACTTCAAGGGCGTTTCGGCGCTGCTCACCTGGCCGACGCAATGCGGCAAAAAACCAAAAAACGTGAAGCCGCTTATTGTTGGATAGGCTCTAGGGCGTGTTTTCAAGCCCCATTTGGGCGTAATTTTGGTCAATTTTCCGCTGGGCGTTGTCAGACGCCTCCTCTTGCGCTGGCGCTTCAGATGCTAAACGTGTGCCACTGGCACACAGCATCCTAGGGTGTGTCGTCAATAGATTTTTCGGAATACTTTTGCCGATTTTGCGCCACTCTTCGTCGGCTCCTCCTTGCGTACCACTGCGGGTACGCGGCGTCGTCACCTCCTAGATTGACGAAAAATCGCCTCAAAAATCTTCTCGAAAAACCTATTGACGACACACCCTAGCAGAATCATGCCATTACAGCAATTTGATTTTGCGTTGCCCGAAAACAAGACCGAAATGCGCGGCTTCAGGCGCATTCTCGGGCGAAGTTTGAGGCTACGCAAAACCAAATTGCTATATGCGTCGTCGGCGCTTCCTAGTCCAGCGAAAAATTGCCTCAAAATTTCACCCAAAGCGGGTTT
>Ga0131853_10001355_pt1 | contig 43886 bp, 30 predicted proteins | sample TergutLab28metaG_FD_92764 | JGI IMG/M metagenome (GOLD analysis project Ga0131853, IMG submission 92764) | Labiotermes labralis P1 segment gut microbial communities from Petit-Saut dam, French Guiana - Lab288 P1 (version 2) (version 2) | ecosystem: Host-associated > Arthropoda: Insects >... | reverse complement strand
TATTTTTTTTTAAAGAACCCACTCTTTGTGTTTTAGATATAAAAAAAAAAATGTTTACCCCCAAAACAAAAAAAAAATTAAAAAATTGGAGTTTGTCCCCCCCCCCCCCCCCCGACATACCCCTAAAAGATGGCATAATAACGTGCATATCACAGCAACCAATTTTAAGGAACAGATGAACATAACCAAAGAATTAAATGTTTTAATTTCTCATATATATATATATATAACTACACATCTAATTGATAAGTATCTTAGTCTTTCAAGATGCATACATTGAAGTTTTTAGACTTTAATTTTAACCACCAGACCTACACTGATAGGCTAATATATAATTTCAGAAAACACATCAGTCAAGATATTAAAATACTGATCAGTTTATTTTCTAAATGTCTGGAATTCTACACAGCAAACGTAAACAATATGGGATCCCATACTGTAGCACTGAACATGTCGTGTCCACGTACCGAAAAGTCTGCCTGATAACGGTTACTGTAACCGAAATATGTAGCAAACTTTACATTGTTGAATATATTGTTGTGTTTCGATTGAACGACTTTTTGGTTAATACTGTGCACATTTGATGTTGAACAGCACACATTCCGTGCAACAGTCTGACATGCGCAAATTTCATCACCAAGCGGTTGCACAATGTTTTTGTACTTGTTAGTAACAACTCCTATATGTGCGGGCCATATATTCCTGGCCAACTGCAGGGAGGTACAAGATTTGTCAATGTGCAGAGTGTATATGGCAGTTGCCATATATGCTATAACAAGCTGAACCAAACTTACAACTCCCTGAAGATGGCCAGGATATAAGGCCAAAACACGTCGGAGTTGTATATAACAAATATTAAAAGATTCTGGTGAAATTTGTGTCTACTCTATTCACTATTTTTTATGAATTTTATATTACTGGCCTGAAGATGTACATCCTGCATTTACACACGTAGCTATAATAAATTATATACTACACACCTGCTGTGTTTGATGGTAATGATTGTATTCATTTACTTACATGCCAGGATAACACAGCAGTGTTAGAACCTTTACTGTGTTTAAGATACACACATACAACAAAGTTGTATTAACAAAGTTAAACGTCCGGCATTACTTAAAAATGTGGAAGTCACATTCTGCTCTGGGTAAATGACCAACTTGATACACAATTACGTTATATAAAACGTTTATTATTGTACTCCTCTACACGTTTCAAGCAACAATGTGCTTATCATCAGGAGGTCGAATTGTACAGCATCTGGTACAGAATTCTCTGTGACCGTCCGAAGTGCACCTGCACACCACACGGTCTATTAGTGACTGTCATGTGTGCATCTGCACACCAGATGGTCACTTACAGAGAATACTATACCAGATTCTGTATCAGTATTCTCTGTAAGTGACTGTCCAGTATGCACCTGCACACCATATGATCTATTAGTATTCCCTGTAAGTGACCGTCAGGTGTGCACCTGCACACCAGATGGTCACTTACAGAGAATACTATACCAGATGCTGTATCAGTATTCTCTGTAAGTGACCGTGAGGTGTGCACTTGCACACCAGATAATCTATTAGTATTCTCTGTAAGTGACCATCAGGTGTGCATCTGCACACCAGATGGTCACTTACAGAGAATACTGTACCAGATTCTGTATCAGTATTCTCTGTAAGTGACCATCCAGTGTGCACCTGCACATCAGACGGTCTATTAGTATTCTCTGTAAGTGACCGTCAGGTATGCACCTGCACACCAGATGGTCACTTACAGAGAATACTCTACCAGATGCTGTATCAGTATTCTCTGTTAAGTGACCGTCCGGTGTGCAGGTTGAGTAGGAACTATACCAGATGCTGTATTAATACAACTTGACCTCCTGATGATGAGCACAGAATTGCTCGAAACATGTAGAGGATTATAATAATAAACGTTTTATACAACATAATTGTGCATCAAGTTGGTCATTTACCCAGAGTCATACCAGGATGCGTGGTCAGCAAAACATAAAAAATGTTACATTCTATTTAATTTTGCTACTGAAGGAGGCGAAACTGAACTCACATTTCACACAGCACAAGGTTTATGTTGTGTTGTGGTTGCACCAGAGTTTATTTTGCAGGATAATGTGTTTAAAACCTCAGTATACATAATTTTCACACTTTTCGGAAGACCAATTAACATCTGTCTACACTCAGTTTGTACGCGTTTTTAAACAGTGACACAAAACTAAGGTCTTGCTCCTACACGATACTCAGTGCACACACAGTTCTGTCAGTTTTTACTGTACTACAATCCATAAAATCTGATATATGTGCTCTGTAAAATCTTAATCTAAAGTTATTTTGAAATCAAATTACCAACAGATTCTATTGTGTTGATGCTGCCACAATGTTTTAACAAATTCATTACTATTCAACACAAATATATTAAACTAAAAACAACCATTTTTTAAAATCATAAATAGGTACAACAGTATGATAAATTGCACCTAAATAAGATACATAATTTTTCACCAATGTAAAATAGGAGAAGGTTTCAATCTCTGCTCTAACAATTTAACTGCTCACAACTCATCTGGTAAAACTTTAAAATCCTATTATTTAACAAGGCAGTGTTTATTAGTGAACATGGTAAATGTAAACAAATCTGTTCCAGCCCTGCCATATTCCTCTACTCTCATACAGTTCTCACCATATCTGCACACAGCCACATAGGCTTAATTGACAGCTGCCAACAGAGATTCCCACGAAAATGACACACACACACAATTCCAAAACAAGATGTCACCTCCATATGTGGAATGTGAATCACACCTGTATGTATATACAGGGTGGCGCACGAAATGACATACCATTTTATCATCCCATTAAAATTGTAACATCATAGTTTCGATGTTGCAAACGTGCGAGTGAATGCTGTAGTTCATGGAAAATGCGATAAATGTCATAAACTATCAGAATTGAAAGCCTAGCACACCAGTTTGTAAAATGGCGGACAACGGGCGGTTGACTGAAGATCAAAAGGTGAAAGTTGTATTGTTTTATGCAGAAACAAAGAGTGTAGTGGCGACTCAGAGACGTTTTCATGCACACTTTGGTAACAGGTGGGCTCCTTGCAAACAGACAATTTACAGACTTTGCCAACAATTTGAAACCAATGGTTCTGTGTTGGAGAAGAAGCAGCCGCGTCCCGCCAGTGTCCGCACACCTGTTTGCAAGGGGCCCACCTGTTACCAAAGTGTGTACAAAAACATCTCCGTGTCGCCACTACACTCTTTGCTTCTGCAGAAAACAATACAACTTTCACCTTTTGATCTACAGTCAAATGCCCGTTGTCCGCCATTTTACAAACTGGTGTGCTAGGCTTTCAATTCTGATTGTTTATGACATCTATCGCATTTTTCATGAACTACAGCATTCACTCGCACATTTGCAACATCGATACTATGATGTTACAATTTTAATTGGATGGTAAAATGGCACGACATTTCATGCGCCACCATGTATATAAAAATGATCTACTGCAGCAGCTACATGGGGTGTTTCAGCGGGAATCTGCCACACTTAGAGAGAACGTCTGCTAGGTTAAATTACATATTTATATTACCAAAAATACGTATATACAAGGCTGAATGGTGACACAGACACTGATGCAAGAAAACGTGGTCTTGTTGAGGTTCTACATACTATACCCGTTTGGCTTGATATATTGTCTGTACAATGTGCAGGGTAGTCCTTGAGACGATGACAAAGATGTGGTGTTGTATTGTGCGAGGTACTTGGAAACCTAAGGACAGTTTTAATCAAACTAGTGCATGTTTTTCTGTAATTAATAACTGTTTATGTCAATCAGATGAGATATTCAGTCTACTGGGATGTTAAGCAGCACAGATAGGTAGCTGAACGATTGATGCGCGATTGGGTTCGAGACCTCATGGTCCCGATGCACTTAGGCCTTAATTAATGGGCCCATTGTGCCCCATACCAGTTTATGGGAGTTCTGTTGCTTTGCTAAAGTTCTAGATGGCCCCCAGACTTATACTCTTGACATCCTCTGGCTCCAAGAAGGAGCCCAGATACACATGTCTGAGTGAAGCCAAAGCTTCACACTCACAAAGAATGTGGGCTGAGGTTTCATCCTCTGCTCCACACCCCCTACACAGTGGATTGTCTGACAGCCCCATTAGGTGAAGATGTCTCCTCAGGGTATTATGTCCAGTGAGAAGGCCAGTAACAGTCCTGGATTGTGACTCTTGAGCCTGTCTTCAGATAGGTAGTTAGTTACCTACATTTTGTGACAACCTATCGGTCCCATCTTCAAGGATCAAGCAGTCTGACACATATGGGACTTTCAAGTAACCCTGAAACGTTGGTTACCAACTAACAATCTACGATGCACACAACATCCAAAAAAGGGCAAAGATCTCAGTTAAACCAAAGCAGAAGCCTGAAATCACATTAATTAGATGTTCAGTAAAGACAATGATGTTCAAAGAACTACAAATTCCTCCTAGTTTTAGTACATATTTGGTAACCAATAAATGTATACAGCCTCCTGTTCTTTAAAACTTCTGTCACTATTATCTCGGTAACTTTCACTATGGCTATAAGTCTGTTTATTTTGATGTAATGTCACCTAACGAATGTTCTCCTGAAGTATGGCAGAATCCCCCTGAAACACCCTGTATATATGTATAATATATATATATATACATACATACATATATGTGTGCATGCATGTGTTTGTGTGTGTAAACTGAATTTGACCTAACATTTTTGACAATCCAAGGTTATGCTATGGGTCTGTGTGTAATCCACAGTTATACTGGTGACCTATGTGTACAGCAAAGCCATATTATTTTCATTTGTCTATAAACCACACTGCAATAATAAATACAATATGTTACTCCCACTCCAACACACACACAACACACATACTGCATCAGCTGTGTTCAAAAGTACATTAATCTGGCCCATTTTCATCTTCATTTGTCATGTTCTAAACGGTGCTGTTAGCCACTGCTAGTTACCTGCGAAATGGAAATATTATGCACACACTTCTTGTAGTCTGCTAGGAACAGGATCTATCCTGCTTTTCTGCTGTACAAAATTTTTAGCAAGGACTAGAATGTGGGTTTGTTTGTTTGTATGTGTCTGTGGTTGTCAGTGATGGCAACTGTAAGATCAGGTACTACACAGCACATTTCCAACACTGCTGTTGTTTCGTAAGAGATCATGAGCAGAGCACAATTAATGCGGATACTACGGCATGTCCACACTTAAAAAAATTGCTTCCATAACAAATACAACTGTTTTTTACAGTGTCTGTGGACAAGAGATTGCAAATGGTCCAATAACTTCCAAGATATTAAATATTCTCCTATCATACATCAGTTCATAAAAACCATCTGCACATACTTTACAAACCATCAGTTTTATATATATCTATACAACTACACATTGCCAATAAAAATGGCATCCATGTCCATGGTGTGTTCGAACCGACTACTGGCCCGGTATTGTGTGGTACATCTTGTTCTCCAGGTGATTACAACAAGAAAATTTCCTCGTTTATCAGAAGACATGCTCCTTCCTATCATGGAAAGATCACACACTCTAAAAAATAGTTTCCTATTTTCTTAATTTTTTTTAAAAATTGCACATTCACAGTAGAAAAACGGTGTAATCACACTAACACTTTTAAAAACTATGATGTGTCTGCACTAATGCCATTCTTTTGATCTAGTTTATTGCTATTTGATTTGACCATATAAATGAAAAATGTGAGAGCTTCCTTTTCAACCACTGGAATAGTTTTGAAATGCTTCATTAATGTCTGAAAAAAAAAAAAAAAAGTCAGTATTTCAGGTTAATGAAGAGATGACACACAAAAAAGTAAAACTACCAACTTCACATCACAGTAACTTAAATCTTTAGAAGTCAAAATCAAAGTTGGCCAATACATACGTACAAATAAACTATAGATTGAGTCCAAATTGAGGACAGAGCCACTTATTTCTAACTAGCTGATTTACCCACCTATCCAATGGCCATTTTTACAAGGGGGAGTCAGATGAAAACGTTAAAAGTGCGATAAAAATTCGAACCACAGTTTGATTGTCTTGTATGTTGACAACAATGATACTCATGGTTTGAAGAGTGGCTGACAGGTGGCAGTATGATGTAGGAATGCAACGCGATGGTGCAGTAGTAGTGTAAGGATGGCGGCCCCGCTTGCAACATGCACCAAAGAAGAACAGCGTTCTGTCATCTGTCTTTTTTTTTAAGTAGTGAAGGGGTGAAACCCATCGAAATTCATCGACGAATGACAGTTCAGTATGGTGATGCATGTCTGTCACTACAGCAAGTGTACGAGTGGACTAGGAAGTTCACGAACGGTATTAGTTCTGTAAAAGACTGTCCTCGACCTGGTCAGGCACACCGAGTAGTGACACCAGAGAGCATTGCAGCAGTTGAAGCCATTGTGAAGGAAAATCGCCTCGTAACAGTGAATGAAACAGCAGCACATCTGGATATGAGTCATGGATAAAAAAATATAAAAATACAGATATAAAAATATTTATGGTTTTCATTTGACTAACCCACCAAAAACAAAACAAGACTTAAGAGTACAGATATGAAGTGTGCAACTGTACTGCATGACCATTTCTGCACAGTGTTCACTGTATGTTACAATCTAGTGTCACTGTTAACACAGGTACAAGTATGTCCTAGAAGGCAATGGGTGTACCATCATGCACTTCCAACTTGGGAATTACGAATACCCGAAGTTACAATACAGCCCTTGATGATTTTGGAGCAGTAACAGGCCCCACACTCTTGCACCAAATTGAAGTCAGCTAAATGTATTCTGCACCTGCAGCAAGATCTCCTGCAGTCTACGCTAACAAAAGCTGACTAGGCACCCACAGGCTAGGTTAGTGAGCACCAGTTATAACATGGTGCTCACATCAGCGAGGGCATGTATACAAGTCAACAGCATGTTTTCCGATGCTTGCGGACGCGGTTAATCTTCCTACCAATACATACACCTGGAGATGGTTACTTTGTGCACAGAAAAAAACACATAAGTGACTGAACATGTTACAAATAATTATAACAAACGTGCTTGGGGATCTGGTGTCGTGCTGTTGGGCGAACTGTTACCGATGTCTGGAGTTACTGTTACGCCAGCCGCACGCACGTGAGACAGAGCCAAGATGTCGCAGCGCCACGAAAATCTTGTGGTGCTCATTTACTACGAGTCTACACTATATACTCAAGTTACTACATTTCCGGTGTCATAACAGAACACGACGCAGAATATACCATCTAGTTCTCTGCCTACTTGAAAATATATATGGAAAATAATTCCAGCTCCGTGCACAGTGGCCAATGTTACAAGTTGAGACCCTAGACTAATTTTAACCAATGCGACAATTTTATATATTTTCAATGTACTCACAACCTCCACGACAGAACTTCGATACATCGTACCGTAGATAGCGCATTTTAAGGCTGTTAATAACTTTAGGTCCGTTAATCAATGCGACAATTTTAAATGTACTCACAGCAAACATAACAGAACCTCGACACATCATACTATAGATAGCACATTTTAGGACTGTTAATAAATATTAACGTAAATGTAAATGGGATCCCAAATAAATTGACGATTTTGCACTATATGTACTGGTCTTTATAAGTTTTTGTGAAATAGCCCGATGATGGCCGTAACTGGTAGCCATTAATATAATAAATATATTGTTGTGTTAGACTGAGTACACATATAATTTAATTTTATCAAGTTAATGATGTTTTCAATTATTGTAATGCCTTCGTATTCAGGGTTAAGCAGTCCTTCCAGACATTACGACATGGAGAATTCAAAGAACGAATAAAAAGCAACGCTATCACAAGTAATGACACTCACAGCACTCAAGATGTATATAAATGCTCTAAACACAGGTAATGTTGTCCTGGAAGAACAAGCTTGTCAAGCAAGGCATGCTTATCAGTGTTGTAAAGTACAGGCTGACATTGATTTGCAAACAAATCCGAAGGCTAACCTTGGCTCATATACAAAGACCCCAAGTACAAGAAGCACGATTCTCAGCACACTGGTAAAACAAACTGAGAAAACTCAAACCCTTTGTGCTATAAATAATTTTGTTGATCTTCAGCTTGTGTCAGTACAATGAAATGCAAAAGCTTGGAGTTTCTGTCACTCAAACGCAAAATCAATGCTTTACTAGTTCTTCCTCTGTTCACGACAGAAAGCCTAACATAGGCGGATAAATGTCTGCGCTACTGTCACATACCTCTGTTATCAGCAACTCTAACCTAACTTGGCCCCAGATATACTGCGTGTCCGGGCTAGACGTATACAAAAATACATGCTTATGTTTTAGTACCTTAAAGCTTCATGAAATTTATGTTTTCGACAGTGTACAGAGTAACTCAAAAAGATTTTTATGCACGTCCGTACACTTCAATGTGGGCACCTGTTGTAGTTCGACAGATATCTAAACGGTATTCAAGCTCTTGCCACGTGTTTAGCAACATGTGAGGTGTTATAAGCTCAACTGCTTCAATGATACATTGTCTCAAATCAGCCAGATCTCAAATTTTTCTCCTGTACACAACGCCCTTAATAAACCCCCACGCAAAAAAGTCTAATGGTGCCAAATACGGAGATCTAGGGGGCCAGGGAGTAGGACCTTCAGCTTATAACACCTCACATGCTGATAAACACATGGCAAAAGCTTGAATATCATTTAGATATCTGTCGAGCTACAACACATGCCCACATTGAAGTGTACGGATGTGCATAAAAATCTTTTTGAGTTACTCTGTACACCGTTGAAAACATAAATTTCATAAAGTTTTTAGGTACTAAAACATAAGCATGTATTTTTGTATACGTCTAGCCCGGACACGGAGTATAAGACACCAGCAAATCTGATTACAGTGAGACACATATGTGTATACTGGTGATTAAAGAGAAACATGTCTTTGACTTTGTAGTGGCTTGCATGGAAAGTCCAATCATTGGATGTTTACAATCAGTACATGATGTATTCCATGCCTGGATAGCGCACATAGTCTAGCAACTTGCTACAGATTGGACAGTCCAGGGATTGGATCCTGGTAGGGGATGAGATTTTTCCAAACCTGTCCAGACTGGCCCTGGGGCCCATCCCACCTCCTTCCGTACAACGGGTACCGGGTGTCAAGCGGCCGGGTTGTGATGTTGACCTCCCACCCACCTAGCCAAGAGGTTAAAGAAAGAGTACAGCTATACCTCCATTCCCCCTCTGGGCCTTGGTGGACTGTTCTAGGGTGGCATCTACCTCCACCTTATATATTCCACTTAAAAAGACTCTGGACTGAATGCAGGCATATCTTGTGAGGGCAAGTTAATTTTATTCTGCGACATATATTGCTTCTTGCATTCAGTGTGATTAGGGCTATTCATAAATTTGACTTTATGTTTTTTTTTTTATATAAAAGAATACCTAACAAACAGCAACCAGCAGAATAAGATAAGAAACTTAAGTTTTTTACAGGATTCTGTACGCAGTGTCAGGATCAAAGCTTCACCCCTGAGACACGGTCACTACTTCCAATACCATTTTACTGACAATGTACGCCTTGGAACAAGTAACAGTAGTATGACATGTCACTGAACAGAGGTTTATATGATGTGTGAGACAGATAATTAGTGGCTCCACCAATCAGACGTATATTAAAAAGCATTATTAGTCGATCATCAATCAAACAAACAACTCAGAGACAACGAAAAGCACTAATTCATTCAACAAATATTATGAATTTTATAAAGAATAATAAGATAGCCCTGATTCAACAACAGAATTCTACAGTAACTAACTAGGCAGCTAGCCAACCAACCAACCAACCACCTACCTAACTATATGCAGCAGAGTTTAAAAGCGAAACTGAAAACCAATAGCAACAAATCACCTCCTTATTTCGAACCATTCTCAACAAGAAACATGTCGGTCAAATGTTGGCCTCCCCAGACTCCGCTACACCTTTCAGTCAGACAAATTTTCATCAGCCCTACTATTTTCACATGAGATACCAAATTCAATGAGAATATCAAATGAGACCTCACTCCTAACTGTATTTCCATTTTTTTTAAAGTATCTGACAAATGCGGAACATATGACCGGTGTCGCCCAGTTACGCTGAAACCCATGCTACATATATATATATATGATCTGCAACAATTTCCTCTGAATATCATGTTAACACTGACAAAAGGATGTCAGAATTTTGTATGTAGGAGATAAAGGTGATATGCATTGATAATTATTGTGATCAGCTATAACACCCTTCTTACAAACAGGTACAATGACTGACTCCGACCCTGTTCGGGCAATTCCTCCTAATTCCGAACAGAATTAATAAGGTGATGCATCTCATTCATCGTACCTCCTACTTTAATCAGTTCTGCTGGAAAGAATTCTATACTTCAATGGTGAAATCTGACAGCAGACAACAGGTGTTGGCCAACATGGATGACAACATTGCCACTGCATGACCATATCATCTCATAATGAAAAAAAATTCCACCCTGTGATATTTTTACAAAAGGTAAAGTGATCCCGTTAGAGGTCCGGTGTGGCCCAGAGGGTGGGTAGAGGTATAGCTCTACTGTTCCATGACCGCAGCACTAGAAAGGGGTGAGTGGTCAGCAGCACGCCCCAGCCACAATTCACTCCCGGGAGAGACCCGGTACCCACTTTACAGGAGGCTGGGTGGGTCCCAGGGCTGGTCTGGACGGGCAGAAAAACTCATCCCCACCGGGATTCGGTTCCAGGCTGCCCAGCCCATAGCAAGTTGCTATACTGACTGAGCTACCTGGCCCATACATTTTTACAAAGTGGATAGTTTTTTTTTTACAAAATGTCTGTAGAATTGTAAAAAGTATATATTTTCCCACTTGCAGAATAGATTGTGATAGTTTCTGGCAGATTGCTAACTTGTTTCCACAAGTGAAATACCGTGCACTGCACATTCCCACCCTGGATGTGGAATGAGATGTTCAGTACACCAGGTTTTACCTTCCAAATGGGAAGAGTGTACCTTCCCTCAACAAAAAACTGCAGGAAGGAACAACTACATTCTTTCATCTCAGCTGATTCCCAGGTTGATCATGAATCACATCTGATCCAGCAGAGCAAGCTAAATGGTCTACTTAATTTGAATCTTTCACAGCAATAAGCAGAACTTGCAAGATCAAAACTGATGTAGTGGAACTTTCTGGCTAGAGAAACAGAAAAATCCCTCTTCAAGTACAGGCATACCATATGTTCTGATTACAGCTATGATGGGGGTTAATGCTGGTTTTACTGCAAGAAAAATGAAATTTTCCACAAAAGAAAAAAGTAAAAACAAATACTATGATTCAGCATTATTCAGCTCTTTTTCATATGGTATTTGGATAAGTGTACAACATGAACAAAAATTATAATAACTTTACTTTATAACTATTATATTACTAAAATTATTACTTTGTGCATATTCTAAGCTGTCCTCTCTATTTTCAAAGCACGAAATATATGCTGTGGGCTCTCAGATTCTTTTCTCCTTAATCTATAGTTAATTACTTTTTATGAATCCAAAGCTGATCCCCATTACAAAGACTCAGGATATGACAGGATATTCCGCCTGTCATTTTCATTGCCACCGTTCTTTATTTTCATAAAAAAATCAATCCATGCTGTTGGAAAAAAGTTGAAAATAGTTGACTAACATTATCATTCTAAGACACTGTACTAAGGTAAATTTGAATGACTGTTAACATATGGGACGGGGGGAAACGAAATTGGTTCAAAACATGGCAATATTCTTCACATACTAAAGTACTTACATCTGCCAGCTGCGCCTTGTTCATTCCCGGTCTCGTCGACACTTTATAATGCCTCTTATACCTTCGTAACGTATTCACTTGTAATTGGAAGAGGTCGACTTCTGGCAAATCTGTGTCTGTTTCGTTTGAGTCATCTTCTGAATCCTTCCTCCGTCGTTTTGTTCGTGCTTTCTGAATCACGTCCTTGTGGTAATCACAGATGTAGATGTGTCTTGCCTAAACAAAAAAACATTATCGCATTTTTCGAGTGTCACATTAGGGAAAATAATATGTATATATTAATTACACTTACGGCATGATCAAGATGAAGTTTAAGTCTTCTCTGTGTCACAGTTTTCTGTATTCGTTTGCTATACGACGCGTTGCCTGCAGGTCGAAGACATCGTTCCTCCTCATCTACAAGACAACATATCTGATCTGGTGGCCCTCGTGAATCTTCTTCACCCGTGCTGAAGCCATTCATCTTTCCGCAAACATTAACTGCCAAGAGAACGTCAGAATACTTAACGTAAAAACGTATCCTCTTTAATCAACAGCATGAAATCTTGTAACCCACTATCCTATTCTGCTTTTCGAAGTACCTCATAACCTCACCAAATTTGGTAAAAATTTCAGTTAATATTTATTCAAACCTGAAGTACTACCAAAGGTAAAGAATCCGGTTTCAGTTCACTTCACACACGAAAACTGCTTCATAGTTGCATCCTTTACCACCGAGCTCTCACGTCCCTATCTAACTCTGCGTGTTACTTCTTTCTGGAGTAATGGCGAAAGTTTGTTGTTGTCATAGCTCAATACACCCAATGTGATTGGTTGTTTTCAAATGCTTCCTATATAAACCACGCCCACCAATGAGATCAACAAAAGTAACCAACTTTTAAAATTGTCACACGAAGAGTGCTAATATGTCAGTACAAGTGGGCTGAAGGAAGGGAAATCCTTATTTCATGCAGCAGAAATCACTCAGATGGTGACCTGTGCTCCTTTATTAACAGTTAGTATCTAATTTTCGTCTGCCGGAGTACATTGACCACATATTTGGCGCCCTGAACATAACTTGCTTTGTCATTGGTTCGAGCCACCTTCTTTGCGTTACATAGAAGAAGTACTGTGATTGGTCTAGTTTTTGCGGTCCATCCGAATTTGACCAATAGTGCACGAGAATATTTTCCTATGTTACAGTCATGTACCGCATAAGTGGCGTGGGGTCGCGATATTCGTAGCAGCTATCCTTTGGCCGTTCCAGTCTTGTTGAGGTAAGAATATTTTTATATTTCTTTACTATGGTGGTGTCAGAAGAAGAAAATTATGATATCAACAGATTAAATTACGTAGTGTTATCTGTGTGAAGTGTGTGCCTTTACGGTGTTTAAAACGTGGAAACTAAATTATATAAATTTGCTGCGTTCTATTCTATACAACCGTCATCGAAATGGCTGCCATAAGCTTAGCATTGAGAACGGAATAAGCAAAAGAGCAAATATTTTTCTCTCTGAAACTATGTAACGTACAATGTTTATTGTCAACCAAATGAAAGTTATTTTTAGTTGCATGTCGTATAAATTTTAAGAGACGTGATGGGTGTATGCAAGAGGTTTATAAGGCGTTGTAAAGTTTTCCCTTTTGTTCCAAATGGCAGCCAAGGCCGTGCTATGTGGACTCCATTTAGCATTAGGCAGGGCTAGGGTTCGGCTCTACTAACGTATGGCCCGTATACATGTAGCCCCTATATTAGCATAGGGGATTGTAAGTTTCGTAAAATACCAGATAGTCATTTATTTAGATCCAAGAATTTGAACAAGGAAGCTCCAGTACATAAATTTAAGGGTACTTTCAGTCATAATGTTCTGATTTGTGTAGTCTTTGTCTGATTTTTCTCGTAAATAAATCTTTCCCTATGGCTACCAATAGAACCCGTAGTATCCTTATGGGCAGTAGTGTGCTATTTGGTACTGACCCGGCATGCCGGATGGTTATTGCTAGCAAAGCTACGGGTTTAGGGATTGAAAAATAAATTCCGAATAATGATTTTTTAGCAAAATGGCGAGGCTGTTGTTGTATAAAATGGCGGGAAGGAGAATTGAAGGTCATACAAATAATTTAATGATAAGTATGTTATTAACCTGTGAATTCAAAATAAAGGTTTCAGTCATATATTTTTGCAGTACATGTTGATACAAATGAAATTGATTTCATTTGGTAGAGTGTATTGTGTTCTGTTCTTCCATAAACTGTTATGTTCGCAAACTTAATTGCAACAAAACTGATTTTTTTTTATTTTTTAATGCGGAACAGTTATTCCGTCATTTTGCAAAATTACAGATGAGGTTATTTGTAACTTATGGAAATTTTAATACTTTTAAAAATAAAATTGGCCTGAAATAATAGTGTGTTCGTCTTCTGTTGCCAAGGAAAGTACTTCGATTTATTGATAATTACATAAAGTTACCGGGGATTTTGTGTTTCCGTGTATAAATTCAGTCCTGACATGCCTTTGGAAATTGTTAGATATAATATAGTCTTGAGGAGAAGTCTGTCTCAGTGGAGAATGTTTTATTAAAGTATTTTGTGCCATAGTTGTGGTCGATGTAAAATGTTACTGTTCAGCGCAGTTTATGCTTTGTAAGATATTGGATTTTATGTTTTGTATTTCACATGTTGAAACATTGTGAATTATTTTAGCCTATGTTACTTTATGCACAGTTTGATCAATCGATGTACATGTTTTGTCTTGGGTTATAATGCTGTGCTAAATTAATGTAAAGAGGTACCGTGTTTCTGGTTTTTCTTGCCCAGAGACCCCGTAAATTCTCTTACAGAAAGTACGCTGTGAACACAAGATGACCTAAATTAAAACGCCCGTATCAATTTCTTCAAAGAATGTGTGTAGTTGTGGCACCAATATTTTTTTATCCGCGCGCTCCTTCGACGCTGACGTTGTAATCGGTAACGAGGTCCCGTTTGTCACTTGTCAAGTGACGTAATAGGTAGGGCGCGAAAAAAATTGTACAAGTTCATTGATCTGATGTGTTAGAAAACGGTTTTCCGTTTTGAAGCTTGAAGAATAGTTTCCAGTGCTGATATTCTTTTGTGTAATTCTCATGTTAAACGTATAAGAGATGGAGAAACCATTTCCTTATAACGGGTGAAGAGAATTCATTTCATAGCCATTTCGGTATGCCTTTTCTCCCTTTCCATGTGATGGGGTTGAGCCAATTGCAAGGAAAGCATTGAGCATAGCAAACTTAATTTGGTCCGGCTCGTGACGGTCTGACAACCCCCAGGCAAACCTCAGCCCTGGGAATGCGTCCACCGTCTTATTGACCGACCCGGACCCAGCGCTCCACAGTACGGCACGGCTGAGCGGGGTGGGGATTGTTTCCGCGTTGTCTAATTCCGGTCCGTTCCGCTGCGTGTCGAGGGCGGTGTGGTCGCTACATCAGCCTTACCAAGTGCGACGTTGCCGGTTGTTGTGGTCGCTTATTTAGTAGCATACGGAGTCATTTTTAGGCCCCGGGCCTGACACCGAATTTCTCTAATCTTTCGTCTTGATTGTAGTAGAGTTTCGTCATGATGGACAGAAGTGGCGCCAATGAACACTGAGGACAGGTTTTATTTCGTGTGGTTAAAAAGTCCGTGCACCTGGTATGGATTGACAGTGCCAGATTTAAATTGCTCGCAATGAGACGAGTGGTGGTTGATGGATGCATGTGGGTGTCGTGCAAGTTAACCAGTGCATTATTCAAGTAATGCGAGAGTTGTCCAAATGTTTTTCTTTAGTATTGGGGGAAGAACTTACGTCTTGTCTCAAGGATGACCTCGAATTTGTATTGGAAGAAGGGTGTCTGGAGAGACGGGTGAATTTCCCCTCGTCCCCCCTCCAATGAGACGTTGGTGGGTTGTACAATTCCTTTGTGAGCAGAATAAAATCAGACTTGGCAACGTCGCAGAGGGACCCCCACGTTAGGCGCACACCAGTGGCGAGAGGCCCCCTCCCCCCGCCCCGTGTTGCCTGCCAGTGTCCGGAACGCTACGGAAAGTCCCCGCGCCTCTGCCTATTGCCTAGCCTAAACCAAGCTCTTGGGAAAGTAGTGTAGTGAAGCCATGTCGGAGCACCATCGCGGTGCCTGGGGAGCGAGGGAGGATGCGGTGTGGTGGCCGGGCGCGATAACGACATCCGATTATCAGCAGTCGTTACAGTCACATCATCAACATCTGCTGAATCAACAACTCGCGGTACAACAACAGCAACAACAGGCGGTCGCGCAACATCAGGCACAACATGATACTGTTGCCAGAAGTACTGCAGCGGCGACGCAGCAGCTGTTCACGTATAAGATGGCCAGTAGTTTCCAGAATCCTGCAACCACGATGACTTCGGCCAGTGTCTCCTCTTCCTCACCAGTTGCCTCCTGCATGCGAGGTTACGATTATAGGCTCGGTGATGGCATGGTTGGAGGCGGTAGTGGAGGCATGGTTGGCGCCGGTGGCCGACCAGGAGACGCTTCTTTAGCAAGCAGTGCCGCCCCGCAGTGGTGGTACCCCAGTGGGATGGGGAGCCCCATTCAAAACGTACCAACGCCTCCCACAGTGGTATGTATCTTACCACTTGCCGCGTGTGTGTATGGAAGAGGAGGGGAATGTTTACGTTTCCCCTCCTGCCGTTGTGTACGCTGGTGTGTATAGTTGTATGCATTTTGTCATTTGTTTGGACCATTGGTAATCGTGGATGGCAGGTCGTATGTGTGTATGTGGAGGATAGGGTGGAAGGATCTAGATGTTTTCGGAGGCCGATTGGAAGTTTTCGGCACATCTGCAGTCCCGGACAGGACGTTTCCGAATTTTTAATATTTTTGGAGCGAATTGAAGCTACCGATCATTGGCAATACTGCTGACGGCCGTGCGAAACATCATCATCCAAGAAGAGATGACGAGGACGAACTCCCGCTCTGTTGGTGTGCACGTGTTTAGGGTTTGACACAACTCTCCGCACGCTAGGGAAAGCGGGTGGTAAAAGATTCGTCTCGACAACGTAATGACGAAGTAGTACAACATATCATCGCCTCTGATGTGTGTGGCTGACTGCAACCTACCCACTCTTGAGACTTTTATGTGGCTTAGTTTGTGTACATCGAACCCATAACTCGATCATGTTCATTTGTCAAAAAGATGTATGAATAGAAGTATAAAGTATCTGAGCAGTGACAGCCTGTGTCGTTAAATTCTGGTGCGTTTTCGCTTATGGATTTTAAGTTACAAAAATTCATAATCACAGGTCCTTGTTTTTGTAATTGCTGTGAAAATTGTGAAGTTCTATGATTTTGTGTATTTTAGTGCTATGGCTGATCATAGTGTCATGGTGAGAATTTTAAACTAGAAGTATGAAGGAATGAATTCCCCATCCTTTTTAGAGCTGTGTGTCTTTGTTATAGTGTCTGTCATTTTATGCAGTGTCATTTAAACAGATCTCACATGCTGTGAGCATTCCGTACAGATGGCGCTAGTCGTTAGATGAAGACGGTTTTGTAATACCTTACTATAATTAATTTTACAGCCACAACAACAAAACCGAGGTAGGATGCCACGAGGAAAGGCTGACGCTAAACCAAGGGGGCGTATGACTGCCTATGCCTTCTTTGTTCAGACTTGTCGTGAGGAACATAAGAAAAAACATCCAGATGAGAATGTAATTTTTGCCGAGTTCTCAAAGAAATGTGCAGAAAGGTGGAAGGTGAGTTTTATAACTATTTTACCATTTTGTTTTGTTTGTAGTGTTGTGTGGTAAGTTACTGTGCTGTACAAAATAGTATTGCCGGTGGTAGCAGAACTTCCATGTCAACTCTTGATAGCAGAGCTGGTTACTGGGTGTTAACCTTTTGGTGCTGGAATTATTTTTTTAATTTTAGCACATCCTGTGTATAAAATGTGAATAATACAGGAACCAAATACGTTAGAATTATGAAACAAGCTGCATTTTGAAGAGGAAAAAGATGGAGAGTATATACCATGTTTAAAATATTCAGTACCTGTATTTGTTGAATAAATATATAAAATGCAACTTTAGAGGTTAGTGGTATGGTACGACTTCTCTAGGGGTCGTTAGGCGTCAAAAGGGTTAACTTGAGGGAGGTTTGTCAACTGTTTAATTTTCAGCCATCATTGCAGGTGTCAGTGCTATTTGTGATTCCTTTCTAGTACAAGGGGACACGTGGTGGCACAATTCGTTGAGGCACTGCGCTACAAGCCGGAAGGTCTCAGGTTCGATTCTAGATGGTGTCTTTGCTATTTTTCATTAACAATCCTTCCTTTCGCACTATGGCCCTGGGGTTTACTCAACCTCAAACAGAAATGAGTACCAGGAATATTTCCTGGGGGGTAAAGGCAGCCAGTATGTAGGGCTGACAACCTTACCACCTTCATGTGCCGATTGCCTTGGAATCTGGGAGCCTCAACCACCTGGAATCCTTGGGCCTGTTCAGGCCTGTAATGGGATTGCTTTACCTTTGCTTTGTGTTACAAGTGGCAGTGGAGCTCTTTCGGCATGGGATGGATTGCTGCAGAGAGGGTGGCAATGCCTTTCATGCACCTTTGAGCATGCTTCTTGATATGAGAAGGTGCCACATTTAACTACTCAGAAGTAAGCTTGCATGTCAGGAATAACATGAAATTTCTCCATGTGGGTCATAGTGAGATAATGAGAGGCCAAAACGGTACTGTAACCAGATGACTGAAAAACAAGTTACTGTGTTATGAGGATTCTAGGAAATTAAAGGTAACCACGGAGCTTAGTAGGCATTCAACACATTCTCCTGCATCCTAGAAAAAATTTTAACCATTTCTCTCATTGTTAGAAGCAAAGTCCAAGATTTAATTACCAGCTGCCCACTGTTAACATTTTAAGTTTTAATGGCTTGTGTAAAGTTGTAGCAGATGTATGCTTTCTTGTGGGTAATTCCCGGGCATCTGAATTTTATATGCCAACTTTTTCGGAACGCCCTGTCTGTTCCATCTTCATAGGCAGGTAGGTATTTTTCATACCTACCTGTATGAAGATGGAACAGACAGAGCATTTCGAAACATCTGCATGTAAAATACAGACGCCGGGGAATTACCCAGAATACATACAGAATTGTAGCAGATGTTTTGTGTGTGCTGTTGTGAGAAGTCTGAAGTTCAGTATATTGCAAATGTCAGGATGGGGTGTAGTTACTGCCATTGCCAGCACAGTTGTGCATAGGAAAATTCTACTCATTCATTATCTTCTTGCGTATCTGCTCACTATGTGTGCCCAGTTCAGTCCTAACTGATAAACCTGCACATATTTCTAACAGGCAGATGTGCGTTACCTTTTTTCATGCAATGCAATGTGTTTTCACATTTTTGATTATTAAAGGGATATTAACATTATTTATTAATCTTGTTTATACACTTCGGTATGAAATTGATAACTGAATTGTTTTTGCTTGGTTAATTTTTTTAAAATGTAGAATGTCATGTAAAAATTACAGCTGTGATGGGAGAACGTAATAATAATGTTCCTCCAAAATAGTCGTATAGTCCCTTTTTGCAAAAAGGAGCTGAGGTAATTTGAGTTCTGTGTAACTAATCATGCAGCTTAGCTAAACTAAGCTAATGGGTTCATACACATCTGTGATGTGTAAAGAGATGACAACTGCATCTTCAAGAATAACCAAGAGAAGATGGTGATGTGCAACCTGTCCAAGTGTTTGCAGTATGTACAATGAATCTATCATCTTGCGTCTGTAAAATTGATGTTTTGTGGATTTTCTCACCAATACATACACATGGCTTTTTTTGGGTGGGGGGGGAAGGTGCATTGACAATAAGTGTATGATATTACACTTGGACTTCAAAATTGCATGTCACATCTTTTGTACTCTATCTGTATTTCTGGATATACCATGAAGAATTATGCATCTTAGAGATTTGGGTGAGATCTTACTTAGAGGTAATTAGAAGTGAATAACGAGGCATGTTAACAGGGTTTGCAACTGTGGAGGAGTTTTGGGAAACATTTTCCACTCTACAGGGTTTTTTAAGTTTTGAGGACATCGTATTTTTCTGTGGGTTTCACTTTTGGTTTCCAATTTGTGAAATGTTGGCCAAATCCAGTTGGTTCATTTTGAGGCACATGGGTTTGCAGTTTCATTTTTAATGTTTTGTTAACCATGCTGACAGTTCGTCAACCAGCGGACATACTGGCAGAAGTTTGAAGTAGTTTAATCTGCATGTTTGTCTCAACATGTCCCTGCCAAGAAATTCTGCTCTCCTTTATCCTCCTAACTTTCAAGCAGAGAAGTATGAAATTCTGCCTGCCAATTGGCAAAATACCCCCACTTCGTTCACTCAAGGGAAGCGTGCTTTTCTCCCCCCTTTGCATCCTTTTCCCCACCAACTTTTCACTGTCCTAATTTCATCCAATTGCTGTTTAACCCTTAACCTGCTAATGTGGAGAATATGGTGAGCTCCTAATAATGCCAGCAGATGACAGGTGGGATTTAACTCGGCATTTAATGGGTTAATGCTTACTGTCATTCTGAGTTTGCTAAAAGCATTGAAATTAATTTGCCATCTCAGCTTTTTAACTGAAACAAAATGCATTACTAAATACAGGGATTCTTGACCAACCAAAGTCCTGATGGCAGTGTCTGAAATTACTGGTTGTTACTGGATATGTTTACATGCACACTTTCATTGGTTTGTGTATTTTGCATTAAGTGCTGTCTCGTTTAATCAGCTCCGTGTAGAACAGTACTCGAGACTATAATACTTCCTTGCACACCCACATTTCATAGACCTGGTGTTTCACAGGCGCTTCTCCCTGACCCATGAGTGAACCGCACAGTCTGTCTCATATTTAAGTACGTCTTGTTGCTTTTATTTGCCTTAACCAGCTGGTTTTATTGTGTTCATCTTCATAAGTCAGCTGATGTATATTTGTGTCTGATGTATTTGTAGTTTTGAATAATCGAAGGCAGTTTGGTGCTGACAAGAAATAACCTGATACAACAGTAAGCTGAGTCCATGTCGGTTATGAGTTCTTTGTTGTTAACTGACAGTGCTTTTAAGCTATTTAACACGTGGGAAAGAAATTCTGGCAGTCATTCTATGAATAGTAGCATTTCTGTCAAAGTTGAGATGGAAATCAGTGCATCGGCCACACCTTATTTCAGTGAGTGGATGTGTGTCGGTTCAGGGCGGTATTCATAGCCTTGTTTTGGGTCTGGGTATAAGATAATAAACGCATTCTGGATTGGATATTTGTCGAAGAGAACTTACAAATTAGTTGCCCGGTCTCTGCCATATTTCATAGTATGTTTCTCCTTACCTTTTATCCAGTTGCTCATTATGGTAACTAAATGGTTTGTTGTTAATTGGGCCTGTTAGCTGAGGGGACATATTTCGTCTTTTTTAGGGATTCAAAGAACAAAACGAATCAGCGATTTTAAACTGGATGTAATAGAAATGTTCGCATTTTCATTAAGTTTGTAGAACATGTAGGATAACTGACAGGACTGCTTGTTCATGGCCCATAATTCTGTGATTGCATGTGACAGGTGATCTGTGAGATTCAAGATTGCACATTGGAATCGTGAGGCATTACATCTGCATTTTAATTGAAAATTTTTGTGTGCCGGTTGTTGATGTTCGCAATTATTTCTGTTAGGACATGGTAGGTTGGAGGACCATTGTGTCTTCATTGGTATGGCAGAAGTTACAGTCAGTATGTTTCTCGTTAAGGTTTGTACCCACGTCCAGTGTACGTTGTGTCCTAACAGAAGACCTAACAGCAAGTCTTACTGCTGTAGAAACTGTACATCTCATAAATATTGGCACATTCTGGTAAACTGAAAGCATTCTGAAATATAAAGTATCACAATCACCAGCATAAGCTACCAGTTTCCAAATCAACTTTTACCTCTAACTGAAACCTAAAACCAACGTTATCTTGAATGAAATTTGATGGGGAAGTTAGATGATAAATGTATTACTTCTGTCGCTTTTTTTATTGTCACGCTGTGAATTCGTTTGTCTCAGTATCAGCATCTTTATATGGACCAGAAGCACTCTTACGGCAGTTCTACCCTAGATGTTCAGACTGCCTGCCTGTTTATGTGATAAACTCAGACTGGGAAGAATTCTACATACAAGTGCCACAAAGATTTGTGATTTGTGTTGAGTCTGTTGTTGATACGTGGATGTGATACGAAGATCATTTGAAAGTAGCGTAGAGAGAGGTATCCCATTTGGTTGGTCTAGAAATGTTTAGAAACTTTGTTTCATCCCATCAGGAGATAGCAGGACAAAATTGCAACATGTAGGAGATAAAATCGTTCGAGAATATGACAGAGGTCAGGTATTTGGGAATGAGAGATCAAAATTTAAACTAAGAGTGGATTACATTCAGTTAATGCTTGATACCTTTTGGTTTAGCATCTATGTCTTTTTGTCTGGTCTGTAGGTGTATATAAAGTTTAAATTATAAAAAGATTTTGTTCACAATATTCTCAGAGTACAACCAACAATATGCAACATTTCTCAAATTTTTTTTCTGTAAGACGCTGTACGTGTTTCAGGCGGTTTTTCCGCCGATCATCAATAGTACAAAACTGCACATAAGAGCATCAGGCATTTGTCAGACCGTTACTGCTACCTGCAGCAGATAGCAGTAATGGTCTGACAAATGGCTGATGCTGTATGTGCAGTTTCTGAGCTTCTGGTGATGGATAGAAAAGCCACCTGAAACGCGTAGAGCGTCTTACAGAAATAAATAAATTTGAGAAACATTGCATCTTGCTGGTTGTACTCTGAAAATATATTAGTGGTGCAAGGACCTATGAATGTTAAAAGTTGTTCACAGTGTTATGTGGGTGTAACTTCTGACATGGAGTAGAGATCATGAACTGAGGATGTTCAAAAGAGGGCAATGAGGAAGATATTTGGGTCTAGGTGGAAGGAAAGAACAGAAAGCTGGAGAGTACTGCATAGTGTGGAACTGTTACGTTTTGTACCCTTCACTTATAACAGTGATCAGGCCAGTCTATACAGAATTTTGGTTGACTGGACAAAATGGCACTCTTATGGGTTTCCTCCTAGACTTTGGGTTTCTCGGTTATATTATTCCACCTTCCATAAAATGCGGAGAACTTATTGCCTAGCCGAGAACCTGTTTGCTGCTCGTGGGCTTTGCTCCATGGAGTTGGTTGGTTGGTTAGTATCATTGGACCAATGATATATACTCATTCCATTATCTACCCGCAACATTGTGTGTAATGTTAGCACTTGAAAGGCTTGGTACGTAAAATAGTTCTCTGAAGTCAGCTACGTATGTTGAATGTTAACAGGGCACGTGGTTTGTGTCAGAATGGAAATGAATACATGGTATGGTGGGAAATCCTGGGGGAGAGACTTGGTTGGAGGTTAATATTAAAATGCATTTTGACAAAATAGGTTAGTGGATTGTGGAATCGAACCATCTGGGTAGGGTTGCGACTATGGGGAGGCCTTGTAACATGGTAGACAGTATTTTTGTTCTGTTACAGGCTGAGGAACTGTTAGGTTCTCAAGAAAGAGTGCTGCAAGGAGTTACGCCACCAGAAGGTGAAAGAATATGTAATGTTTCAAGTGAAGTTGTGCATGTAATGGGAGAGAGGGATGTCTGAGTAGGTACAGTGGGTAGGACAGCTGGTTCACTTCCCATCAGCTGTAAGAAATCTCTCATCTTTAGTTCCCTGGATGGCTTTGGGACCCATGCAGCCTTCTTTAGAGTGAATCGGATCATGCATCTCCGTCTAGCAAAAAAGGGTAATGCGTGGGAAAATACCTAATATTCCTTCATGGTGTAGGCCTATTGCAGAACTGAGCACAGCGAAGGCTTCGGATGCTGATATGAAATGATTTAGAATTGGTTACGCTATGTAACTTCTGGCAGTCCACCTTGGCTTATGTGATTTGAGGGAGACCAAAGTATGCATTATGTGGACACACTGACATGATTGAGACTGCTAGCATTGTTTGATATAAGGTATTATGCATTGCAGGGTACTTGTTCTTTGTTTTGCGTTTGGAGTTTTGATCAGTATAAAAGTATGTGCCATTTCTGTTGCTCATGCATTCTGCGACTTGGGTCTATGGCTGCTCGTTTGCTGGGATTACGGGTTCAAATCCTGCTGGGACCATTGATGTCGTTCCCTTGTGGGTGTTGTGTGTTGTCAGGCTGATCACTAGTCCAGAGGAGTCCTACCACGTGTGGTGTGTCCATGATTTTAAAACCCCAACAAGGGGTTTAGTCCCACTAGGACTGCCACCATGGGGGGGGGGGGAGTATTTGTTTTGTGTTTCTTGACATGTATTGTCTTGATGGGAAATGTTTGTCATTACATCTACTGGAAGCCGAAGCTAGAACAGGAAGATTTCTCTGTGTCCTGTAGCAAATTGAATTTATTCTTCTAAGACATCTGAAATAATATTTTTAATACTTAAAAGAAAAACGAATAGGTCCCGATTCAGTTCATCAGAAAATGTGTGTGACTTGTGTGGCTGAATATTTTACAAACAAAAAGAAAGTTCAGTTGTACATGAATGTGCTTCAGGCTAAGTCTATAAATTGACTGTTTCAGCATGTTAAAATGTGGTGCAACAAATTTTATTTGTATGCAGTGGGGAGTTTTTCCCCAAGAAGCAGATGTTAAACTTTATCTCTTGCATAGCATTCATTTAATTTGAATTGCCTGATTGATTGTATTAGTGATTAGAATGAAGAAAATAATGTGAATGTTACATTACCTTGCTGTGTAGTGTAGTGTGGTGACTGCTGTTTACTTCATATGTGTATGTGTGTGATGTGTGTAATCTAACACACTGTGTATGGATGGTGGTCAGGTTGGTTTGGGTGTTTGGCAACTGAAGATTCCACAGACTGTCATATTTAAACATCATATATCTTTGTCTCATTTGCTGGTATGTGTTCCAAAATTGCATGAATTGCACTTCATAATTAAAGAAGATATGTTTTTGTTGCCCATACATACAAATACCAAGCCACGTAGTTGTTGTGTTTGTACCCGTTGGTGTGCACATTGTCTTGAGAGGGAATGTTTTATTACAGCGCTTCCAGAAGCCGAATTTCTAACATTTTCTTGCGTCTTAAAAGAGGGGTTGTATTTTTTTTAAGACTGTGGAAATACTCTTGTAAATGTTCAAGAAAAGTTGCCCAGGATGGTGTAGTCAGTACACTTACCTTATGGGCTGGACAGTTCGGGGATTGAATCCCCGTGCAGGCAAGATTTTCCGCACCCACCCCTCTTTACAGTGGGTACTGTGTGCTTCCCAGTGAGTGTCAAGGTTAAAGAAATCGTATAGTGGAGCTTGTACTCCTCTCGCAAACTTTACATCAAGCTTTAAGAAAATAAAAATTTCATAACTGGTTAAAAGGAAAGTTTTGCTGTTGAGTCTGTTGTCATGCCTTTGACCAGTGAGTCATAGTAATGTCACGTTCCATTTTCATTCATCAAAAAAGTCCTAACAGCAGGGCATACTGAAGGTTATCTGAAGAACGGTTTGTCATCTGTTAAAAATTAACGAACATTTCAGAAGAGCATGTCAGTTAAGTGGTGCTGAAATTACATCCGTAGGTGTGTTTTTAGGATTAAAATAACAGTTGCTACAACAGCTATCCATAAATTTCAGAATGGAAAGTGTGACATGTTGGATCACGATTCAGTTACCACATTTCATCGGCTGTAATTGCATTAGTCACCAAGACAGCTTGCTTGCTCAATAAATTGTCCTTTAAAAATCATCACCAAAGAAAGTTGCTCGCAGCAGGTTTAGAGGGCATAATTTTACATTGTCCATCACATTTTTTCTCGAATCAGACATTTTGGAATTGGTCACTTTCTTCAGGTGGTGGGATACAAGGGTCTTTTTAGTGGAGCACGCTTAAATGGTTCAGTGTGTTTGTGGGGGGTGGAGTAGACAAGCACCTCAGTCTAAAGGCACACAGGGAATGGAGGTGATGTGCTGGTAAACTTGGCAGCCGATGGAGATGAGTGTTATATCTTGGCTTCCTTACCCCAAGGTAAGAATCCCCAGTACACGTTGATAGGCTTGGTGGGCCCTATCGCCAGTCTGATTGCTTGGATGAAAAGAAATACCCATGGTCTCAGGAATGAAAGCCTGATTTCTTCAGTAATCTAGACATTAGCCCGGTTGCTATTTACCAGCACCCGGTCTTGCTATTGTGAAGGTGCTGCAGTAGGCTGGGTTTATTGGTTGGATGAGAAGGCAAACAAGAAACCCAGACTCTGGTTTGGAATTGAGTTTGAAATTCTGTTACTGCCCGTAAATGTACAGGGAAATATTTTACCTGATAGACATTGTTTATTTCTCTTGGTTGGTGTACATAAAGCTTAGCTACTTTGCATCCTGCCCTTGTGAATTATTGGAGCAATGTTAGGTGTTCAGGCAGTATCAACCACAGTGTGGTTCCCAATGGAGCATTGTAAGTGTTGTGACATGCTTATTGCAGTTTCTACACAAAGTGATATATTCAGAGGGAAGTTCCCAGATGTGTCTCCCAGGTACAGGAAGACAGTTTACAATTTTGTGGATATGTTTTGAGCAACAGGTTTCATTCTAGACAGGAAAAGAGCACGCAGGAAACACACTAGCTTAGAATACGCGCATTTCATGCTGGATTGGCAACATCTCCATGATCGTTAATGGCCATGTCTGTTTCAACAGCATGAAAGTGACAAAACTACTGCATTTGCCTCCATATAAGACATCTGTGCTTAGCAGGCTATTAAACGGTGAGGCATGAAATATTGAGCTGTTGGCTTTGTAGGTGCATCATTAAAGCTTGTTGTCACCTCAGTGGATAAGTGAACTGTCTGAAAAACAGGTATTTAGTCTGTGGAATATCTGTGTTAACTTGCAACGTACCTTTGACGTCCAGGTGACCGTGCATCGCGATAAATTCTTATAATAAAACCAACTAGATGTACTAATTTTTCAAATTTATTTTTTGGAATAAAACTCTTAAATGTTTCGGACAGTTCCGCCGTCCATCATCAGGAATTTTTCACTGTGCACACAGCAAGCCTGTATGACATATACCATTGCTGTGTGTACAGTGAAAAATGTCTTATGATGGACACAGGAACTGTCTGAAACATGTGGAGTTTTATTCCAAAAATAATTTTGAGAAATTGGTGCATCTAGTTGGTATTACTATAAGAATTGCAACATACCATTATGTGACATTGAGGTTGGCATGTGACATGCTACAGTGCAACTGGGTTTAGTGTGCTCATTCGTTTTCTGAGACCCTTCACATGGTGTGCACCATTCGTGCTACCACTTTTGGACAAGTGTCCAGATATGAGAGAACATAACGCTTTTCCCTTGGCAGGGAACTGCAGTGGCTCACATTGGGAATAATCCTCTGCATTGGTTACAAAGCAGTTCTGGTGACAATCATGTGCAGGGGATTATGACCTTATTAACCATTTGTAGTAAATCACCAGGTGTGTGAATTGTGCTTCTGGTGCATGTTAACCCTTTAAACGCCGAGTCAAATCCCATCTGCCATTTGCTGGCATTATTAGGAGCTCACCATATTCTCCACGTTAGCGGGTAAGGGTTAATGGCTAACTTCAAACTGCCACGTATATTGTCACCCAGCACATTAAATTATAATTTAACCCTTTAAACGCCGAGTTAAATCCCATCTGCTGGCATTATCAGCGGCTCACCATATTCTCCACGTTAGCAGGATAAGGGTTAAAGGATTTGTTCAATGATAGTGTGTGGACCCGAACTCACGGCAAGTTTGAGTAGTGACTGAAAGTGTTTATCATATAAAATACTGCTGCTGCGTGTCCAAGGAACGGTTTATACAAATTTATAGATGAAGAATGTGGACAGCCTTGTTACAAAACCTTCAGTCTTAGAGATGGTTTTTCTCTAGTAGTAATGTGAATTTGTAACCGGCTCTGAATATGTTAATTTCGACCACTGGAATGATCGAGTGTAAAGTGTACAAGTGACACATTCACCCAACCAAAGGCAGAACGTATATTGTTGATGCAGTTCATGGCTTACTAGGTATAGTGAGTGAGAGAGAGAGAGGCTGAAGGACAGAACAGAGAGGCGTTTATGTGTTCTCCAAGTTGTCCACATCGGCTCCGGGGCCTAAACAAGCTTGTGTCCAATGGCATCGGGAAGCAGAACGCTCGCCTCCTTCTAGCGCTGACGTAAAAAGGTGTACTTCCACTCGCCCTGCTGCCATAATAGCGTTATGCTACATTAATAAGTTGCAATTAATTCATGTCTCACCTTTTTTTTTTTTTGTTTGGCCTAGAGATAAAATAGAGTAAGAGTTTGGTATTCAGTGAATTTGTTCCCCCACGGTCAAGTCGTCTTTCTCTTATGCTTCACCCTGAAAATTAACTTATTTCGAGCCCTCGAAAGTGCTTAGCTCGTGATTACTAATCGACGCTGTCACACGCCAACACTTGAATCTAAATCAGCATTGGTGTGAGAACCCGAAAAGACGCATTTTACGTGCCGATTTGGTTATCTATTTTGTTACAGTTAGGGACGCTTTCACTTGGTCGATATGATCAGTAAAGTTGGGAAAGATGTGGAAGTAGTAGTAGAAGCAATACTATCCCGGAGGAACAGAGGAAAACCAGTGAGACATTTTCGCAGGGTAGCCAATCGTCGGGCCGTTATTTGAACCCCGCGTCTTCCAAGTACGAGGCAGTTGTGTTTTCCATTCGACCGTGGTGTATCTCGTCTCTGAAAAAATCGGTCCCGGGGCGCTTCACAGTACGTTGTCTGGCCAATATGCTAAGATATGCAGACATGTTGGCCTGTGTTCGCTGTAAGTAAAAAATGGGTTCTCGAACCGCTTAGTACCATTACACTGTAACTGCGGTGGCGGGGGATTGATGCCACCAGTAGCGGCTAAAATAGAGAATTAGCGAAGACTGTGTAGATGTCTAGGTAAAGTCTTCTTAGACGTCAGGGCGTAAGTTTATGAATGCGCGTCATAAGACCGAAATACGTTAATGCTAATGGGGGTTTTAGGGGGTAGCCGAGTTTGGATGCTACGCGAAGTAAATTTCGTCTGTTTGGAACACTTCGCGTTTTGAAAACTGTATTTAATATTCGAAATGTATAAGAAGAGAAAGGATTTTCGAATGGCCGGGAGGGGTCACGGTATCGAAGGGGCAGCCAAGCATCATTATCGTCTTGCTTCCAAACGAAGGCAAACGGGTTTTCGGCAGCGAAGCTTGGCCCCTCGTTCGAACGACCGACCGCTTCGCTGGCTAGCTATGCTTGACCGCGCATTGTTGCCAACTTGAGAAGCAATTAAAATTGGACGCGTGTATAAGTAATTCATTCAAGAAAAGTTCGGTCCGCCAGTTAATCGTATTGATGTAATTTATTGCGTGTTATTTTGATTTGCATTGGAACGTAAATGGAATGTTCCGATGTCCTCATTTTCCGCCGCAAAATTTGTGCCTTACCCCTCGTACTCCTTCTACCCACACCATTTTATATGTATATATATATCCACGCGCGCGCGGCCATATCGCTCCAGCTCTGTACCCGCTTTCAAAAATCAATGGCGCCTCCCGTTCGTTTCCAAGGACAAGGGATGGGGATGGGGGTAGGAAGGTTCTATCCCCCACATAACCCCCTAGGTTCCCCTTGCGACAACTGGTAGAAATAAATTGCTCCAGGTTTTGAACAACACGTCGATAATACAGGAAAACGAAAATGCGCATGGTTTGGGGGGGGGGTTGGACCCTACCCCTTCTTCTCATCGCTCCCCTTCAGAAGCTTTTACGTATTAATGGATGGCCTGATAAATGTTAGGACGGCTGTATAACTGTAATATCCGTGCAGGGTTCTTGGGCACTTTATGCTTTGTTAATTTAAGTAACTATGAAGGAATTTAAAGCAGTGTCGTCGCGAAAAGGCTGATGTTGCTTTAGATTGCAGCGAAGATTCATTCTGTATCCAAGCTGACATTACAGAATTTCAATTTTAGGTTTATAGTTTGGGAATTGCTGTTATCATACCACACAGATTGGTTTATGAGTTAAAGTTGATCCGGTTTATGAGTTACAGTTGCTCTGGTTTGTGGGTTACAGTTGCTCTGGTTTGTGAGTTACATTTGCTCCTGTGCATAATTAGGCACCATTCCATAAGGGCATGTAGGTTAGTGGAGTGTAGCTAAACACATACTTAACCTTTTCATTAGATGCAGGTGTGTGTTTAGCTTCACACCCCTTCCGCTTTGCGGTCTGGGAAAGAGTACCTGCTACCCACTGTGGGTGGGCTTGGGAGAAGAGAAAAACTTCTGTGCATTTCCCATAATGCCTACTCCATGTGGAAGACCTGGTTTATGCTTTGGAAGGGTTTGTCCCTATTTTGTGTTTTGCATTTGAATATATAACTGGCTGCAGTGTAGCATTTTGGTGGCATTCCCCTGAATTGTCTTTTTAGCAATCTGAATAAACAAGTCATACAATAAAACCAACGCGTACACGGATGTTGAAATTGTACCTGGGTGCTCATAAGTCTTTAGCCGGACCAGGAAGGAAACAGGCTGTGCCTGTCAACAGTGTGATGGGCAGAGGAATGGATTGATTTGGCTAGGGTAGGGACAGGTGGTGTACTCTTGTGAATGTGGTAATGAACCTCCAAGTTCCATAAAATGCAGGGATTGAAGCGTGTTTCCTTCCTGGTCGGGCCAAGGACTTATCAGCACCCTTGTATTTTCACACATGGTTCGTCTCAGTTGTATGTAAAAATACGCTAGTAACATTAGTGCATTCATAGTTTTGTTGTGTGAATTGTCCCTTTTCAGCAGTCCTGTTGCAGTGTTGAGGGTACAGTGGCCTTTTCGCACTGTTTCATACACAATAAAAAGTTGGTGGCGAAGCGTACATCCAGGGGGGGGGGGGATATTTTGGGCTGAAACCACAATTGGGTTTTTTCTTGGACACCAAGTATATTGCCCCCTTCCCCAAGTGTGCTGATATGCAAAAATAATGGTATGGATGGACGATATGAACTGGCATGATAGCATAAATATTATTTTGTTGTATGCTCTTGCAAGGAGCAAATCAGTGAAATGTGTGTGTTCACTCCTTAACGTTGCCACATTGATATCAGTTCTGATCACTCGAATGTATTTCAGCCATATTCCATTTCTGCCAAAGTTTTACAACATGTCTAGCCAACAAGGTTTTCATACTAGAAAGTATAACTTTCTGGTGCCCTGTATGCTTTGTATCATGCCAGCATATGGGGTATGTTGAGAAATGGACAGGAACGTAGCCAGAATTAATGTTGCTTATACTTTGGATATTTTATCTGAAAAATTGGATACAGAAGAAGCTTTTTGCAGAAGAGAAACTGCATGTTTGAGTGCTGTGTGAAAAGTCTTGTAGTCTTCCTTATTCCTTAGTTGATAATTCTTCAACTGTGGTGTGGGTTGGCAAACAGTCCTGAAAAGAATCGCATACAGTATTATGCTAGAAGAGATTCTTCTTAACAGTGTCCTTGGTGTTAAAAACCAGCGTTTAACTGAACACAATCATCTAACTCCATGGAACAGTCCTCCTCCAGAAGCTAATGGATCTTTAGCTAGTCGAGAAATTCCCCCACATTTTACAGAGCCTGAAGTTTCATTACTGCTTTCGCCAGAACCAACCACCTAGCTCTGTCCTGAGCCAGATCAACCCAGTCCATGTCCCACATCTTACCTATTCTAGATCCATTCTAATATTATCCTCCCGTCTATGTGTAGGTCTTCCCAAGTGGTTTCCTTCCCTCAAGTCTCCCCACCAAAACCCAGTGTGCACATCTACAATCTTCCATACATTCCACATGCCCTGCCAATCCTATTATTCTTGATTTGATCACATGGATAGTATTTGGTGAGGAGCACGCATCATGAAGCTACTTGTTAAGTAGTTGTTTTCCAATCTCTGGTTACTTCCTTTTTATGCCCAAATAACTCCCAAGCACCCTACTTTAGAACACCACCAATCTCAGTGTGAGACCAAGTTCTGTACCCATACAAAACAAAAGGTAGAATTATAGTTCTGTATATCTTAATCTTTACATTTTTTTATTATAGTGGAGTAAATTTACTGTCTAACACAACTATATGGTGGAGACATGTATATATATTTTATTATAACATAAAGAACAACTACATGTTTCGGCGCTTGATAATGTCCATCTTCACCATATAGTTGTTAGTAAATTTACTCCATTATAGTTTATTATAAACACAACGGGGATGATGAACCTTATGTTTATATTTTTGGATAGCAAACTGGAAGACAAAAGATTGGGCAAGCATTCCATGACTTCATTCTGCGCTTAATTGCTTCATGAATGGAATTTTGATTTGTTAAGGTTGTTCCCAAATATTTGAAACGTTCCACCCCTTCAAAGGATTTATTTCTTATCTGTATGTAGTGATTTTATCCTGAATTGTGGTCTGGAGACATGACCATGTAGTTGGTTTTTTCCCGCATTTACTTCTAGACCATTCTAGCAACTACATTTCTTGTTTTTCTGTATAATATGTATGCTTCTTATAATAAAACCAACTAGCTGCACTAATTTCTCATTTACTATTGGAGTAAAACTCATCATGTTTCAGACTGTTCCTCTGTCCATCATCGGGAGTTTTTCACTCTACAAACAGCAATGGTATATGTCATGACAGGTTTGCTGACAGCTTGTGAGCAAGATCAGGACAGAACCAGTTCCTTCCTGATCCTGCTCGCAAGCTGTCAGCAAACCTGTATGACATATACCATTGCTGTGTCTGCAGTGAAAAACTGCTGATGATGGACAGAGGAACTGTCCAAAACATATAACAGATTTATTCCAAAAATGAACTGAGAAATTAGCGCATCTAGTTTGTTTTATTATAAGAATTTATCACGCTGCATGGTCACCTGAACGTCAAATATGTATGCTTGCACCAAATTTGTCATCATCAGCCTAAACTAGCAGTTGGTGGTAGCGTTTAATTTCTAGTCCCCCTGCTCTGCCTGAACTGCACTAATGACATTCTGAGCAAGGTTGCAAAGTAAGACAATAAGGCATCTCCTTGCTCCTAAGCATTCTTAATAGGGAAAGTGTCCGACAGACATTTGCTTACCCATTCTGTGTAGGTTAAATGTAGAAACATTTTTATTGACCTATCTAGTTGCTAAGGGATACAACACTCAATGAGAATATTGCACCAGACCTCTCTCCTGACTAGGCTTTCTAGAAGTCTATAAATAGCTGAGGCAATACTTCACTGTATCCACATTTTCTCTCAAGTATTTGACGAAAGCAGTATATATGATCAGTAGTTGATCTGTTGCGTCGATATCCACACTGATGATCTCCAATTATCATGATACAACTATCATCAGGAAGGCCTACAAATTACATGTTGAAAAATTGAGGCTTACATGATAAATGTAATGGTAAGAGATAAGATTTTATTTTAATACAAATGTTTGTGTGGGAAAATGTGTTTTTTTTAATATTGCATAAATATTTATCTATAGGAGTTAATGTTTTGTTGCAAGCACTGTTAGTAATTTTTAAAGGTTTCGAGTCGTTAAAAAAAGTAACATGAACTGACACCCGTACTTTTCAGACATAAAATTGTCTTCATAATAATTTTGAATGTGGTACATCGAATCCCGGTGGTTGCGAGATTTTCCGCACCTGTCCAGGCCGGCCCTATGGTCCACCCAGCCTCCTGTACAATGGGTACCGGGTCATTCCCGGGGGTAAAGAGCAGCAGGGCCGTGATGCTGACACCTCACCCCCTTCTAGTGACGTGGTCCAGAAAGAGTAGAGCTATACCTCTACTCCCCCTATGTGCCGTGCAGACTGTACAGAGCCTTAGTGCCTGTACAGTAGAACTATACCTATACTCCCGCTTTGGGCCGTACGGCCTGTACAGAGCCTCAGTGCCTGTACAAGGGTGCACTTTACCTTTACTATTTACATACCCATAGATTATAGTTTAATCATCTTCATACATCATATGTCAGTGATATTTTACTGAAGTCCTGTGTGGGCATATTTTGGGATGAACCTGTAGATATGTCAGTCTGTACTGATTGTGCTGCTTGTGTGGCAGATGTCAGGCGGTTTAATGCCTAGGCATACCAGGTGCACTGCACCGCCAATGGCCACATCTGTAAATTGTGTATATACTATAAAAATTTCGCAGTAATTGAGGCAATTAGGTATTCTACTTACTCAGTTGTTCCTCATGCAGCCTACAGATGAGCCCACCATAATGGGGGTGGCCCTTTGGCATAAAAAGTTAAGATGCACACAGCTTAAAGTAGCTCATCACTCAAATGTTCGTGCATTGGCACAGTTTACTTGTTTTTTGGGGTTCATTACTCACTGCCCAGTAACATCTTGGGTGGGCCTTCGTGTGTGATTGTACAGGTTCAGCATATGTAATTTTGTGTGTTTTTAAATATTTTTATAGACCATGTTGGATAAAGAGAAGAAGCGCTTTCATGAGATGGCCGAGAAGGACAAGAAACGTTATGATACAGAAATGGAAGGGTACACACCGCCAAAGGGTGAGAAAGCACGCGGTAAGAAGAGGAAACATGTGAAGGACCCAAATGCACCAAAAAGATCATTGTGAGTCAAAGTAACATACGTTTGTTTTCTATATTGTCTTTTACATCAGCTGTTTTGACTTTGCACGTGGGTAGCAGATGGTACACTTCGGACCACCTAAGATACCATGGACATTGAAGCATTCATCCCATCAGGACATGAAGGTTTGTATCCCAGCACAGAACTTCATGTCAGGTGTGTTGCCAGGTGACGTTTGTGTGGCATTGGTGTTGCAAAGATTTGAACAGTAAGAAGGGTGGGCTGTGACCGGTCACTGGTCCGGTTGGCAATCAGGGCCCTAGTCCAGTGATTTCCATCACTTTAGACCCCTTAAGAAGGACATTGCCGGTAAGCATTTTGCAACGGACACGAACTTAAAGCTGTTGTCTGGTGGTTACACAGGAGGTCTGATATTGTACCTTGTACTACATGTGTGCGTCGTGTTGATTGAAGTTATTTGCATCAGCATGTTTACTGTGTTTTTTTAAGGTTTCGTGTACTTTGTATAAGGAAAAGGTGAAATGTACTGTATGAAATTATTGCTTTCCATTGATTTGTATCAGCACTCAGTCCCAGTCCTCCTATCTAAGCATGTGAGCTTAGGAAACCTGCAGAGTGCATGCTGTATTTGAACATGCATTGGTGGCATCTTTGACAACACTGACAGTTAATGAAAGGTACATAGAATTGAAGGAAGGGGAAATGGTAATACAAATGGCTTCACTTTCAGTATGCCATTAACTAAGGACCCCCTCTGAAATACCGCAAGACATGTAGAAAGACGAAAAAAAAATTTGAACCAGCTTTGCTGATTTCATTGGTTTAGATAATATGCATTCTTGCTAAGTGGTTGGCCTAAAATTATGACAGTTTTATTATAGTAGGCATTTATATCAATGTCCTTTATCAGGAATGTGTGAAGTACTGAATTTTCGAATTTGGGAATCATTTATGTGGTTCTTAGACTTCTGTACTTACAGCATTTGGTGTTAGTTTTGGCTTAGGGCTCTGTTATCATTAGAGTATTTGTTACGAATGTTATTTTGGGTATCCATCCAGCTCATATTCTGAAACGAGTGCATTGATGGTGCTACTTGGAAAGGGTATGTAGTTAAACACTGTGCCAATTAAGGTGTATTTAATGGCTATACTAGACAACTACATGTTTCAGCTTTTACTGGCCATCTTTAGGTTGTCTTCAAGAGAACTTAAGGTCTTACTGTATATATTGTGCGCGCACATGGTGCAGAGATCTCTACATAGGGCCTTATTGCGTAATGTAATTTCTGTATGTGGTGGTATGTTCTGGCTAGAGGCACGGTAGGGTCTGGTGGCTAGTGTCAAGTTTTTAGATGGTGCTACTGTTTTATCTTGCCATCAGCAGATGGTCACCCTTATCCTGCACCATACTTTTTCATTCCCCTGGTCTGCATTTTGACTATTATGTCCTATGGAAGGTGTAATATAAACTCTTTAAGCCAGAGGTCAGCACAGCTTAACCCCTTATTTATGTGTGTCCCGCACCCATGACAGGTATTTAAATCACAGTCTGCACGTGTCCAAGATGCGGAACAACTGTATTGAAATGCAATAGCTCTTGCAGTCCATGCCCATGAGGCATATATGGGAGTAGGTGTATGGCTGCACTTGTTCCTAACTCTGCACTTGGTGGAGTTGAGTAGTCAGTGCTTCAGCTGCTTTACCCCAGGAATAGAAGCCAAGTACCCTAGAAGGCACCTGGGCCCCAGAGTCAGTGTGGATGCTTTGGCAAGGCTGTAGTTTTTTTTTGGGGGGGGGGGGGCACATGTTGTGTTTCTAGTACCTGAAGTTTGGATGTGCTGCATACAAGCAGAAAGGGTTTTGGAAATAATATTCTTGTGATAAAAGAGTTTGATTAAGTCTGACATGGCTTCCATTTTGTAGAGAGTCATGATAATGATGATGTATAAACAGGTTTCTTTTGGTATGTATCATGCCGTTTGATGTAAGGTATCACAGACCCTGCTGAGAAAATAAACTGCTTTGCGATACACAAGGTCTGCAGTGTTGGGAATATGCTTCATAAAATCGAAGGCTTGTGTTGTGGCCTTATCTGTTAATGTGCTTGAGTCAGCAACCAGCGCTGGAACTGATTTAGTGATACAAGGAACTAAAAACACCTTACGTTTTTATTAAATGTGCAGATCTTATTTGTCTTAAGTTTCGCAGTAAGGTATCGGAAATTATTTCGTTGCATGCAGTCACCGCTAATTTCTTAAGTTTGAGAATATCTGTGTGATTACTTCATATTTTCATTGCCTGGTTACACCTGTCTATCGGTCATTTTGGCTTTACTGGCAGAGGAGGAAAACTGTATCGAAGAAGGTTGTTATAGAAAACTAACATTTCAGAGACAAAAATATAGGAAAGTGTAGAGCCTCATATGTTTATCCAGTTAGGATATTAACATCATTTTTATTGTGTGCTGCAGAACATGCTTTTTCCCCTCACAAAATGCATGCCATTAGACAGTTTTATTACTTTTGCTTCAGATAATATTCATAGCCTAAAGAATGAGCTAAAGTTCAGTGCCCATGTGTGATAATGTTGGGCATCAGAGGTGACTAGACGCTTCGAAATCTCAAAAGATCAAGGTTACGGTTACAGTATGCCACCAAGATGTGTATGTTATGTCTGGTGGCGGTGGCGGCATCTGGCACACATTTAGTCCAGTGTTTGAAAAGAGTAACAGTAAATTTGGATACAAAGTGTTCGTCCCATCAAGACATGCTTTCTGTGTATAACCAGAAATCACCCATAGTGTTTGGAAATACAGCAGTGACTTCCTACCATTTAAATTCAGCTGCATGTTCAGGCATTTAATGAAATCTACAACATGTGATGCATTTAGAGAAATGTACAGATTCTTCCCAAACTCCGCATTTCGGGTTAACAGTTTCGGACATGCTGTTTCTAAAATGGAAAATAAAATGTTTTTGAAGCACTGAGCATTGAGGTAGTGGAAGCACGGTGAGAAAAATATGGTGGAAGAATACCTTTGGGTAAGAGCCCTCATGTAGTTCTGCGTGCTGATATTTAGTGTCATGTTGTAGCTTTTGATGAGCGGTTGCTAGTTGTAGTGGAACTTAACATTCTTGAGAATTCAGCTTAGCTGCTTAAACTGTGAAGAGAATTCCTTATTGTAAGTCAACAAGATGCACTAATTTAAATACACCAAAACAGATCAGATTTTGAGGTTCAGGTAACCATGCATCATGGTAAATTCGTATAATAAAATCAACTAGATGCAATAATTTCTCAAATTTATTTTTGGAATAAAACTACATGTTTCGGACAGTTCCTCTGTCCATTGTCAGGAGTTTTTCACTGTACACACAGCTTCGGTGTACGTCATACAGGTTTGCTGACAGCTCGCAAGCTGTTAGCAAACCTGTATGTATTGCTGTGTGTACAGTGAAAAACTCCTGATGACGGACAGAGGAACTGTCCGAAACGTGTAGAGTTTTATTCCAAAAATAAATATGAGAAATTCGTGCATCTAGTTGGTTTTATTATAAGAACAGATCATAGATGGCAGGTCCTGCATGTTCTGGCACCGAGGTGCCATCAGGCAGATTATTAACAACAAATGATTGTATGTCCAGCACATTTTTCAGACATTAGTTGACCTCACATCCATCATAAAAAATTAAGTAATAAAATGTTAAAATTATAGATTATGCATGTTAACAAATACATGTCCTTATTGCTGTAATAACAACAACATACAGTTATGTGCCTCTTCTGTTACACTTCAGCAGTTATATTTTCTGGGTTGTGTGTACAAACATCTGCGCCAATATATGATCCAAAGGCATCTCGTTCAGCCGAAGTGTATGACGTTACCTATCTCTCGTCTCAATGTATGTAGTGTGTCGTGCAGGAGGCACTAGAGAACCATCTGCAGTCTCATGGGTGATGCTGTGATCAGTTGTGCTGCACTGCAAAATTTTTAGTCCAGAGGTAAAGCAGTCCCATTACAGTCCTGGACAGGCCCAGAGGGTTCCAGGAAGTCCAAGGTTCCCAGATTTCATGACAACGGCACAGGATGGTGGTAGATCGTCACCCTTACGCGCTGGCCGCCTTTACCCCCAGGAAATACTCCTGGTACTCATTTCTGTTAGATGCTGAGTTGACCCCAGGGTCATAGTTCGATCAGAAAGATTTTATGTCAATGAAAAATCTACTGACACCAGCTGGGATCAAACCACTGTGCTACCGCAGTCCTGCTTTTAGTCCAGAGTATATGAAAATGCCAGCAGAGAAAAAGACACTTTATACCCTGACACAAGATGCATCATAAACTACGTCCAGACAAGATCCCTGTGGATCGTATATTGGCACAGATATTTGTGTAAATCCAGAGAATATAAACAATTGTGCATGTGCAACAGAAGAGGCACATTACTGTATGGTTTTTTTTTACAACAATAAGTACTTGCACTTGTTCACATGTGTAATCTAGAATTTGAACATTTTATACTTAATATTTATGATGGAAGTTAATTGTGACTAACACCTGAAGAAATATGTGTTGCATTTTACAATCCTTTGTTGTTAATAAAGGCCTCTACATTACACTTCTCATCCTTTTGGAATGCAACTGTTGTGTAAGCCAGGGACCAGTAATGTTCCGTATGTAAGCTTGTCGTTGTATGGAGGTTTATGGGTAAATTTTCTTTATAGTTATCTGTAGTGCCAGGGCATGGTGCAGCACATGCACCGACATACATCGAAGAAGACATCAGCCTGTAGATTAGCTCACACGTCCAGTTACGTGTGTGAACATGGTATTCTGTTGTTTTTACAGATACTTCACCACAACACCACTTTTATCCCTTTGTAAACACTGTGCTGAATCATAGGACCTGGAATTATGTTTTGAAGCTCATGTTATGTGTGGCTGATATAGTAGTTGCTTCACAGCTCTTCTGGATCCTTTTCAATGTAAAATAAATATTTGGTTTTAAAAACTCCTGAATTGTCACTAATACGAACAGAAAACAACCTGATTTGGTGCATTTACAAAGTTGTGAATAGTGACTGAGCTTCGTCCACTCTGTCAGTCTGTCCACATGGAACAACTCTGCTTCCACTGGACAGGTTTTCACGAAATTTGGTATGTAACTTTAAGTTAATATCTTGCAGTTTTCTTAGGAAGAGAAAAGTTGTTGAGAAAACCAAAACACATTTTATGTTAAATGCCATTTGTGAGATATTGTGGAAAAATATGGTCAAGTCAGGCAAGCCATAGATGGCAAAATTAACAGTGCAGAAAAGACGTGATTTGCATGCCGGATAAATAAGGAATGAATATATTACACTCACGCATAGCATTTACCGCTTTTCCATGTCAGCAGTGGTAATGGGAATGATATGTACATGGCCTGTCTTAATAAAATAGGAACACATTTCGGAAGCAAAGAAGAGTCCCTACGCGAAGCATGAAGGGAGTAAACCTGACTTAACGAAAGACAAGTTGTTGTACGCTTTCTTCTGGGCAATTATGTGGAGTCTGAATTTTATATGCCTACATTTCAGAACAGACAAAGTTCCAAAACGTCGGCATATAAAATTCAGACACCAGTGAATTACCCAGAAGAAAGCATACAACATTCAGAACACAATGAAAGTTTGAAATCAAGTTAGACAAGTTGATTGAGCTGAGAAGGTAAACAGACTTACCAGCCACATGTCTCATCCCACTCTGTAGGAGCCAGTCTTGAAAGGGTGTTAATTTGGTATGTGAAAGGTAATTAAAAGGGATCACAGTGTGGAACGATATGTTTACGGATATTAGTGAGAACTTCTTTGCTACATTATGAATGGAAACAGTTCTGTAAGGAAAGGTGGGAGCCGTAGAAGGCTGGAATTTAAATGTCCGCATAAGGAAGACCATTACGTGCAGTCATCTTTGGACTTGCATTCACTTACCTGAATGCACATAAGAAAACACCCCTAGAATTTCATTTTGTGTATTTAGGCAAAGAGGAATTTTACTTCATTTTTTAAGGCTTGCTGGATAATCTCCGTTTCATTTTCCACAAAATGCTTTTTCTTTTTTATCTTGTGTTTTTCAAATAATATGTTTTTCATCAACCATGCACTAAAATTTAAAAACTCACACCAGTAGGATGAAGTTTAACCTGACATTTAATATTTTGAGCTTCACACTGCATAACGGGTTTGGTGACGCCGGGCACCAAAGGGTTAAAGTACACAAAGAACCAGAGTCAGTTCATTTTAAAAATGACTCGCCTGACTTAAGCGACCAAACGCAGGATGGTCGTTACACGGGCGTTCTTGGTGGCGGCAAAGTAACGCCGCAGCCACGGCCCGTGGCCCAGTTATGAAATTGTGCTGCACCATGTTACACGTGTCAGTATCGATCCATCATAATCTGAGGTACTAGACCATGTGGATTTAAGAGGTACATGATTTGTATTTTGAACATTTGCGTTTCAGGTCAGCATTTTTTTGGTTCTGCAATGATGAACGCAGCAAGGTAAAAGCCCTCAACCCAGAATTTGGTGTTGGGGACATAGCCAAGGAACTGGGTAGAAGGTGGTCCGACGTCGATCCCGAGCTCAAATCGAAATACGAAGCAATGGCAGAGAAGGACAAGGCGAGATACGACAGGGTGAGTGTGTGCCTTATCATGTGAAAGTATTGCACTGTCTTGCGCTGCCTACCAACCATCTCCTGAATTTATTCTACTCATTATTACTTCGTGTGTGTAATTATCATTGCTGCTGAACATCTGTTCGGTTGTCTGTGTATGTACGTTGTGTCTAACAGAATTCAAAATAATTTTAGTATTTTTAGGCACATGTATGAACTTGCAAAAAGTCTAATAACTTCGTCATGTCAGTCAGTCCATCCACATGGAATGGCGTCTTCCACTGTACAGATTTTCGTGAAGTTTAATGTCTCTTTTTTTATATATATATGTAAACAGAATTCAAGTTTTGTCAAAATCTGACAAGCTTCACTGGCACTGTACCTGAGAGCCTGTGAATATTTAGGGTAGTGTCCTTCTGAATTCTGCAAGCGTGAATATTTCATACAAGAGTTGTAGAGGAAATCGAAACACATCTTATGTCCAGTAACTTTTTTCACAAAAATCCTGCTGTTTAAGAGGTAATATGAAAAATTGTTGCAGAACCAGACACGCCACAGGTGAAAATATGATACATGTGTTCGCTTTGCGTGCTGGATCACTAAGGCTACAGACACACGCTCAGAATATTCAACACACGGCTTTTTCACGGCAAGAATGTTACGCAAACGCACCTCTATGTTACATTGTGTGTGTGTATATATATATATATATATATCCTCTCTTGTTTTCCTCAGTAGTGACCATTCCAAGAATATTGTGGGTCAAGTCCAAGCTGAACAGTTGTTGTGGTAAAATGAGATAGAGGTGCAGTGTGCACTGTCTGCAATGTAATTGCAAATAATTCATATGAATCACACCTCTCTCAGTGGTGGATTCTTTTTGAAGGAATTTGAATTTCTTCTTCTGCGTGGGGTGAACAGATAACACGCCATTCCTTTTGTGTGCCACTTGTGCAGAGTTCATTGGGTAGCTGTGTTCGTGATGTTACCGGCGGATGAAACCATCACGGATGGTGGTGTTGTACCACGTAGACAATACACACAGAAAGTGCAACAGAGCCATTGTCTGTGCACAAATACATTTCACACACAGCCATATTATGAATGGTTGAAAATCAATGTAGGACATTTTGGGCCTCAGTATTTTCTCTCTTTCGACATGCATATGGCCAGGTTGCATGAGATGAATAGTGGATATGGCCTGTTGGTGGATAAGGTCAGTGGAGAAGATTATGTTACTTGTTATGTGAGTGCTGAATTCAGAATAGCTTGAGCCATGGGTCGATGTGTATGAGTTACGTGAAAGTTTGCAGAGTGGGTCTCTGTTGATTAATGTGAAACTGTTCAGTTTAATTAGCGGCAAGGGTCATTCCGAGAGTCGGGACTGTGCAGGTTGTGAGAAAGTTTGCAGTGTGTGTTTGTGTTGATGGATATGAAACTGTTGAATTTGATGCAAGAGACATTCTGTGAATCATGCGAGTTTTAATTTGAGGCAAGAGTCATTCTGTGAATTATGTGCAACTTTGTGAGCAGTGTCATGATTGTATACTTGTTACCTTTATGTAGTGTTTTTGAAGTATTGTCTTTTTGTATGTTGGTATATTCCCATGGATAAAACCTGCCATTTTGGTAGATGTCAATAAGAGAATCCCCATAACCTGTCCTGTCCCTTAGGGGTGGTTAAAACTGGTGTGTGTGTGTACTTCATGGTGCAAAGTCCTTCTTGAAAAGCTAATTGGTTTGCAGCTAGTCAAGAAATTCCCCACATTTCACAGATCCCGAAGGTTCATTAATGCACTCACAAGCTTATAGCTGTGTAATTTATTTAGGTGAGGAAAGAATGGGCAGACTGACTAACCATTTGGGTTGGTAAGATGCTGAACTTTCTTTATGACCAAATATCAGTGATCCCCACGCCAAAATCTTAGAGACAGGAACAGATGAACTCGTCTTTCACTACACAATATTTAACATAGATTATTTTATTTATATATACAACAGCTACTAGATGACACAAAATACAACGAAACTTTTGTATCCTTGGGCTAGCAGCCATGTCAGGCGGTTGAACAACGAGAAAACCGACGTTTCAAGACCATACCACTCCCCGGCACCCTGAACAGAGATTGTCCGCGGAATGTTGCTCCACCCACCATGCATCCCTTGATGCTGCTGCCAGCCCGAGAATATTTTTTTTTTAATTTTGTGGTCATGAAAACTTTAAATTCTATGAGTTTTGTAATGTGTGAGGACTTACAGAGGATGAAGTGTATACATTGTATTCATATTGACTGTATGTTGGTGTGTTTATTGGACAGTCTGTTTGTGGTCCTATCAGTGGATTAGAAGTATTACAGTAATCGAATAATTGTGTGGTTTGGGAAATATATATATATATAAATTTTGGTAGTATAACAGGATGAGATGGCAGCCATTAAATTCATTACTGTTTCTCAAGACTACTGACAACTGTTGATTGCTCGGACAGTTTGGCAAATTTGCAATAATTTTACTGTCCTGCTGTCCAACCCCCACAACCACCACCATTCCCCCCCCCCCCCCCCCCCCACACCACCCCACCTTCCCCTTTTTTCTTTCCTCCCCCCTCT
>Ga0131853_10001354_pt1 | contig 43890 bp, 40 predicted proteins | sample TergutLab28metaG_FD_92764 | JGI IMG/M metagenome (GOLD analysis project Ga0131853, IMG submission 92764) | Labiotermes labralis P1 segment gut microbial communities from Petit-Saut dam, French Guiana - Lab288 P1 (version 2) (version 2) | ecosystem: Host-associated > Arthropoda: Insects >... | reverse complement strand
CGGTGATCGCTTTGGTGACGCAGCCGACGCGGAGTGGGTTTGCGTTCGCGCACTGGTCGCGTACGGAGGGCGGTCCGGCGGTGACAGTCGGTGATTTGGTCGGCGGTGACACGGTTTTGTACGCGCAGTGGACGGCGGATACGGTGGATCCTGACGTTTTGCATACGGTCACGTTCATTGGGAACGGGGGCACGCCAGCGTTGCAGGTGGAGACGGTGGAGGACGATGAGACGGCGCTGGGCGCGGTGATCGCTTTGGTGACGCAGCCGACGCGGAGTGGGTTTGCGTTCGCGCACTGGTCGCGTACGGAGGGCGGTCCGGCGGTGACGGTCGGTGATTTGGTCGGCGGTGACACGGTTTTGTACGCGCAGTGGACGGCGGAGGGCACAGAGCCTGGGGTTAATTACTCGGTACAATTCCACGGCAATGGAGGCATTCAGACGTTGCAGACCAGGCTTGTGACGGATGATGAGACTACCTATGGCGCGGTGATTGCCTTAGTGACAGAACCGACGCGTGAGGGGTACCGCTTCCTGCATTGGTCGCTCGAAGAAGAGGGCGATGCCGCGGATATGGCCACCGTAGTTGATGGCGATACGATTTTCTACGCGCAGTGGGCACTCGATGACACAGAAGATACATACGCAGTGACTTTCTTTGGCAACGGCGGTACACCGGCACAGCAGACGGCAATGGTAGCGCTTGACGCAACCTATTATGCCGCATTTGTCCAAGTTGCACGGCCGATACGGATTGGTTATGTCTTCCAAGGCTGGTTCACTGCCCAGAGCGGCGGCGAAAGAGTGCTAGATACCGACCGCGTAGCGGAGTCTGAGCACCGTGAGTTGCACGCGCAATGGTCGTTGGAACCCTCGCCGCCTGATCCATCCGATCCGCCAAACTCACCCAATCTTCCAGATATTGTTGTGCCTTTAACCGAGGAACATCATGCGTATTTGTTCGGGTTTGGGGACGAGACAATTCGGCCTGACCAGAATATTACAAGGGCCGAAGTGGCTACGATCTTCTTCCGTCTGATTCCGGACCAATTCCGCGCGGAAAAGTGGGTTACGTCAAATGACTATAGCGATATTTATGGAAGCGAATGGCACAACAATGCTATCTCCACCATGTCGAACGCAGGTCTATTCACCGGCTATCTGGACGGAAGTTTCGCGCCTAATAAGCCGATTACCCGCAGCGAGTTTGCGGCGGTAGCTGCGCGATTTATCGAGTCGGATGTCGATCAACTTAGTTTGTTTAGCGACGTTTCTGGACACTGGGCGGAGAGGTATATCAACAGTATCGCCCAGTTTGATTGGGTGCAAGGTTTTGGGGACGGAACTTTCCGCCCCGATGACTTAATTACCCGCGCCCAGGTTACAGCAATTGTCAATCGTATGCTGGACAGGAATATCGAACATGCGGACGATCTGTTGGACGGCATGCGCACATGGTCGGACAATGCGAACCCAGAGGCGTGGTACTATCTCTATATGCAGGCGGCCACAAACGCCGCTGACTATGAAAGAAAAGAAGACGACACGTATATCAAATGGACTGCGGTCTGGCCGCCGCTCGACTTCACGATCCTGGAACGAGCAGATGCTGAACATCACCACATCGTATCAGCTAGAGCGGTCTGGCAACAGCAGAAACAGGACGCAAGTAGTGTAGGAGGATGACCCTTTATAAAAAAGGGATATACAGGCGAAATGATCTTGTCTTGCACCTGTAGCAGAAAAGATACGCCAGCAGAGTATTTTCCGTTGGCGTATCTCACTGCGTTCGGAATAGTACATAGGGTAGATGTCGGATTGAAGCATGGTCTAAGCGGAATCGCGGGTGTACCCATTCTATTTACATGTAACTTTCAAAAACATGTTGGCAAGTTCAAGCAATAGACAGACAAGCGGCTATACCCGAGGGATAGCCGCTTTTTGTTTATTTTCTAGTTTTCAGCTCCGAAAATACTATTCGGTGTAGCGTCCGGTCTTTCGAGGGCCGCCCAGTCGCGTGGCGGGATGATGGTAAGCCAACGCTCAAATGCGTTATCGGCTCCTCGCCACTGGAAGGTGTATGAATGCGTCGCCGATTGGATATAGAAGTAGTGCCAGGCGTTTATGTTGGCATTATCCGGCCAAGTTCGCATATTGGGCAGTAAGTCTTCAGCGCGCTCTTGCAGACGACCGGAGATTCGATTGACCATCGCCGCTGCCTCCGCTCGTGTGATGGGCCGATCGGGATAAAATGCATCGCCACGCCCGTAAGTGCCTTGTACCCAACCGTTTACGGCCGCTGCGTTGATATATCCCGCTGCCCAGTGACCGGAAATATCACTAAAGTGCTCCTCCAGCAAATGCATGCCCTCCATTGCGTCCATAAACCGGACAATGACCGCTGTCATCTCAGCGCGGGTGATGGTCTGATTCGGAGCAAAGGTGCCGTTCGGTAAACCGGTGAAAATGTCTGCATTGGTCATGGTCGATATGGCGTTGTTGAACCAGTTTTGGGGCGCCACATCTGAGAAAGGGTTCTGCTGCGTCCAGTAATCGTAGCGCGCTTCATCTGTGATGAGGCGGAAGAAAATGGTCGCAACTTCTGCCCTTGTAATGTTACCGTTTGGGCGGATCAGACCGTCCTCAAATCCGATCAGATATGCCTGCCGCTCATGCGCGGAGGGCAGAGGCGGGAGAGGTGTGTCACCACCACCGCTGCTGCCATTCCCACCATTGCCACCACTGGGCGTCCATTGGGCGATGAACGTTCGGTCTACAGTTACAACCCACTCTGCCACTGCCCCACTTGTCAGATTCGATGTTCCTGAGGCTTGTCCGACGTAGCGCCAGCCGCCAAAGCTGTGACTTGCGCGAAGCGGCTCAGGCACATTTGATAAGCCGATGGGGCTGCCTATTGCAACCAGATGTACGATGCTAGCTGGATTACCGCCAACAGTACCACCACCTAAGTTAAATGTTACTTCTGCGGCTGGTTCCCACTGCGCATAAAATACTCTGTTTTCGGTGACTCGGAAGTCCCAGTCGGTTATTGGTGTTGAATCGGCGGCTGCAGACCAGCCTAAGAAGATATAGCCGCTTCTAACTACATTCGGTGGCATCGGTATCTGCCCGTTCGGGATAATGGTGTCATAAGGTATTACGAAAGAGTGGCGGTTCAGCCCGAATATGGTACCGCTATTGCCAAAAAAGGTTATGATGCGATAATCGTCGTTATCAACATCATTATTTATATCATAGTTGTTCAACAGGTGGCTGTTGGGGACGCTGTTGGTTCCGGTGGCATAACCGGCCCAGCGGATTTGCGGATAGGCAATCAAGCCATTGGACAAACCGTAGTTGAATATGCCGTTATCGGCTATATTGCCGTTGAAGACCACGGTATCGTCAATTGTCAGGCTGTTGCGATCCTCTACGAAGATGCCGCCGCCATCTTCTTCGGCTGTATTGCCCGTAATCGAGGCAGTGTCGGAGATGTTGACCACGAGATCGTCGCCCTCTATATACACACCGCCGCCCAGCACGGCCCAATTATCGCTGATTACACCACCGTCCATAGTTAAGGCGCTAATGCCCATTATATATACGCCGCCGCCAATCGCCATGGCGGCTTTATTGCCGCTGATAATACCATCACTCATGGTGAAGGTAGCGTCCAGGATAGCTACACCGCCTCCGCCCCAAGAGGAGATTTCATTATCACTGATGGTGCCGCCATTCATAGTAAAGGTGCTATTAGTAAAGGTGCTACCTGTGATAATTACACCGCCGCCCAACCAGTCGGCTTCATTACCGCTGATGGTACCGCCATTCATGGTGAAAGCAGCATTCATGACACTTACACCACCGCCCCAACGGGAGGTTACATTACCGCTGATGGTACCATTGTTCATAGTAAAGGTACTGTTGTCATAGATATATACACCGCCGCCGCCATCATACATGGTGGCTTCATTACCGCTGATGGTACCGCCGTTCATAATGAAGGTGCTGCTCCCCGAGATATGTACACCGCCGCCGCCATCCGCTACGGAGGCTTTATTGCCATGGATGATGCCATCAGACATAGTAAAGGTACTATTACTCGTGATAGCTACACCGCCGCCGCCACCGCCGGATTCATTGCTACTGATGGTGCCGCCATTCATGGCGAAAGCACTGCCCATATCATTAACGGCTACACCGCCGCCCCAGCCGACGAATTCATTACCACTGATAGTGCCGCCATTCATGGTGAAGAGGCCGCCATTACTCACGCCGCCCCCTGTATTACCGCTGATGGTGCCACCGTCCATGGTGAAGGTGCCCGTGTTATATACACCACCGCCGCTAAGAGATTCATTACCGCTGATGGTGCCGCCACCCATGGTAAAAATACCCGTGCTATATACACCACCACCGTCGCCGCCACCTACGGGGACTTCATTACCGTTAATGATGCCGTCGTTCATGATGAAGGTGCCGGCGTTAAATACGCCGCCACCGTTGTAGGTGATGGCTCCGTCAATATCGATGCCGGTGAGATCTTCGTTGCCGGTGATTACGCCACCGTTCATTGTAAAATAGCCGCCGTATTCTATTCTGATTGCACTATGAGTAAATCCGGTTAAGGTTAAAGGATCTTCTAAGTAAAGGGTACCTTCAACAAAAATAGTAAGACCGTTCGTGGTGCCGTCGCCGTACAAACTATAAGCACCGACAGCTGTAAAGGTTATGGTTATGCCGTCAGGAACAGTAATCGGACCTGTGATCGGGATATCATTTTGCACGACCAGGGTAGCGGATTCGCCTGACAAAAGTGAGGCAATCTCATCTGTAATATCTGTGAAGCTACTGACAGAAATATCTGATAAGGGCATAATTGAATAAGCTGGAGACAAGGTGCTTGCTGCGAAAGCGTTGCTGATAAACGCGAAAATGCAGGTTAGTGCAAGAAGTGCGGATATGAATTTCTTTTTCATATATATGTAAGCTCCTCCTATATTTATATTATACATATATAATATGTCAAAATTTATATAAAATCAATATAATTTGATGTGTTACTTGGTAAAAAAGAAGAAATTTCTAAAGCAACCGTGAGAAAATCTGGTTTGACCTTGTGAGTGGAGAAGAATGGCGTCCCCTTTGGCGAACAGCGATGAATGATTCTATGCGGTGAAAAGCCCTTGACAATATGTAGACGTTGTGACGAAAGCGCTCAAGAAAGTCAAATAAAACGAACGCCCCTTATAGGGACGTTCGTTTTGTTCAATGCCTTGCGGGTATAATGTATGCGTGCTATACTGGGGTATCATAGAAAGGCCGCCCGGTGTGCGGTCCATATAGAAGAGATAATAGAGGCAAAGTATGAAAAGAACAGCCTTAGTCACCGGCGGCGCCCGCGGTATCGGCGCGGTGATCTCCCGCCGATTGGCGGAGGACGGATGGGATATTCGAATCCATCATAACCAATCAGAACAAGAGGCCCATGCTTTGGCAGAAGAACTCAACGGCATCGCTATTCAGGCGGACGTGCGGGATTTCGCGTCTGTTCGGGCCATGTTTCAGGCCGCCGGTCCCATTGATTTGCTGGTGAACAATGCCGGGGTTGCGCAGTATGGGCTGTTTACAGACATAGGACCTGAAGCTTGGCGCGATCTCTTTGCCGTCAATGTGGACGGGGTATACCACTGCACGCAGTGTGTTCTGCCGCACATGTTGAGGGAAAAGCGCGGGGCAATCGTCAATATCGCTTCGATCTGGGGTATTACCGGCGCGTCCTGCGAGGCAGCCTACGCGGCGACGAAGGCGGCGGTGATCGGGCTGACGAAATCGCTGGCGAAGGAGCTTGGGCCTTCTGGTATCCGCGTCAACTGCGTCGCTCCGGGGGCGATTGATACGGAGATGTTGCAAAGTCTGAGCGCGGCGGAATTGGCGCTGCTCCGAGACGAGACGCCGCTCGGAACCATCGGCACGCCGGACGATGTGGCGCATCTGGTGGCCTTCTTGGCCTCGGACAAGGCGCGGTTTTTGACGGGACAGGTAATCAGTCCGAACGGGGGCTTGGTGATTTAATATGTGGGATACCATTGCGGCGATCGCGACGGGCGAGGGGTTGGGCGCGGTCGGGATTGTCCGAGTGAGCGGAACGAAGGCTGAATCGCTGGTAAAGGCGATATTTGTTGAGCGGAATGGGCGGGCGGCGGCGGACTTTGCGCCTCGGAAACTGTATTACGGCACGGTTGCGGATGAGGCTGGGCGGGCGCTTGACCATTGCCTTTGCACGGTGAGCCGCGCTCCGCAGAGTTATACGGGGGAGGACACGGCGGAGTTTCATTGCCATGGGTCGTCGCTGGTGCTTGCGGCGGTGTTGCAGGCGCTGTTTGCCGCCGGTGCGCGGCAGGCGCGTCCGGGTGAGTTCACGGAGCGGGCGTTTTTGAATGGCAAGTTGGATCTCACGGAGGCTGAGGCGGTGATTGATCTGATCCGGGCCGAAACCATAGAGGCGGCGCAAAACGCCGTAGGTCAGCTCGGGGGGGCTGTTTCTACGCGGACGGACGCGGTATATGACGGTATTGGAGACATCCTGGCCCATTTCCACGCTGTGCTGGATTATCCGGATGAGGATATTGAACCGTTTGAACTGTTGGCGTATCAGGAAACCTTGGCGGGGTATATCCGCGAACTTACAGTCCTCGCGGGGACATTTCGGCGCGGGCAGATTATGACGCGAGGCGTGCCGACGGCGATTTTGGGGCGTCCGAATGTGGGTAAGAGCAGTCTGTTAAACGCGCTGCTCGGCTATGAGCGGGCTATTGTCACCGACATCCCCGGCACTACGCGGGATACGTTGGAGGAGCGCGTGATGCTGGGAGGTACCCTCCTTCGATTGGTCGATACAGCGGGATTGCGGGAGACGACGGATCCGGTGGAGCGACTCGGCGTGGAGCGGACCGTCGCCGCGCTGGAGGAGGCGGAACTTGCGCTGGTTGTGTTCGATGGGGCGGTGGTCTTGACGGACGAGGACTTCAGGGTGATAGATCTTGTCCGCGAAGTTCCACACTGCATTGCGGTGATTAGCAAATCTGATCTCCCGGCCGCCATTGACGAAGAAGTTGTGCGGGCGCGGATTCCGGAAGTTGTATATGTTAGCGCTGTGACGGGGGCCGGGTTGGACGATTTGGAGATTGCGGTTTCTGCGCACTATGCGGAAGCATCGGCATCGACCGGGCAAGTGTTGACTAACCCGCGACATGTAGATGCGGTGAGCCGGGCGGTGGTATATCTGCGCTCCGCTCAAGAGGCGATGGATGCGGGCGTTACGCCGGACGCGGTACTCACGGACTTAGAAGGCGCTATGGAAGCCTTGGGGGGATTGACGGGACGCACGGTGTCGCTGGATGTGACGAGTCGGATTTTTGAGCGGTTTTGTGTGGGGAAGTAGGGGGTGGTGTATATTCAACTGCACCCACGGCACAAAAGCATGCGCGCCCGAAAGCGACACATCCTTCCGCCGACAGACGGAACCACGTGCCCTGTGTGCTGCGCACGAGTGAAAAGGCAAAAACAAAAAAGAGCCATCCCCGGGAGGCGGGGGCGGCTCTTTTTATAAGCGCACAAGTCTATCTCTTTTTAGACGTCTTATATGCCATCGCAATGCAATTGGCGCCACCATAGGCACCGATGACACCGCCGACGGAGCAGAGTACGCAGTTAGTAAGGCCGAATTTTGCCTTGGTTTCGTCCATAAAGGCCTGACCACGCGCTTTGTTGTAGGTATATCCGAAATAAACCGGATAGTTCGGGTCATAGCCGTCCTCTGCGAAGAGGTTCCACAGGGCTTGCTTGCCTGCGGTGTCTCCGCGGGATTTTCCGATCGGTGTTACTTTGCCGTCTACCATGGTGACGCGCGGTTTCATGTTCAGTACTTCGCCGATGATAGCGGTGGTCGCCGGGATGCGACCGCCTTTTTTGAGGTATTTCAAAGTATCAAGCTGAACGAGGAGGACGACCTCTTCTTTTATCTGCTCCAAAATCTCTGCAATTTCGGTGCGGCTTTTGCCCTCGCCTCGTAGTTTGACGGCGTAGTCCGCGATCATCCGTTGGGAGATTGTGGCGCGGCGTGAATCTACGATGGTGACGCCGTCGTATCCGCACTCCTCTTTTGCCATCGTGGCAGACGCGTAGGTGCCGCTGATCGCGCCGGAAATGGTGATGACCAGCACTTCGTCTCCCGCGGTCTTTGCCTCTTCGAACACTTCCAAATATTGACCGGGCGTTACCTGGCTTGTCGTCGGTAGGTTCTTTGCTTTGGCCAGATTTTCATAGAATACAGAAAAATCTGTGTCGTTTCGGTAGTCGTATTGGAAGTCCTCAAACTGGACACTGAGTTCGAGCGATTCAAGTCCCAGCGCAGGAGCACCCAGATACGTAATATCGGATCCGGTATCTGTCACAATTCGCAACATAGTGCGACCCTCCTTTTTTGTCTATTAAGTATACCCATTCTTTTGCGGCGAGTATATTGTATAATTTACTTTTTTGTTATACAATTGACTTTATAGGAACCATTAGAACAGAATTGTCTTTCTAAAATACGCAGCCGCTCCGGCGGTTCACCGATGCACCCCATGCTCGGACATGGCTCAATAAGGAGGGCCTGCAACATGTTTGCAAGTGAAAACACCCTGGTGGAGAAAATTCTATACGAAAAAGATATCTATCTCAGTGAGAGCAGAGAGCAGGATATTGTGCGCACTTATGAGCACGATTGGCTCTATCTCCAACGGATCCGCACGGGCGATGTCGAGGCCATTCTCTGCCAGAGAGAAGAGGGTCGAGACCCGCTCCGCCCGGGCCGTTTGGTCGAAGACCAACGGAAGAATGCCGAATACACGGTCGCGGCGGCCATTGCGCTGGCCACTTACGCGGCCATTGAAGGCGGACTCGACCCGGCGAATGCCTATGCGCTGAACGATCTCTATCTCAAGCGGTTGGCCCTCTGCAAAGATGTCGCCCAGATGAGGCAGATTTGTGAGGAGATGGAGTTTGTGTTTGCTCACCAGGTTCGGCTGGTTCTGGAGGAGCGCAGCAACGCGACCTATGTGGACAAATGCAAGCGCTTCATTGACCAGCATCTCGGCACGCCTTTTACGCTGGAAGACATTGCAACGGCCCTCGGTGTCAATAAATCCTATCTGTCTCGGCATTTTGCCCAGGAGGCGGGGGTGCGCATTATGGAATACGCGCGCACGAAACGGATCGAGGCCGCCGCGAACATGCTCAAATATTCTGACAAAACCATCGCCTCCATCTCCGCCAATCTCTGTTTCCCGACACAGAGCCATTTTGGTAAGTGGTTCAAGGAAACCCTTGGAATTACACCGCTGAAGTACCGGACGGCAAACCAAATTATCGAAGTGCGTACAGAGGAGTAGTCTCCTCTGTGCGTTTTTTGTGCATACTGTACTGGTGTACATGGAGAATTTCGTCGTTTATCGCTAGAATTCCAAAGCATAATAATTCTTGTAAATCCATATTGCACTCCCCGGATAACCGTGCTATATTGTGGGTGAGTAAATAGAAGAAGTCGAAAAGAAGAAGTGGAGAAGAGAGAAAAATGTTTACCTTTGATATTGTTTTAGGTCTGTTCGGTGGTTTGGCACTATTTGTTTTTGCGCTACAGTCCATGAGCAGCGGCCTACAAAAAATGGCCGGTAAAAAAGCTCGCCGCGTGATGGAAGCTTTGACATCTATCCCCATCGTCGGGGTCTTGGTCGGTACCTTTGTCACGATTGTTTTGCAGAGTTCTACCCTCGTCACCGTTATGGTGGTGGGTTTTGTCAATGCATCTATGCTCAACTTGAAACAGGCTATTTCTGTCATCATGGGCGCGAATATCGGCACGACGCTCACGGCCCAATTGGTGGCCTTTCGCGTTACGGATTACTGGCCTGTTCTCGCGGCAGTCGGATTTATTGTTTATTTTGTGTTCAAGCAAAAAAAGATCAAGACGACAGGGCATGTCGTCTTTTCTTTGGGCCTTTTGCTCCTGGGCATGGCCCTCATGGGAGACGCGATGCGGCCTCTCCGGGGAGATCCCACGTTTGAGAGTTTGATGGTGACCCTCAGCACAACGCCGCTTCTTGGATTCTTGGTCGGTGTGCTCTTCACCGCTCTCGTCCAAAGCTCTACCGCCGCAACCGGCGTTATTATCGCCATGTCGACCGGGGGTCTTATCCCGCTGGACGCGGCGCTGCCGCTCATTTTGGGTACCAATGTCGGTACTTGTATTACTGCGCTCTTCGCCTCCATTGGCACTACGGTTTCCGCGAAACGAGCCGCCATGGCCCACGTAACCTTCAATGTGTTCGGCGCGGTCCTCTTTCTAGTCTTGTTGCCCCAGTTTAGAGATTTGGTGCTGGTGGTTTCCCCCGCAGATGATATCCCGCGTCAAATCGCGAACTCGCATACGCTGTTCAGTGTCATTAACACCCTCATCTTCCTGCCTCTCATTACTCCCTTTACGAAACTGGTCACATTAATGGTTCCAGGGAAAGAGACTGAGGGCGCCAAGGGTCCGATCTATTTGGACTGGAACCCGGTGGTCATGGAAAAATCTCCCGGTGTCGCCATCAGTTTGGCGCAGAAGGAACTCCTCCGCATGGCGGAGGTTGCCGGGCACAATGTCCAACTCGCGATGGAGGGCTTTTTGGAGCGAGATTCCAAGAAGCTTGCCCATATGCACGAGCAGGAAGAACTCGTTGACGATCTGGATAAAGAAATCAGCCGCTATCTCGCTAAAGTGTCCCAGTCTGACATGGGTGATGAGTTGTCTCTCCGCCACACCGGCCTTTTGTACGCGGCGAATGACATTGAGCGGGTCAGCGACCATGCGGACAATCTCGCGGAGCTTGCGCAGTATGCGATTGATGAAAATATTGTTTTCAACGATATCGCCATCGAGGAACTGAAGGAACTTTATACCCTGGTGCGCGCCGCATATGATACCGCTATAGAGTCTTTGCGGACGGACGACCCCGCTCTGGCGGCAACGGTCAGTGTATTGGAAGATGAGATCGACGCGAAGGAGGGGGCGCTCCGCAGTTCGCATATCGGGCGGCTCAAAGAGGGCCGTTGTTCTGCGGATAACGGCGTTATCTATCTGGATATGATTAGCAACTTCGAGCGAATTGGGGATCATTCGCTTAATTTGGCGGATGTTCCGCTGGGGAATCTCTAGATCGACAGATACGAAAACCGCACTGTAATGGGGGGCATTACGGTGCGGTTTTGTTTTATATTAGCGCTAGAAATGCGTGCGCAGGCGGGCTAAGGCTCCTGTGGGCAATAGAGCCGCGTCCTGTTCTGCGAGGTGGGCCGTCAGATAGGCGGAGCTGCCCAGTTCCTGGCCGTATTCTGAGAGGATGGGCGGCGGCGCGTCGCCTTCGAAGGGGTAGACGGTGAGAAGGTATCCGCCTTTGAGGCGACAGAGGGTGGAGGGCAGTGCCTCTGGGCAGAGGTGGGCTGCGCTGATGAGTTGTTCGAACTCGCCGAAGTAAAAATGACGCGGAGAGCCAGATTTGCGGCGGGCGAAGAGCAAGACGGCGCTCTGCCCGGCGTAGATTTCCAGTTCCGCAGTTTCCCAGCCGTCGAAACCGTGGTCTTCTAAGGCGATTTCCAGGAGCTTTAGCGCTTCGGGTTTCCCGATGGCAGCGGGGCTCATGGCGAGGTCTACGAGTTCGTGCTCCGGTATGTAGAGCGTGATGGCGCGTTTGCCGATGTGTTGGATGGTCATTGGATTGCTCCCCCATTGGTTTCAGGTAGATTCATTATGCCACAGGCGGGGGCGGGTTTCGAGTCCAAAATACTGGGAATGGAGGGAGAAATGGCCGTTTGTGTGGGGGGTAGAAGGCGCAGAAAGTTTATATTTTAACGGGACATAATGTTGTCGTGTTTCGTGTGATATAATTTGTTTACGTGAATAAAGCAAACCATTAAACTTAGGAGAGTTGATGAAATGAATTTCAATAAATTAGCAGTTACGATAAATGTCTGGAAAGATTACGGTGCGTGTTTTGATTTTTATACCGAAACAATGGGACTGGTTCCATCTTGGGGTGATAGAGCTAGTGAGTGGACTTCACTCTCTGCCAAAGAAGGCGCACCGCCTTGTATTGCAATATTCGATGCGAATTTAATGGCAAAGGGCGATAAGGCATACGGATCGCCCAAAGCATTTACGCAACCGGATACGATTACATTAACGATTCCAACGGACGATGTTGAAAGGGACTACAAGAGACTGAAGGAAGCGGGCGTGGAGTTTATTGGCATCCCGGAATCAAAAGAAATGGGTTCCAAATCTGTAAAATTTAGAGACACAGAAGGGAATCTTCTTGAGTTGGGGGAGTTTGAAAATTATTTTACCGGAACAGATGAATAGTGTAAATGAAGCAATATCTATCCACTGTCGACGCGCGTTTGATTCGCGCTGTCCAGAGTATATGGTTCAAGTATCATGATCCTTCCTGTGTGAGATGTTGGCATCAGGAAGGTATAAAAGGGCAGTCTGAAGTCTGTACACTTTCTCATATAGGTACCTCATTCTGTGATTTTGTAAAATAAAAAGTCGCATCAAGATTTTATTTTTGTCAATTCGAGATTCTTTGCAAGAACTTGCCAAAATTGTGTGATGTAGAATGCGGCGAGAGATAGACCGTATGCATAGACTACGATTTCAAATATTGCGTTCAGGGTCATCGTATTCAAAAAGCCCGAATAAAAACCAAACATGAGACCGTTTAATGCGTGGAAAATTAAGCCTCCCGCATTTAATAATCCCGCTAGCACCGCTACGGTGTCAGATTTTTTGAACAGCGCATATACCAGAAGCCATGATAGCAGGGTAAATACAGTATTGGGTAACGCGAACGACATAAACCACGGCACATATCCATACACGACCTCTTCAGGCGGAAGCACGCCAAAAAATCTGACTAAGTACAATGTGTTCACCGTTGCGTGGAATGTGCTGCACACAATAAGTAATTTGCGATGTGGCATAGAAACCTCCTTGAGTAAGTAGTTTCAGGCGACAGTTGATTTGCTTGTCTACGCGTTCTATTATAAACAGACATCGGTGTGGTTATCAATGAGCAGTGTATCTGCAATATGTCTGCTAAAAGACATCTTCGCCGGGTCATGTCGGAATTGTGGCCGCAAGGGGTCTTAGGTGTTTGAACATAGTAGGCATTTTCCACATCTGACTTTCCTTCTTTCGCTGGGTATGCTATAATGAGAGACTACGTATGTCAGGAGACGAGCATGTATATCGAAAAAGAAGTCTCACGGGAAACCGTGTTTGAGGGCAGAATTATCAATGTCCGCGCGGATGTGGCGGAGATTCACGGCGGTACGCGGGTTCCGCGGGAGGTTGTGGAACATCCGGGCGGCGTCTGCGTCGTGCCGGTAGACGCGGACGGGAGTTTTTGGTGCGTGCGGCAGTTCCGATATCCGATTATGAAGGAGCTCCTGGAATTCCCGGCGGGCAAGTTAGAGCGCGGGGAGGACCCGCTGAAATGCGCTGTCCGAGAGCTCAAAGAAGAGACGGGCCTTGTGGCGGGGCGGGTGATCTATCTTGACCCTATCTACACATCGCCCGGTTTTTCGAACGAGGTTTTACACCTCTATCTGGCTCTGGATTTGCAGAAGGGCAAATCCAACCCCGACGAAGGTGAGTTTCTCACCGTTGAACGCATTGCGCGAAACCATATGCTGGCTATGGCATTGCAGAACGAACTGCCCGACGCGAAGACGATGGTGGGACTATTTAAGGCGATGCAATATCTACAACAGGAAGGCGGGTTTCCGTGGAAAAGACAATCCTGATTATCGACGACGAAAAGGCCATTGTAGACATTTTGACGCTGAATCTGCGCATGGCGGGTTATCAAACCATCGCTGCCTATGACGGTGAAGAGGGTCTAGCGATGGCGCTCTCTGAAAATCCGGACCTTATTTTGCTCGATGTGATGATGCCCCGGCTCGATGGGTTTGATGTCTGTCGGCAGTTCCGGGAGCAGAACCGTATGACGCCTGTCATCATGCTCACGGCCCGGGAGGAAGAGCAAGATTTGGTGCTCGGCTTGGAACTGGGCGCGGATGACTATATTACGAAGCCCTTCTCTGTCCGTGCGCTGATGGCGCGGGTGAAGACCAATATCCGCAGGACCGTCCACGCAGAGGCGTCCGATGCCCCTGGCAAGGAGTCGCTTATATTGGGGCGCTTCACCTTGGACTTGGACCTTAGCCAGGCCTACAAGGATGGGGAGCCGGTTGAACTTACACAGCGAGAATATCATCTGTTGCGCTGCCTTACGGTGCATCCGGGTAAAATCCTCTCGCGGGAGGAACTGATGCAGGAGGTCTGGCAGTATGACTATTTCGGCGATCTGCGCGCTGTCGACGTGGCGGTTTGCCGCCTGAGAGAGAAGATTGAAGACGACGCGGCACAGCCGAAGTACATTATTACCAAACGCGGGGCGGGGTATTATTTCCAATTGAATCCGTAGGGGCGAATATATGAAGCGAAGTCTGCACTTAAAACTGAATCTCATTCTGCTTCTGATGATTATTCTGCTCATCGTTGTGATTACTGCGTTTTTGATCCAGGGTGTGGAGACATTTTTCATCGAGGAGTTCTACGCGCAGATGCACGCGTTTTTCGGCGACCAAGAGGTCGCTAACACCCTGCGGAGCGCGCAGGATTATCAGGTGTTGGCAGAGCGGCTCACCGCATATTCCGGGTGGCTCGGGATCGCCTACGGCGTCCGGCATTACTACGTGTTGGACGGTGTCACAGGGGCCTTCCTCATCGGGTCGGTGACTCCGGAGGAGGGGGCGTTTCGCGTTACGCCCAACATCCTCACCGCCCTCGGCGGTGTACCGGGGGACAGGAGCGACAGGCGGCTTGATTTTATGGATGTCGCTCTTCCCATCACCACGGCGAACGGGCATACATACATCATCCAAATCCTCGACACCAAGCAGACTGCCTCAGACCTCGCGGGGAGTTTGATGACGATCATCCTGCGCACGGCGGTCATTGGGCTTGGTATCTCGGTGTTGTTGAGCTTTGTGCTCAGTAAGACCTTGGTTGTCCCAATCCAAAAGCTGACTCGCGCGGCGGAGCGGGTGGCGGAGGGCGATTTTTCGCCCCACATTCATGGAAATGCGAGCGATGAGATCGGCGAGTTGGCGCATACGTTTAACAACATGGCCGAGCAACTCAAAGCGACTGTAGCCCAGCTTGAACAGGCTGCGGAGCGGCAAAAGGAGTTCGTCGCCAACGTCTCCCACGAGTTGCGTACCCCGCTTACGAGCGTTCGCAGTTATGCCGAGACTATTCTTGAGACGCCGGGCCTCGAGGCCCCCGTCCGGGAAGATCTTCTCCGCGTGGTGGTGGACGAGAGTGACCGGATGACGCAGATTGTACAAGACCTCCTCACGTTGGCCCAGTTAGACAGTCGCCGCCGGAGCCAGCCGATGGAGACATTTGCGCTCCAACACGCCGTAGAGCGGACGCTCCGCTCTCTCGCATTGACTGCGAAGGAGAAAGACATCTGCATCGAAACGCACTTCCCGGAGGACATGCCGTCTGTGACGGGCTATCGGCCCGGGGTGGAGCAGATTGTGCTCAATATTGTCTCTAACGCTGTGAAATATACCCCGCGCGGCGGCGAGGTGTGTATCACCGCCGCTGTGGACGGGGCGAATGTGACGCTCTCGGTCAAAGACAACGGCCCCGGCATTCCTGAGGCGGACATGCCCCGGATTTTTGAGCGGTTCTATCGCGTTGAGAAGGGGCGGAGCCGGGAGACGGGCGGGACGGGTCTTGGTCTTGGTCTGGCCCGCGAGATGGCGCGGGAGGCCGGAGGAGACCTTACTTTAGAAAGCGTATTCGGTGAGGGGACGACGGTTGTCATCACCCTGCCGCTGGAGGACCTGCGGTATGCAGCTAATCAGAGCGAATAAGGAACGGATTAAGACGCTCTTCATCGTCTTGCTCGCCGCGAGTGCGGTCATCCTCGGCCACGCGACGGGGCTTTTTACTTTGCCTATCCAAACGGGCGGGACGGCCGGAGGGTACGACATGCGGCCATCGGACCGGGCGGGGAACATCTCCTCCGCGGCCCGGCCGAGTGCGGTGCTTGCGACGCGCGGGGATGGATTGTCTCGCGGCCATCTGGCGGATCAGGGGGAAGATTTTGGTCCGAGTGAGGGACTGCGGGCGCTTTATGAGCTTTTTACCGGACACTTGGGCCAGGCTCTTGGCTCTTCAGGAGATGCCGTGCCCGTGAACCGGGCAGATTGGGAAGCGGCGCTTTCTGGTCAAAGCGTCTTTTTCCGGTATGACGTAGAACTCCCGGGTGAGGTGCTGGCTCAGTGGTTTGGCACAGAGGTCGGCGGCGCGAATAGGCTGATGCAACAACTTGCCCTTGCTGTCGGCGGGGATACGGTGTATCTGTATTTCAAGGGCCGAGACGGCATTGCGTATCGCAGTACGACTGCGGTGCGGCCAAGCGATATCCAAGATGCCCTCAGGACGCTTGTGCCGAACGGTGCGCGTTTTGGGTTCCTTGACCCTGTGTATGCAGGGCAAGACCCGGACGCGGTACTCCTCGGGCGCTATGGCGGGATTCCGGCCATACGGAGCTATAACGCTGTCGGCGGGGTATATGCACAACACCGGGACGCCTTTTTAGATGCGCTCGGCTTTACCCCCGCCCTCGTTCGCTATTTTGATGAAGACGGCGCCCGTACCATTGTGGAGGGCGGTAATACACTGCGCATCCATGAGACGGGGCTGATTACTTCCGCGCACGCCAGTCTGCTAGTTGCAGGCTATGGGTCTTTGGAATTGGCAGAGGCGATTGAGGCTGCGCGGCGCATTGTCCAGGTGCTGGACCTGGTTTCCGGTGCGGCGGAAGTCTATCTCACAGACTGGACTTATGCGGACGGGCAGTTCCATCTCACGTTCAACTACTATCTTAGCGGTGTCCCGATTTGGACGCCATCCCCTGCCGCAACGGTGACGATTATTGGGCGGCATATCGCCGAAGTCTCGCTCCTTGTCCGGACGTTTGAGCGTACCGGGGCCTATGCGCCGGTCATGCCGGAAATTCAGGCCTCCGCCGCCATGGGCGGGGTGCCGATTCGTCTGACCTATGCCGTCGCAGACGGAGACGCGGGGTCTGTGAGTCACGGGGCAGTGGAGATGCGGGCGAGATGGCTGCTCCTGCTGGAGCCGGAGGTGCGGCATGGATAGGGCGAGAATCAAGACCTTTATCCTCCTCCTGCTTCTCTCGGTGAATCTCGTTTTCGCCGCCATGCTTGCAATTGACTTTGCCGAAGCGGCCCGACAAAGAGCCGAAACGAGGGCTGAACTCGTGCGCGCTCTTGACCGCATGGGGATCACCATTGCGCCAGGGGCCATCCCGGACGACGCGCCACAGGCGATCTACTTTTCCGAGCGGGCGGATCAACTCCATGCGGAATCCGTGCTGGTCACAGCGGTTCTCGGAGATTCGTGGGGCGTGCCGGAGGGCGGCGGTATTTTTCGTTGGGAGAGCCGCGCCGGTGTAGGGCAGACGCGGCAGGGGTCTTTCTGGTTTGCGCTTGAGCCTCAGATACATCCAATAGCGGACACGGGCTATCTTCTCGATCAGATGGGTCTTATCGCTTGCGCAGGTCTGCAAATTGATTCGTCTGTAACCTATACGCAGAGCATAGAAGGCAGGCAAATTGTCAACGCTCAGATTACGTTTTATTTTGCGGACGGCTATATCAGTGAACTCAGCGGATCCGCTCTCTGGGGCGGGCGGCGGCATTATACTGTTGAGAATCAGCAGGACATCACGACCGCGCTCATCGCCCTAGCGGGCCATCTGCGGGATAATGGCACAGTTTCACGCTTTTTCGACGTAGAAATGGGGTATTATCTCCTGGAAGGTCCGGGCTACTTAGAACTCCTGCCCGTCTGGATCGTGGGGACGGATGGCGGGACATTTTCGATTGATCGACAGAGCGGGGAGATACGGAAGTAAGAAAGGGGGCGATATTTGTGCCAAAAGCGGAAGGAATCCGAACGATTACATCGAACCGCAAGGCGTTCCACGAATATTTTGTGGAGGAGCGCTTCGAGACGGGCATTGTGCTTCACGGGACGGAGGTGAAGTCTCTGCGCGCGGGGACGGTGAACCTCAAGGAGGCGTTTTGCCACGTTAAGGACGGGGAACTGTTTGCGCAGGGGATGCATATCTCGCCTTATGAGAAGGGGAATATTTTCAACAAAGATCCGCTCCGGCCGAAGAAGCTCCTGATGCATAAGCGGGAGATTGCACGGCTTTACGGCAAGGTCAAGCAGGACGGCTATGCGCTGATCCCGCTTAGCCTCTATTTCAAAGGTTCACTGGTCAAGGTGGAATTGGGGCTCTGCAAAGGCAAGAAGCTCCATGACAAGCGGGACAGCGAGGCGCAAAAAGACGCGCGCCGCGAGATGGACCGCTCCATAAAAGAACACAACAGATAAAAAGAGGAGAAGCAGACATGGCAGAAAATCCAATTGTAACCATCGAAATGGAGGACGGCGGGGTCATCATCGCCGAGCTTTACCCGGACATCGCGCCGAACACGGTAAACAACTTTATCTCGCTCGTAAAGGACGGTTTTTATAACGGCCTGATCTTTCACCGTGTGATCCCGGGGTTCATGATCCAAGGCGGCTGCCCGCTCGGCGAGGGGTATGGTAACCCAGGTTATTCTATCCGTGGCGAGTTTGACGCTAATGGGTTCGAGAACGACCTTGAGCACGATGCGGGTGTTCTCTCGATGGCGAGAAGCCAACATCCGGATTCGGCGGGGAGCCAGTTTTTTATCATGCATGAATCCTCTCCGCACCTGGACGGGCAATATGCCGCTTTTGGTCAAGTGATTGAGGGGCTGGAGATTGTGGACAAGATCGTAAGCACGCCCCGCAGTCGGTCTGACAAGCCGGAGACCGCGCAGGTTATGAAACGGGTCACGGTAGACACCAAAGGTGTGGACTATCCAGAGCCGGAGACGAAGTAAAGCCCACAAGCATAAAACGAACGCCCCTGAGGGGGCGTTCGTTTTTCTGTATCTGTTGTAAAGGACGAGTGTGTACACAGACTTACCGTACGCGCACCGTGATGTCCTTTTCCATCACCCACAAAGGACCGCGGACGCCTTCGGTTTCGCCGACTTTTTTGAAGCCGAAGCGCTCGTAAAATCCGATGGCTTTTTCGTTTACCTCGGCGACGTGTAGACTGAGTTTTCTGCGGCCAAGTGAGCGGTAGACGCTTGTGGCATGGCCGATGAGTTGGGGGCCGAAATGGTGGCCTCTATATTCGGGCGCGATATAGAAGAAGCTGATATGCCCCTCGCCGTGTTCTTCGCCTCTGAGCACGTCAAGCTCTACGAGGCCGATGGGGGTGCCGTCGCTCGTGATGACTTCGACGAGGGCGAGGGAGTGGGCGGCGGCGTGCATGGCGGCCAGGGCGACGTATTCATCTGTGAATCCGGCGAGACTGCCGTGGACTTCGCCCCAAGCCTCTTGGCGATAGAAGAGGTAGCGGTTGGGGCTTTCGGGGTCGTCCAGATCGAGGGAGACGAAGTCGAGGTTGCCCTTGTCTCCGCCGGAGGGGGTGCGCCACCAAGATTGGCGGGCGAAGGTGCTAAGGGTTTCGTCCAGGTGGCTTGCGTCGTTCATCCAGCGGACGGTGAGGCCGGTGGTCGGACTGACCTCTAGGAGCGAGACAGCCGTGTTATCGCAATGCGGGATTTCGGAAAATCGCTCGGAGGGGAGACTGTGGAGCCGGGCGAGGAGCGTGCGGATGGAGTTGCCGTGGGTGACGATGCATACGGTTTGACCAGGGTGGGCTGTGGCGATTTCCGCGAGAGCTTTGCCCATGCGCGTGGTGAGCGCGGTGAAACTCTCGTTGGTGCCGTTATCCCAGCGGACGGGATCGGAGGAGAAGAAGGCGAGTTGCTTGCCTTCGGTCCGCTCTAAGCGGGCCCAGGTCATGTCTTCCCAGTGGCCCATGTTGACTTCCCGAAGCGCCGGCGTGGTGTAGATTTCCAGCCCACGGGGGATGGCGAGTGCGCGGGCGGTGCTCTGGGCGCGGACAAGGTCGCTGGAATAAACCGCGTCGATTTTGAGCCCGTTGAACCGCTCACCAAGGGCCTGGATTTGTTTCAGGCCGAGTTCGGTGACCGGGCTGTCGTAATGGCCTTGGACGCGGCGGTAGAGGTTGCCCTCTGCCTCCGCGTGCCGGATGATGTATAGCTTTGTGATCATTTGTTGAGCTCCACTCTACCGGTGAGGTCTGTCACACGGCTGATTTTTTTGCGGTCGAGATAGGTGTCTAGCTCGTACTTTGCGGTCACAGGAGCCAGCGGGTCGACGAAGCAGGCTGTGCCGAGGGCGACAAGATCTGCCCCGGCGATCATCATTTCGGCGACGTCCATACCCGTGGATACGCCGCCCATGCCGAGGATGGGCAAGTCTACATTTGCCGCGACTTGATAGACCATGCGGATGGCGACGGGCAATACAGCCGGACCGGAGAGGCCGCCCATGTTGTTCGCCAGCATCGGGCGCATGGTTTCGTAGTTGATGCGCATGCCAAGCAGAGTGTTGATGAGGCTGAGCGCGTCGGCCCCGGCGTCTCTGGCGGTTTTGGCGATGGATACAATATCAGTCACGTTGGGGGAGAGCTTGACCATCACGGGGATGGACCCGCTCACGCGCTTGACGGCTTTGGTGACGGATTCGGCGCCGTCGCAGCTCACGCCGAAGGCGAGACCGCCTTCTTTGACATTGGGGCAGGAGATGTTGATCTCCAAGATGTCTACCCCGGCGGCGACAAGTTTTTCGGTCATCTGGACATAGTCTTCCACGGTGTTGCCGCAGACATTCGCAATGACTTTGGTGCGGAATTGGCGGAGCCAGGGAAGTTCTGTCTCGATGAAGGCGTCTACGCCCGGATTTTGTAGACCAACGCTATTGAGCATCCCCGCCGCTGTCTCGACGATGCGGGGGTTTTTGTTGCCTTGGCGGGGGGCTAAGGTCAAGCCTTTGACGCAGATGCCGCCGATGTCGTTGAGGTCGAGATATTCGCCATATTCTCGGCCGAAGCCATAGGTGCCGGAGGCGGTGACGATGGGGTTCTCAAATTCGACCCCGGCGAAGTTTACACGCAGATCAGCCATTCCATTGTACCTCCTTGGCGTTGAATACGGGGCCTTCGTGGCAGGCTCTGAGGTTTCTGCCGTCTGTCATCGTTACGGTGCAACCGAGGCAAGCCCCGACGCCGCAGGCCATGCGTTCTTCCATAGATACCTGGCAGGGGACGTTGTAGCGGTCTGCGAGTTCGGCGACGGCTTTGAGCATGGGATTGGGGCCGCAGGCGAGAATCGCGTCGTAGTTGCCGCTTTGCAGCTTTTGTTCGAGGGGGCTTGTTGCAAAGCAGTGTTCACCCGCAGTGCCGTCGTCCGTAGTGAGGATGACTCCTTTGCAGACATCTCGGAACTGCTCGGTCAAGATCACCTGATCCGCCGTGCTGAATCCGAGGATGGCCGTCGTGAGGCCTGTGGCGGCCCGTGCGGCATAGAGGAGGGGTGGGACCCCGATTCCGCCGCCGACGAGGAGGATATGACGGCCTTCCACAGAAAAGCCTGTCCCGAGGGGGCCGAGCACATCTAATGCGCCGCGTTTTTGTTCCGCAAGCCACTGAGTACCGGGGCCGACGACGCGGAAGACGAGCTTCAGGTAGCCGTCTCGGCAGTCGCAGATGCTGATGGGGCGGCGGAGCAGAACGCCGTCGCCGCATTTGATGTGTAGGAACTGGCCTGGTTTTGCCAACTCACCGAGCGCGCCCGCCTCTATGGTGATGGCGAAGATGTCCGGGGCCAGCTCACGGGATGTGATGATCTCGCAGAATCGTTGCATGGTGGAATCCTCCTATAAGAATATCGCGAAGATGCGGAACACTTTTTGGATGATCTTTGTAAGTAGGGGGCGGTTTTGCCACTGTTCGAGTTTGATCTCATGACACATGGCCATAGTCTCCGCAAAGTCGGCTTTGATATCTTTCAACACCGGGGCGCCGCAGATCCAGACGGCGTTTTCGTAGTGAAGGTAGAAGCTGCGGTAGTCCATGTTGATGGTGCCTGTGATGCAATGGTCATCATCCGAGAGGATAGTTTTGGCGTGCATGTAGCCGGGGGTGTATTCGTAGATTTTTACGCCCGCGCTGAGGAGGGTTTCGTAGTTGGACTGGGTCACGATGTGGACATACCACTTGTCCCAGATGTGGGGTGTAAAGATACGCACATCGGTGCCACCGAGGGCGGCGGTACGGAGAGCATCTACCATACTGTTGTCGATGATGAGATAGGGAGTCATGATGTAGACGTATTCTTGGGCGTTGTTGATGATGCTGCGGTACATGACGTCGGCGGGGTTGGTGGTGCTGTCCATGGGGCCGTCGGAGAAGGGTTGGTAGAAGCCCGGAGATTTCGGGAAGGTGCGCTGGGGCCGATACTTATCGAAGTTTTCTTCCCGCTCTGTCTCGCCCTCCCACATTTGGAGGAAGGTTACAGTGAGGCTCCAGACAGCGTCGCCTTCGAGGCGGATGCCGGTATCTTTCCAATGGCCGAAGGGGGAATTGATATTAATGTACTCATCCGCGACATTTGCGCCGCCTGTATAGGCGATTTCGCCGTCGATGATGCAAATTTTCTGGTGATTCCGGTAGTTGGCGTAGACCTGGCTGAGGGAGGAGAGGATGGGCCCCCAGCGCAGCACTTTTACGCCGATGCTCTTCAGGTCTTTGTCTAGCCGGTCCGGGGCGGTGAAGAGGCTGCCCCAGTCGTCATACATAAAGCGGACTTCTACGCCTTCTGCTACTTTCTGCGCTAAGAGCTCTTTCATCTGGGTCCAGAGGGTGCCTTTGCCGACGATGAAGGTACTGATGAGTATGAAGCGTTTTGCCGCTGCGATCTCTTTTAGCATGACAGGGAATTGGTCGTCTCCCAGAACATAGTAGTCACAGGTTGTCCGCTGGTAGACGGGGAAGCCGCGCCGCGCGAGGTAGTTGACGAGGCGTTTGCGCTCGTGGTGTTGTTCGATCAGATCCGCCTCGACAGCGGGATCTCTGACGAGATAGCCGCTTGTCCGGGCGAGGGTGCGGCTCATCTCCTTGTGCCTGATACGGCGGCCCCAGAGGATATAGAGGAGGTGGCCGGATACCGGGAGCAGGAGGATCAAGAGCACCCAGGCCATGGTGTAAGACGCGTTTTTTCGCTTTTCTGTCAGAAGGAAAATGTCAATGACGGCGATGAGCTGGATAGCGAAATAGAGCCATATGGCCGCGTGTTGCATCATGTAGACGAGAAAGATGGCGATCCCGAGTTGGATCGCGATGGCGAGGAAGAGCAGAGTGCCACGCAGAAACCCACCGACGCGGCGGGTGAATATCTTTCTGGACTGGTCTTCTGTTGTTGGGGTCGTAGGGTTATTCGTCGAATCTATCATCCGTTGTCTCCGTGTCTCGCGCTGTGTGAGGGGGCCGTTACTATGCCGACCGAGCGAGGTTTTTTGTAAGTGTGAGTTGGTAGATGAGAACTGTGGCGGCCAAGGCCAAGAGGGTGCCTCTGTGGTAGAAGCTTGTGGGGTCCCCCATGGTGACGCCGGTGAAGAAGAGCGCGGTGGAACTGAAAAACAAGAGGCGCCTCGGTTTTTCCTGCCGGAAGGCGTAGCCTGCGACATAATAGAGCGCGAGGAGCAGGGAGGCGATGGCGAAGAGCTGGTACACATAGCTGAGTAGCACAGGGTTAGACGCCTGATCCATGTGGTTGGCGATGAGCCAGATGCAGAGCCAGAAGACAGGCAAGGCCGCGGGAATGGCCACATTGCCGCCTCTCCAGCCGAGGATGGCAGTGAGCATCAGCGCGGGCCCCGCGAGGAGGGCGGCGCCCAGCCTTGCGAGAGCGAAGGGGTCCAGTCCGTCGCGCTCGGAAAGCAACATAAATTCGAGGCCTGCCAGGGCGAAGACGCAGAGGCCGAGGCATGCGAGCAGAAGTGTCCCGAAGATGCCGCCGCCAAAGGCCTCTTGAAAGGAGGAGAGGGTTCGCTTCGAGTCGATAAAAGACAGGCCGAACAGCAGGGCGACAACGGCCAGAGAGAACAGCGCGAGTGTGATGGTAATAGTAGCCCCCCGCTCTGCCAGACCCGAAACAGGATCGAAGACGGTGGCCACTTCTTGGTGTCGGAGCAAAAAGCCGACAACTCCGGCGAGGACGCCGATGAGCGCCATAATGATTCCACTGATACGCATATTATTTGTCCAAGCTCTCATAGATTTTAAAAGAAGAGATTCCCCCTATTTTACACGAGCTTTGCCCCCCCGTCAACGGCGGCAGGAAAAGGAGAACCGATTATGCGATTCATTTTGCCCGTTTCCTTCCTGGTTTTATTGCTTGCGCTTCTGTTGCCGCTCTTTTTGGTCGATCATCCGGCACCTATGCGGGAGGCGGCCAAGGAGTGGGACGAGCCTCTGGTTCTGGACGAGCCACGCCCGAAACTCTTGCCGGCCGAGCTCCTGGATGAGGGCTTGATTCTGCAAGTGCTCATCGGGGATGAGGTGCAGGAGATGAGCATGGCGGTGTTTTTGCAGGGTGTAGTGGCGGCGGAGATGCCGGCACGTTTTCATCCAGAGGCGCTGCGCGCCCAGGCGGTGGCCGCCAGGACCTATACCCTGCATCGCATGCTGGTCGGTCCGGCGGCAAGACATTCGGAGGCTTATGTCTGCGGCAGTTACGCCTGTTGCAAGGCTTTTCATGACACCGAGCGGCTCAGAGAGCGGTGGGGTGTGGGGTTTTACTATTACAACGCCATTATCGCCGAGGCGATCCGATCGACGGACGGGATCATCCTCTTCTATGAGGAAAGCCCGATTCTGGCGGCCTTTCACGCCGCGTCTTACGGATACACTGAGGCCAGTGGAGCGATTTGGGGGAGTGTGCCCTACCTCCAGAGTGTCCCAAGCTTTGAGGGAGCGGAAGTGCCGCGCTTTACGGTGACCGTGGAGATGACTTATGCGGAGTTCCGCGAAATCGCCCGGCGGGAGATTCCGGGTGTGGTGTTGGATATGGGTAATATTCCAAGTTGGATCGGGGACCTACAATATACGGACTCGGGTCGGCTTGCCAGTCTGAATATCGGCGGAGTTAGGGTGACAGGGGCGGAGTTTCGCAGGGCTTTTGGTCTGCGGTCCACGATGGTGCGGTTTGACTTTCGGGGTGAGGACTTCAGTATCACCACCGGCGGGCACGGACACGGGGTTGGGATGAGCCAATTCGGGGCCAATGCGATGGCGGAGATGGGGAAGGGCTTTGCGGAGATTTTGCACTGGTATTATACGGACGTCGTACTGGGAAGCATGTCCACTCTCTTCGCGGATTAGGCGGGGAAGCAAATGTAAAGATTCGATTAAATTCGCGTTTTGACTTGCGCATTCTGTCACAATAGCATATAGTTGAGAGGTAAGTATATTCTGTGACTATTAGCTGAAGAGCAGGCAAGAAACCTACCTGCTCCGAGCGAATTGAGGTGCGTTATGTTCAAAAAGCGAACGCTGTTTCTCGTCGCCCTTCTCGGGCTTCTGCTGCTCTTTTTGCCGGGTGCGCTGGCGACAGAGCAACCTGCGATCAGCGTGTTTTCCGTGGAGCCGCAGGCCGGCGTGAGTTATGACGGTTATTTGGTCAGCGTTCGTCCGGGCGTAGAGCCTCGGATTGCGCCGCTCTCAGTCGGGATGGTGGCGATCGGAGACGATCTCTATCGGGCTGATTCGATCGAAGACATCCGGCAGATTTTTCGGGAAGATCAGATCGTTGTGATCGAGCCGAACTATGAGATTGTGCTGTTTGCCACCCCCAACGACCCCTTGTTTGGGCAACAGTGGTGCATGACCTTTATCAATGCCCCCCTGCTTTGGGAGCGGGGGATTACGGGCGCCGGGGTGCGGATTGGGATTATTGACAGTGGAATCACCCCTCACCACGAAGATTTAGACCCCAGTCGTGTTGCGCCCGGGTTTAATTTTTTGGCGCGCAACACTAACGTGCAGGACAACATCGGACACGGGACGGAGGTCGCCGGGATCATTGTCGCCACCAGAAATAATGGGGTCGGCATGGCGGGGCTGCTCGATCAGGTGACGATTGTGCCGCTCAAGGTGTTTGACAGCGGCAATAGCAATTTAAGCTATGCCATCCAGGCGATCAACGACGCGGTGCATGTTTTTGAGGTCGATGTAATCAACATGAGTTGGGGCATTTTGGGTGGCGCGCAGAGCCGGATATTAGAAGATGCGGTGAACAACGCGGTGGACCACGGCATTATCGTTGTGGCCGCCGCCGGAAACGACGGCGATAGCACGCTGAGCTATCCCGCGGCGTTTTCTAATGTGGTGGCAGTCGGTGCGGTGGATCGGAATGGGACTGTGGCCTACTTCTCCCAGCGGAATGAGACAATTACGGTTACGGCGCCCGGCGTGGACCTGCGGACGCTGGGCCATCAACACGCAAGCCATTATGTGACTGTTTCCGGCACCAGCTTTTCGGCTCCCTATGTAGCCGCGATGGCGGCGGTTGCTAAGGCGATAGATCCGAGCATCAACGCAGAGCAGTTTATGGAGTTGTTGATCCAATCTGTGATAGACCGCGGTCCGGCCGGATTTGATATTATGTATGGGTACGGGACGATAGACATCGGTCGGTTCCTCGCTGTTTTGCCGGGTATGGTCTGGTTCGATGATATCACCGGGCATTGGGCGCATGGGAGCATTTTGCAGGTGGCGGAACTGGGGCTGTTTGGCGGGATTGGCGATCATGCTTTTGGCCCGGACCAGACAATGAACCGCGCCATGTTTGTAACCGTTCTCGGCAGGCTCTATCGGCAGTCGGGCGGGTATGTGTCGACGCGGAACGACGACTTTTCGGATACGCAGAATAACAGTTGGTACAGCCCCTATGTGGCCTGGGCCGCGGAGCGCGGCATTGTGGCCGGTTTCCCCGGCAATGAATTTGGTCCGTATGCTGCCGTCAGCAGAGAACAAGCGGCGACCTTCTTGGCGCGTTTTGCGCGCTACACAGGGCGCAATGTAGACGGAGATGTGGGGAGCCTCTATACCTTTGTCGACCGTAACGCGGTGTCCGGCTGGGCGGAGGAATCGCAGGCTTGGGCGGTAGAGCAGGGGATCATTACGGGTGTGAGTGTCTCCGGCGGTACAGCGCTTCAGCCCACGGATGATTCCAGCCGTGCGCAGGTGGCGGTGATTATGCTGCGGTTTTTGGATCGTATGGGAATTCAGCTCTACGCTGCGGCCTAGAGCAGGATTTATATTAGGGGGGAATAACATATGAAAGTATTGGAGCAAATGGATGCATATGGGCATGAACAGATCACCTTTGTCCGCGATGAGGCAACGGGCCTAAGGGCCATCATTGCAGTCCACGACACCACATTCGGACCTGCGCTTGGTGGGAGCCGCTTTTGGAATTACGCCACCGAAGAAGCGGCCCTGTTCGATGTGTTGCGGCTCTCCAGAGGTATGACGCTCAAGAACGCGGCGGCAGGACTGCCGCTGGGCGGTGGGAAAGCCGTGATTATCGGCGACCCCGCAAAGCTGAAGTCCCGCGCGTTTTTCCACGCCTATGGCAAATTTATCAACGCGCTGAACGGCACATATTACACCGCTGGAGACGTGAATATGGCGGTTGACGATATTGCGATGATTCACGAGGTGAGTCCATACGTTGCCGGCACACCGGAGATCAGCGGAGATCCGGGACCTTTTACCGCGCGCGGTGTTTACAAAGCCATGAAGGCAGGGGCCGGGGTCAAGTTCGGCTCGGAGTCTCTCAAGGGGAAAACGGTCGCGATCCAGGGGATTGGCAGTGTTGGATATGCCCTCTGCGAATACCTCGCGGAGGAGGGCGCGATCCTCAAAGTGAGCGCCAGAACGCCCGCCACGGTGGCGAAAGCAGTCGCGGATTTTGGCGCAATCGCGGTTCCGGTAGATGAGATTCTCGCCACGGAGTGTGATATCTTCGCTCCTTGCGCGATGGGTGCGGTGCTGAATACAGATAATGCCGGTGACCTCAACTGTGCCATGGTTGCGGGGGCGGCTAATAATGTCCTGCTGGACGCTGCCACTGCGGATGCGCTAGTGGCGCGTGATATTCTCTATCTGCCTGACTATATCGTCAACGCCGGGGGAGTCATCAACTGCGGCGCGGAAGTGGTCGGGGGATATGATGTCGAAAAAGTCAACGCACAGGTGGATAACATCTACAATACGACCCTGGAGATATTGGCGCTGGCCAAGGAGAAGGGGATCAACACCTATCAGGCGGCGGAAGAATATGCCTGCGGCATTGTATCGGCGGGAAAAGCGGCCAAGCGGTAAAAAGTGGATCGTAGAATGAGAAAAGGGCTGACGCGGAGTGCGTCAGCCCTTTTTTGTGTTGTGGAGAAGAGGGGGATTGTTGCTGATCTATTTCCTCTGAATCTGCTTTCTCAAGTCCAAAACGATAAACCGCCCAATCAGTGGATAAACATCTTTATTTACACTATAGAGTTCCTCGATATGAAATGATTTACCGATTAGCATCAGTTTGAATGAATCCGCTTTTCGTTTTACGAAATAACCAGTATCCCTGAATCCGTTTGCTTCGTAAAATTGCTTTTCTTTTGTGCTTTGCTCAGCATTATCGGCGCTTTCGTTTTCGGCCTCTATCGACACAACTATGCGATGATTGGGATATAATCTTTCCATTTCGGCAAACATTGCGCTGTCGTAATCTTTGGAACCAATGGTGTCGTAGGTTGCGAAGAACCACACGTAAACCAAATCTTTGTAGAGCGAAAAAAAGACAAAACCAACCCATTTATCTTCGTCGTAGATATTAACGAACGATACATTGGGGCGCTTTCTTTTCCACCAAAGAAAGTGGAAGTATGCTTTTTCGTGTGCAGGGACATCTTTGCTGTAGAGTTCTTGTACTTGTTTTCGCTCAGCAGCATTTTGTATTTCGGTAAATTTTACATTCAAAATAAATGCCCCCTACTTCCCTTCCCCCATCGCCTTGCTCCGTGCGCAGGCGGCGCGGATGGCGGAGATGACGGAGAAGCGGAAGCCGTGCTCATCCAAAGCCGTCACTCCAGCGATTGTCGTGCCGGAGGGGGAGCAGACTTTATCTTTCAAGGCGGAAGGATGTTCACCTGTCTCGAGGACCATCGCGGCGGCGCCGTAGACGGCGCGGGCGGCCAGTTCCAAGGCCTGCGCACGCGGGAATCCGGACTCTACGCCAGCGTCTGCCATGGCCTCGATGAAGAGGTAGACGAAAGCGGGCGAAGAGCCGGAAAGGGCCGTGCCTTGGTCGAAGAGCGACTCCGGAATCCACACGCTGGTCCCGCAGGGAGCCAGGATGGCCAGGACATCCGCCTTGGCCTCCTCCGAAACCTGCTCGACCGCCGTGATGAGCATCTGCCCCTTGCCGACGTGGGCCGGGGTGTTCGGCATAATGCGGACGATGGGATGATCCGGCGCGCCCAAATATGTCCGGATTGTCTCGATAGAGGTGCCGGCGAGGACAGAACAGAGCACCTTCTGTGTATCCCGGAGACTGGGCGCGATCTCCTCCAGCACAGGCCTCGCATACTGCGGTTTCACACAGAGCACAACGATATCGGCCTCTGCAATGGCCGCTTCGTTGGAGGCGGCGACGCGGCAGCCCAGTTCTTTTGCGAGCTCCTCGGCTTTGCCGGGGACGATGTCTGTGATGAGGAAGCGGCTCGAGTCTTGGGTTCTGCAGGTGCCTCTGAGAATTGCGCTCGCCATAGCGCCAGAGCCGATAAATGCGACGGTTTTGTTCATGCGTCTTGCTCCGTTTCTGCCGGGTGGCATGTATTGTTTCCTTAGTGTATCATAGGCGGCATTAAAAAGAAAGTCCGTGCGAAGCGTGTGAAAACGCATGCGGCTATTGCGGAACTATCTGGAAACATATTTTATAAAAAACGATTGACAAATGATATTAAATTCTATATAGTAATAAATATCAATAAAAAGGACGGGAATTGTATTGAAACGAAATACGGTGCAAAGACAGATCATATTAGACGCGATTCATAAGCTTGCAAACCATCCGACGGCAGAAGAGGTGTATTTGTACGTTGCAAAAACACACCCGACCATCAGCAAAGCAACGGTGTACAGAAATCTTGCCGGCGCGGCGGAAAACGGAGAAATTTCAACGGCCGGGATTTTTGACGGAGCGATGCGGTTTGACCACAGAAACAAAGAACATGTTCACTTTGTCTGTGACAGATGCAGAAAGCTGATTGATTTGCTGGATTTTGACTTGAACGCAACGCTGACCTCGTTCGGCGCATTACATATCACGAAAGCGGAGCTAACACTACGCGGCCTGTGTACAGACTGCGAGTCTATATAACACAACAAATAAGAAGGAGAAACTAACATGGAAAACAACAAATACAGATCTATCGTAAACCTTGACTTTCAATACGCGCATCGCTTTATGAACTGGGAGAGAGAAGCAAAACATCTACACGGGCATTCAGGCCTGTTGACCATTGAACTGGAAGATGATGTAGACCCCGTCACCGGTTTCGCGCATGCTTGTAAAGACGGACTCAAAAAAGCGTGGGAGGTGGTTGACCATTTCCACCACGCAACCCTGTTCCAAGAGGGCGACCCCCTTCTGGACGCAGTTCTTGAGACGTACGAAAAGAATGGGATTGTGAACGACCCTGCGCACTGTGTGCCGTTGAAAAAAATAGACCACGAACTCGCTTGGTCTTATCCGGAATATAGAATTGTCGTCACCAAGAAAGTATCCACTTGTGAGAATCTGTGCGAGCTCTTCCACGCGCTGTTGAAAGATAAGATGCCGATCAAGAAAATCACGATGCGTTCTTCGCTGATGAATGCTGCAAGCAAAGAGTTCTAAGGCGAGGGAAACTGAAATCGAACAAGCAAAGCGTGGGGTATCCTCTGCCCCGCGCTTTTGCTTGTCTCGTTTTGTTCACGCAAACAGCAAGTCTTCCTTGACAAACGAGAAAAAGCGTGTATAATGATTAAGCTCTGGCGATGTGCCGGGGCTATCCTTGCTCCCGACGAAGATTGGGGGCCATAGTCCAGAAGGAGGTGCAAGATATGGCAAAAGTTAGTGAAAAGTACGAACTGATGGTCATCTTCAATCCCGCGCTCGGGGAAGAGGGTGTCCAAGAGACATTTGGCAAGTTCAAAAGTCTCATCGAGGCAAACGGCACGTTGGAGGAAGTGGAAGACATGGGCAAGCGTAAGCTCGCTTATGAGATCGACTACATCACCGATGGCCACTACTTCCTTGTGAAGTTCACGTCCGTGCCCGGGTTCCCGAAAGAGCTCGACCGCGTCATGGGTATCACGGACGGCATTCTGCGTTCGCTGATTACCGTCCGCCCGGCGTAGGAGGGACACGCATGAACCATGTGGTTTTGATGGGCCGCCTGGCCCGAGACCCGGAACTGCGCAATACGCCGTCCGGAATCCCTGTGGTGCGGTTTACCGTCGCTGTAAATCGGCGGTTCGTCAGCAAGGATACCAACGAGCGGCAGGCCGATTTTATCGACTGTGTCGCCTGGCGGGGTACGGCGGAATTTATCTCAAAGTATTTTGCCAAAGGCGCGATGATCGCTGTGCAGGGCAGCCTGCAAGTGCGCGAATGGCAAGACAAAGAGGGCAACAAGCGCTGGAGCACGGAAGTAATCGTGGAACAGGCCTACTTTACCGGATCGAAACAAGACACCGGTACGAGCGGTGGCGGCGGATATGGCCGCTTCTCCGACAAGGACGCGCCCCCGATTGACGCGGGCTATGGCGCACCCGTCGCAGGCTCGGATTTTGCCGAGTTGGACGATGACGACGGCGAGTTGCCGTTCTAGTAAGATTTGATGACGCACACGGTGCGTTCCTACAAAAAACTATTTAGGATAGGAGGGTAATCCGAATGTACGAGCAAAAAGAGCAAAGAGACATGAAAGGCGGTCGCGCCGGCGGGGGCCGGAAGCGTCGCAAGGTTTGCCAGTTTTGTGTGGACAAATGTCAGCACATTGACTATAAGGACATCAACCGTCTGAAGAAGTTCATGTCCGAGCGGAGCAAAATTCTGCCCCGCAGAACCACAGGTGTTTGCGCCGGGCATCAGCGACAACTCACTGTTGCCATTAAGCAAGCGCGGCAGGTGGTTTTGATTCCGTATGTAACGGACTGATTGGTTTTTGTTTTTGGGAAAAGGGCTGTCCCCTGGTGGGGACGGCTCTTTTTGTTTTGTCTTGCGGGGGCTAGTGGGTTATTTTTACCAGGGACTGGCTGCCCTGCGCTTGGTGTCGCCGAAGGCGACCTACTTTTTGTTTCGTCAAAAAATAGGCAAAAAGCGATTCAAGAGAAACCATACGGTTTCTCTTGAAAATCTCTTCTTTTTTGACTTTTTACTTATGTGTGTTTAGGGGTTGTGGTTCCGCCTGACAACTCCTTTAGAAAAGGAGCTTTTGTGCGGTGAGTTTGATTGAATGTGCGGCGGTTGTGCTCAGAACTGCTTGATTAATAGAACGGTCCCATCTGTGCCGTATTCGCCGTCTCCGTGGAGGGCTATGTATTCATCCAGCATATATGCGTCTGCGGGCATGTTGGATTCCACGAGGCCTGCTTTTTTATAGGACTTGATTGCGTTTGTATTCTTGATAGACGGGCGCATGATTAGTTCTTGGATGTCCAGCGCTTGATTGAGGTACTCTCCCAGAGCAACAATCGCGTCTGTGCCGCAGCCCTTTCCGCAGTTGGCTTCACAACTCATCCAAATGTCGAGCTCTGCTTTTTGCGGCTTCAGGTGATAGGAGGAATAGCTGATGAAGCCGATCGGTTCTTGACTATGCAGGATCAGGAAGCCCCTTCCGTCTTGCGGGGCTGAGCCGGTGAAGAAATAGTCAACATAGTCTTCATAAAATTCTTCGAAAGTTGGAATGGGTACATCTGGGTAATCTGATCCGGCGTGGAACTTTGTGGTTTCGGAATGGAAGCACCAGTCATAGATGTTTTGCCTGTCGTCTAAGGTCGCTGGGACTAGTTCGATTTTGCTTCCTTTTATCATAAAAAATATCCTCTCTAGTCTGCGCGCAGTTCAAAATCTAAAGTTCCCTGTTCTATGCCGTTGACGATCAGTGTAATCGAGTGGAGGCCGGGATAGTGTTTTCGAACACTGACATCTGCAAAAGAATGGTTTCGTGTATAGGCCCGCTGCTCGTTCTTTTTACAGGTAACTTCTGAGATTTGGAAGATTTTTCTACTCCGCTTCCCATTGGCTTTTACATAGTCGACGCCGTATTCCAGCCTCACCTTAATCGGCTCCTTTGCCGTAAGCGAGAAGGAGAAGGCAATCGACTCTCCGCGTGAAATAGAGCTTGCCTCAAGCGTGAGGTTTTGGATGTCTACGGAAGCGGCGCCATCATATCCAAACAGCGCCAATACGGCGCGGTTGCCCTGTTTCAGGAGTGTTCTGCACCCGTGCTTAATGATCCAGTCTGTGTGTTCATGTTTGCCGGACCACTTCTTTGCGAGCGTTGCGACCAAATCCGGGTGCGTTTTTGAAATGTCGTTTAGATTGTTGGCGACACTCTTGCGGACCCAGATGGACGGATCGGTCTTGAGTTGCTCTAAGATTGGCAAAATGGGGGTGGGGTCTTGTTTGAAACTGTTTAATGCCTGCCCCCACGGGAGCGCGGGGCGGCATCCTTCGCTGGCGAGCCTGCGGACAGAGTCGTTTTCGTGCTTCGACCAGGCAGCCATCTGCGCCATCATGCGGTCCTGGTCCTGGATGAGGAAGGGTCTTACGGCAAACTCCGCGGAGGCGTATTGCGTGTATCGCTCCAAGGCGGCGAGGGAGATGTCCCAATGCGCTTCGTCTTGCCCGTGGACCTCGACGAAATCTGGGAAAACCATGGCAAAGAAGCCGTCTAGCCAGGTGCCGTAATTCATGACGATTTGATCGATGATGCCAATCGCTTCGCTATAGTCTGCCGGCAAGTATTTGCCCAAGGCTATACTAATTTGTCGGCCCCTGGCTTTGAGTTCCAGGGTGGACCAGGTTTCGTCTAGAACCGACGTTAGGAACGTATCGGTTTGGAATGCAGGGTAGACTGCCCGGATATCTGAGGCGAGTTTCTGTATGGACTCGGGATTATACATGTCTTTGAGCAGGTCTGGCATGGGAAGTCTCCTTTTCGATAGGGTTGGTTCTCGATCATTCTACCATATGTAAGGAGGGATTTCTATGCAAATCAACACAAATGAGGCCCCCGGCGTACAGTCCCTACAAAAGCGACACAAATGCCCTCGGGCCAATGACAGAATCCTGCGGAGACGGAAAACAAAAACACCCAAAGCCTTTGCTTTTCTAAGGAATTCGTGATACAATGAAACAAATCGGGCATGCTTGCATAGGGTGAACACAATGGGATTGCAAAAGAAATACAGCATCAAACTATCGAGGCTCGTCGAGCATTTTGAACTGCAAATCCTCCACAAATCGTCTGATTATGACATGGTGGAGATCTGCACCGCGGACCTCTTCCGGCCGGGGCTTCCGCTCGCGGGATTTTATGAGCACTTTGCGGCCGAACGGATCCAGATTCTGGGCAAGGTGGAGAGCAGCTACGTGGAACGGCTCGAGCCGGACGCACGGCGGGCGTCGTTCACGCGCCTATTTTCCACGGGGATTCCGGCCTTGGTGATCTGCCACAAGAGCGAAGTGCTCCCGGAATGTCTGGAAGCGGCGGCGGCGCAGAATGTCTCAGTGTTTTCTACAGATCGAGACACTACAGACTTTGTGGCGGCCTGCATCGGGTGGCTGAAAGTGGAGCTCGCGCCCCGGATTACGCGGCACGGAGTGCTGGTGGAGGTCTATGGCGAGGGGCTATACCTCACCGGAGAAAGCGGTGTGGGCAAGAGCGAAGCGGCGATCGAGCTGATTAAACGCGGGCACCGGCTGATTGCTGACGACGCGGTGGAAATCCGCCGCACCTCAGACACGGTTCTGATCGGAACGGCCCCGGAGAGCATCCGCTATTATATGGAACTGCGCGGCCTGGGCATTATCGACGTGCGGCGGCTGTTCGGCATAGGCGCGGTGAAGCAGACTGAGCAAATCGACCTCGTGATCCACGTGGAAGAGTGGCGAGACGACGTGGTCTACGACAGACTGGGCATCGACCTGACCTATACGGAGATGCTCGGGATTCAGGTGCCCAGTATTACCATGCCGATCAAACCGGGGCGGAATCTTGCGGTCATGATCGAAGTGGCGGCGATGAACAACCGGCAGAGAAAGATGGGCTATCATGCGGCCCTTGAGTTTACCCAGCAATTGGATCAATTCTTCGCGGAAGACATGGATTAAACAAAGCGGGAGGATCGGGCGTATGCAGGTGATTATAGCAGAGCTAACGGCGGCGGGGCTTCGGGTCTTGGAAAGCGAGCCGCTTGCACTGCATACTTCTTTTCGCATCGGCGGCCCGGTACGGGCGATGGTGTTGCCCAACGGGGAGGCGGAAATCGTCCTGGCGGCTCAGATTTTGCGAGAAACTGGGATTCGGCCAATTATAATCGGCAACGGGAGCAATTTGCTGGCGGACGATGGGCCGATTGACGCGGTTGTGCTCAAGACGCAGAACGGCGCTTCGGCGGAAGTACAGCAACTGTCAGCGCATACGATCTACGCCCCTGCCGGGATGCTCCTCAGCCGTGTCGCGACTGCGGCGCGGGACCTCGAACTGACCGGACTGGAGTTTGCCCATGGTATCCCGGGGACGTTGGGCGGGGCGATCTACATGAATGCCGGCGCTTATTGCGGCGAGATGGCTCAAGTAGTGTCTGAAGTGCGATATCTGGACGAGAACCTAGTCGAACGGACAATTTCGGGTGACGAAGCAGGGTTTGCCTATCGGCATAGTCGCTTTAGCGACACGGACGCGATTATCCTAGGCGCGACACTTACACTTTCGCCAGGAGATCGCGCGGAGATACAGGCGAAGATGGACGATCTGGCGGGTAGGCGAAAGGCCAGCCAACCGCTGGAATGGCCCAGCGGCGGCAGTACGTTCAAACGCCCAAAAGAAGGCTATGCCGCCGCCCTGATCGAAGAAGCGGATCTCAAGGGCTTTGTGGTCGGCGGGGCGCAGGTGTCGGAAAAGCACGCGGGATTCGTAATCAACCGCGGCGGGGCCACTTGTGATGATGTGCTGCGGCTGATGGAACATATTCAAGAGACAGTATATCAGCGGACGGGAATTTTATTAGAACCGGAGATCAAGCGGATACCGTAAGAGGAAAGGAGGCAGTGGGGCATGGAATTTATCGTCATTTCCGGGATCAGCGGTGCAGGGAAAAGCCAGGCGGCGGATATTCTGGAGGACCTGGGCTTTTATTGCGTAGACAATATGCCGGCGGTTCTCATCCCTCGCTTTGCCGAACTTTGCCTTGCGGCGAGAGGCCAGTATGAACGGGTAGCCATCGTGACAGACGTGCGCAGCCGGGGCGGGTTTGAGGCGCTCTTCTCCGCCTTGGACGAGATGATGGCCCTCGGCTGTCCCTACAAAATCCTCTTCATGGACGCGTCTGTGGAAGAACTCGTGCGGCGGTTCAAAGAAACCCGACGGCGGCATCCGCTGGAATCGAGCGGGCACGGGTTGGAAGAAGCGATCCGGCAGGAGAAGCGTTTGCTCTTGTCGGTCAGAGACAGGGCGGATTTTATCGTGGACACGACAGGATTGACCTTGGGCAGGTTGCAACGGAAAATATATCAGCTCTTCACCTCGGCCAAGAGTGGGGAAAAATCGCTCTATGTGAATGTGGTGGCCTTTGGCTTTAAACACGGGATACCGATGGACTCAGATCTCGTTTTTGATATGCGCTATCTGCCGAATCCCTATTATATGGAAGACCTCCGGCCGCAGACGGGGCTGGACAAGCCCGTGTCTGACTTTGTGTTTTCCCACGCGTCGGCGGGGGAGTTTATGGGGCACCTGGAGCGGATGCTTACGTTTTTGCTGCCCCTCTACATCGAAGAAGGCAAGACGAGCCTCACCATCTCTATCGGTTGCACCGGGGGACTGCATCGGAGTGTGGCGGTCGCGGAGGCGCTTTCGGCGCTGATTCGAGGGCAGGGATATGAGGTGGAGACGATCCATCGGGACATTGAGAAGCGCGAGAAACGGAAGGAACAGGCATGACTTTTTCGGCCGGTGTGAAAACAGAACTTTGCAAGTTGCCCGTGGGCAAGCGGTGCTGCGCTGTGGCGGAGGTCTACGGCGCATTTTTGTACGGCAATACTTTTACCCCGCGGGAGATGCGAATTGTCACAGAAAACCGGGTGTTCGGGGTGAGACTGGGGGCTTTGCTTCATCGCGCCTTCGGGCTCACGTTTGATGTGCAGCCGGAATCCGAAGCGACCGGGAAACAGGCTTATGCGGTCACTGATCTAGTCAAACTCGGAGATATCGCGGACGCGGTGGGCTATGATGGGAGTGCGCACTTTGCGCATCAGATCAACTTTGGCCTGTTTGAAGAACCCTGCTGCCCGGCGGCTTTTGTCCGGGGCGCTTTTCTGGCGGGCGGATCTGTAACGGACCCGGAGCGGGGATATCATCTCGAACTTGTGACCAGCCACATGAGCGTTTCGCGGGGAATGGTTTCGATTCTCAGGGACATGCAACTCGATCCGAAGGACACCATGCGCCGGGGCCATTGGGCCGTGTATTTCAAACAGTCCGGCGCGATTGAGGATTTTTTGACCATCATCGGCGCCCCAGGGGCAGCGCTCGCGCATATGACGGCCAAGGTAGAACGGGACATGCGCAACACCATCCAGCGCCGGGTCAACTGCGACGCGGCGAATGTGGACAAAAGCGTGGAGGCCGCCGCCCTGCAACTGGAAGCAATCCGCCGAATCGAACAGCGAGACGGGTTGGAGAGTTTACCGGAGAAATTGCATCAGACGGCCTTGCTGCGGATTGTGAATCCGGAGTTGAGTCTGCAGGAACTGGCGCAATTAGCAGACCCGCCGGTGACGAAGTCCTGTATGAGCCATCGGGTGAGGAAGTTGATGGAGCTCGGTGGGGAGTTGTAGGAATTTTATAGTTGGTGCAGAGGAGAAAGTATAATGAATACAAAAAAACCAATAAAAAATTATCTCATGCAATCTGTCCGAACAAATGGAAAAACTGTATTGCTTGCATTATTTGCCCTTTTGATAGTATGGGTAGCAGTTGCAATTATGAGAACTATTCCAGCGGTTACAAATGTGATTTCCGAACGGTGGTTAAGGGAGCTTGTTGTTGACTTACCTGTAAAATTTATAATTGCCGTAGTTCCTTATATTATCCTAACGAGAACCAAAAGTTACTCAAAATGGACAGAAGCTAACCCTGATGCGCCAATTTCAAAAAAGGATTTTACAACAGCGACTTATCTCAATTACTTTTTGTTTTCGCTGACAAGTATGCCAGTGTTAGCGGTTGTTTGGGTAGTGGCAGTTTTAGCAGACCCCTATATACTTGAGTATATACCTATGGGCATTTACAACGCAGGGGCTATGTTTTTTGTTGTGTGGGCGACGGCAGGACTTAATTACACATTGCAATTCATACAATATTTACAAAACGATAAGGGAGATAGTTTGGCTCCTATCATTGGTTTTCTTGTTTCATTTGGCACTGCCTTTGGACTGCAATCACTATTTTATCGTGTGTTTGAACTGCCGCGCATGGCTACGCCTGCCGCTATGATTATCGCCGCTATGGGGTTGGTTGTATTTTTGATATGCAGACCAATAACCGCAAGGCTGTATGAAAAATTTGATTTATAGACAAAGGAAAATAATCATACTGCTCGCAAAACACATAAAATACAAAAGGAGCCTCCCAATGCCATTCACCCACCTACACGTACATAGCGAATACAGCCTCCTCGACGGGGCCTGCCGCATTTCTGAGTTGCCCGAGCGGGCAAAAGAACTGGGGCAGACGGCGCTCGCCATTACGGATCACGGGTCAATGTACGGGGCGATTGCGTTCTACAAGGCCTGCGTAAAAGCGGGCATAAAGCCGATCATCGGCTGCGAAGTCTACGTAGCCCCGGGGAGCCGATTTGACAAGACGCCGGGGAGCGCTTCGCCCTACCATCTGATTTTGCTCTGCAAGGATAGGGTGGGCTATCAAAACCTCTGCTATCTGGTGAGCGCAGGATATACAGAAGGCTTTTACAGCAAACCCCGGATCGACTGGGACCTCCTCCAATCCCATAGCGAAGGCCTAATCTGCCTTTCCGCCTGCCTCGGTGGCGAAATCCCGAAACGCCTAATGGAACAGGACTATGACGCGGCGAAAGCGGTCGCACTCCGCTATGCAGATCTATTTGGCGAGGGGAACTATTACCTTGAACTCCAAGACCACAGACTGCCGGAGCAGCCGGCCGTGAACGAAGGGCTGATTCGTATTTCACGGGAGACGCGCATTCCGCTCGTCGCGACCAATGACGCGCATTATCTCACCCGCGAGGGGGCTTACATCCAAGACGTGCTGATGTGCATCCAGACGGCGAAGACGCTGGACGATCAAGACCGCATGAAGTTTGAGACAGAGGAATTTTATCTCAAGAGCGAAGCGGAGATGCTGGCGCTGTTTCCTGCGTCGCCGGAGGCGATTGCGAACACGGAGCGGATCGCGGAGCAGTGTAATTTAGAGTTTCAATTTGGCGAATATCACCTTCCGGAATTTCAATTACCGGAGGGGTGGACAGATGCGGTGGCGTATCTGCGGCACCTCTGCGAGATCGGGTTCCTACAGCGGTACGGCGAAGGACAGGCCGAGACACGCGCCCAACTAGACCGCGAACTCCAAATGATCGCCCAGATGGGCTTCGAAGACTACTTCCTCATCGTCGCGGACTTCATCTCCTACGCGAAATCCCAGGGTATCTCCGTCGGCCCGGGCCGGGGTAGCGCGGCGGGGAGCGTGGTGTCTTATTGTCTCGGAATCACCGACGTAGACCCCATCCGCTTCGGCCTCTTCTTCGAGCGATTCCTCAACCCCGAGCGCATCAGTATGCCCGATATTGATATCGACTTTTGCATCGAACGCCGGGGTGAGGTGCTGGACTATGTAACGCAAAAATACGGCGCGGACCACGTGGCCCAGATCATCACCTTCGGCACCCTAAAAGCCAAGGGCGCGATTCGCGACGTGGCCCGCGTGCTGGGTATCAGCTACGCCGAGGCGGACGTGGTGGCGAAAGCGGTGCCGGACACGCTGGGCATCACGCTGGACGGCGCGCTGGCCATCTCCAAGCCCCTGCGCGACATCTGCGAGAGTGACCCCCGCATGAAAACCCTGATCGACACGGCAAAAGCCCTCGAAGAGATGCCCCGCAACGCCTCTACCCACGCGGCGGGCGTGGTGATTACAACAAAGCCGCTCTATGAATACGTGCCGCTGGCGAGGAACGACGAATCCATCGTCTGCCAATATCCAATGGGGACGCTGGAGGAGCTGGGGCTGCTTAAGATGGACTTCCTCGGTCTGCGCAACCTTACCGTTATCAGAGACGCGGTGACTTTGATCCAAAAGCGGGAGCCGGACTTCGACCTCGCCGCCATCCCTGACACGGACGCCGCGACGTTCGCCATGCTCTCACAGGGTAAGACCGCCGGGGTGTTCCAGATGGAATCAACCGGCATCACCGCCGTCTGTACCGGCCTCGGGCCGCAGAGCATTGAGGATATTACGGCTATCATCGCCCTCTATCGTCCGGGGCCAATGGATTCAATCCCGCGATTTATCGCCTCGAAGCATGATCCGAAGAAGGTTAGCTACAAACACCCGATGCTCTATGACATTTTAGATGTGACCTACGGCTGCATCGTCTACCAAGAGCAGGTCATCGCGATTTTCCAAAAGCTCGCGGGCTTTACGCTGGGCCAGGCGGACATGATCCGCCGGGCCATGAGCAAGAAGAAGGCGGAGGAGATCGAACGCGAGCGTAAGGCCTTCATCCACGGAGACGCGGATCGCGGCATCGTGGGCGCCGTAGCCAATGGCGTGGACGCGAAAACCGCCGGGGAGATATACGACGATATCTTCGACTTCGCCAACTACGCCTTCAACAAGGCCCACGCCGTGGCCTATGCGATCATCAGCTTTCAGACGGCCTATCTCAAATGCCACTATCCCAAGGAATACATGGCGGCTCTCCTCACCAGCGTACTCGACTATAGCGGGAAGGTAGCCGAGTACACGGCAGAGTGCCGGGAGATGGGGATCAAACTTCTCCCGCCGGACGTGAACGAGTCGGACGCGGATTTCGCCGTGACCGATGAGGGGATTCGATATGGCCTCGTGGCGGTCAAAAACATCGGCCGGTCGCTGATTGAGCGGCTGGTGATCGAGCGGGAACAAAACGGCCCGTTTGAGAGTTTTTCGGACTTTGTCGAGCGGATGTATGGGCATGACCTCAATCGGCGGACGCTGGAAAATCTCGTCAAATGCGGCGCGTTTGATAGTTTGGGGGCGAGACGGTCCCAACTTGTGGCTGTCTGTGAGCGGATGCTGGAAGAGGTGGCCGAGCGGCAGCGCAAGAACTTAGAGGGGCAGATGGATCTGTTCGGCACGAACGAAGAGGGTACGGAAAAGCGGAAGATGCCTCTCCCCGATATCCCGGAGTTCGGCTCCCGTGAGCGGATGCGGATGGAGAAAGAAACAACGGGTCTTTACCTCACGGGGCACCCGATGGACGAGTATCGGGACCGCGCCAAACGCCTCGGCGCGGCGCGGATCGGCGACATTCTCGCGGACTTCGCCGCAGAGGGCGGCGCGCGCATATTCCGAGACGAGCAGATGGTGACGCTGGTCGGCGTTGTCTCCGGGTATAAGACGAAGACAACGCGCAACAACACGCTGATGGCCTACATCACCCTGGAGGACGATACAGCCGACATGGAACTGCTCGTTTTCCAACGCACGCTGGACCGAGATGGGGCCTATATCGCGGAGGACAACATCGTCATCGTCCGCGGCAAAATCAGCGTGCGAGATGACAAGGACCCGCAGCTTTTGGTAGAGCAGATCCGCCCAGTAAGCGATTTAGACTTGGGTGAGTTGCCGCCGCTTCCGAGCGGACAGCCCGGTGCGCGGTCACTACAGGAGAAGATGTATGTGCGCCTAAACAGCCAAGACGACCCGGCCTATGTGCGGATTCGCTTGATTCTCACCATGTTCCCTGGGGAGCATCAGATTGTGCTGTATTTTGCGGACACGGAGAAGCGCGTGGCGGCGAAGTGCCTGATCCACCCGGCCTTGATTACAGAGTTGCAGGAGATGCTTGGCGCGGAGCATGTGGTGGTAAAATAAGTTTTGCCTTGCGGCGTGCCATAGGGATATTTCCACCCTGGCTGGTAGGCCTATTGCGTTGTGTCGCCGAAGGCGACCTCCTTTTTGCGTTGGCAAAAAGGAGGCAAAAAACAATTCAAGAGAAACCGTATGGTTTCTCTTGAAAAACTCTTCCTTTTGACTGTAATACACAGCGCACCAAACGCTTGTCTTCCGCCTCGCCCGGCGGAAGGAAGTGCGTAGGACGACCGCCGCACATTCGTCTAGCGCACCGCACAAGAACGTGTATGCCCGAAAGCGACACAAATCTCCGCCGGCAGGCGGAACCACATGACTTTTGTGCCCACAAACCAAAAGTCAAATGGGGGACTCGGGGGCGAAGCCCTCGGGTCGCATTTTTTTGCTTACTTTTTTTGTGCGATAGCAAAAAAAGTAAGGCGCCTCAGCGCAACGAGCATTGCGAGCCGCAGGCTCAGTAAAAAAATTAAGGCTTAACAGAAACAAAAGAACTCCCAGCCACGCTAAACCGCCAGAGAAAATCCACCGCCTCTTCGGCATAGCCAATATTGATCCGCTTCGAGGCGGTGATCTCAGCCGGAGGTGGAGCGGCTGCCAGGTAGAGGTCGCCACCCGCGAGGAGGTCTGTGCCGTAGTGGGCTTTGTGGATATCCATGGCGATGCAGAGTTTACCAGGGCCGCTGCAGAGTTGGCGGAGTTTATTCATCCCGCGCCGGGACTCCATCTGAGGGAGGCCGTCCAGCGGCTCCAACGCGCGGATGAGCACGGCTTCTGGTTCGCCGGGCGGGCCGGAGGTGACGTTAAAACAGTGGTACATGCCGTAGATGAGGTAGATGTAGGCGTGGCCGCTGGGGCCGAACATGGCCTTTGTGCGGTCAGATTTGCCCTTATAGCTGTGGCAGGCTTTGTCGCGATACCCACAATAGGCCTCAGTCTCGACGATGCGGCCCTGGGAGAGGGTCCCATCCGGCTCCCGGCGGACCAAATGCTGACCAAGCAGCGCCTTTGCGACGGTTACGGTATCTTGTTCAAAAAAGGCTCTGGATAGATGCAAGAAGGCCACCTCCGAAGGCAGAATGCTCCGCTCATCATAGCACGGGAAACAAAGGCTTGACAAGCGGTGGGATGTTTGGTACTATAATTTGTGCTGGTAAGGCATGTGCTGGTGTAGCTCAGTTGGTAGAGCAGCTGATTTGTAATCAGCAGGTCGGGGGTTCAAGTCCGTCCACCAGCTCCATATGGGGGAGTTCCCGAGTGGCCAAAGGGGGCAGACTGTAAATCTGT